>Ga0172377_10008333_pt1 | contig 10634 bp, 8 predicted proteins | sample Pumphouse3metaG_FD_119749 | JGI IMG/M metagenome (GOLD analysis project Ga0172377, IMG submission 119749) | Leachate microbial communities from a municipal landfill in Southern Ontario, Canada - Pumphouse #3 metaG | ecosystem: Engineered > Solid waste > Landfill > Unclassified | place: Canada... | reverse complement strand
GTTTTATCCCCAGTTTTTCAAGTATATTGATAATTATCTGATTATAATCATCAGAATGATAATTATAATCATCTGACTGGTTCCAAATGAATGAGAAGTTAATATTTCCCATGTCATGAAATACAGTTCCTCCTCCGGATAATCTTCTTGCCACACAAATTTTATTTTCCCGTACAAAGGGATGGTTTATTTCGGCAATTGCATTTTGATTTTTTCCTACAATCACTGCATTCTCACTTTGCCATAGCAGAAAAAAATCCTCTTTAAAATTACGGAGAATATATTCTTCGGTTGCAAGATTAAAATAGGGGTCTGTGCTTTTAAGATGAAGGATCTTTTTTGTCATAAATACAAAAATAACCTATTTTTGATACAAAAATAAAAATAATTCATGAGAGTAGTTATTCAAAGAGTTTCTGATGCATCTGTTACAATAGATGAGATAGTTAAGTCTGCTATAAAAAAAGGGCTTCTTATTTTTGTAGGTATAGAAGATGCTGATACTAATGAGGATATTGATTGGCTGGTAAGAAAAATTGTGCAGATACGTATTTTTAACGATGATAAAGGAATAATGAATCGTTCTGTTATAGATGTAGATGGTGAGATACTTGTGATAAGTCAGTTTACATTGTTTGCCGCTACTAAAAAAGGTAATCGTCCTTCTTATATCAGGGCTTCTAAGCCAGATTTCGCAATACCTGTGTATGAAAAATTTCTTCATGAGTTGTCAGTATGCCTTGGAAAATCTGTAGGAAGTGGAACTTTTGGTGCAGATATGAAAGTGAAATTGCTAAATGACGGACCTACTACGATTATTATGGACACTAAAGAAAAAGGATTTTAATTAAGCGGAAAACGAATTATGTTACAAATTATGAATAATTTTTTCTTATTATTTTTGTAATTTATTTGTTTATACCTGATATCTTGTATTAAAATATAAATAATGGAACAGGAAAAAACAGATGCTATTTCTTTGCCTCAGGCTCAGGAAATGGTTGATAAATGGATAAAAACAATTGGTATTCGTTATTTTAATGAATTAACCAATATGACTGTTTTAACTGAAGAAGTGGGAGAGGTTGCCCGAATTATTGCCCGTACATACGGAGAACAGTCTTTTAAACCATCCGATAAAGATAAAGATAAAGATCTGGGAGATGAGCTGGCTGATGTTCTATGGGTGGTAATTTGTTTGGCGAATCAGACGGGAATTGATTTAAATGATGCGTTTCTTAAAAATATAAAGAAAAAAACGATGCGTGATAAAGATCGTCATCATAACAATAAAAAATTAAAAGATGGATATAGCGGAAACATTAAATAGCATAAAGACAAAAGTTGCTGAAAATAGTACAGATAAAAATATAAGGCTGTCTTTTTCCTGCATGGATCTGACTTCTTTAAATTCTACTGATACAGTAAGTCAGATTGATTCGTTTACAAAAAAAGTTAATGATTTATCAAAGAATTTTTCCGGAGTATCTCCTGTGGCATCTATTTGTATTTATCCTAATATGGTTGAAACTGTAAGAAAAACATTGAAGGTAAAAGGAGTTAGAATTGCTTCTGTAGCTGGAGGATTTCCTTCCTCAATGACTTTTTTGACTGTAAAAATACGGGAAATAATGATGGCCGTTGAAAACGGAGCTGATGAGATTGATATTGTAATGCCTCTTTGGGCTTTTTTTGATAATAATGAAGTAGTGTGTAGAAAAGAGATAAGTGATATCAAAAAAGCGATTGGCTTGATTCCATTAAAGGTGATTTTGGAAACAGGAGCATTGAAGACGATGGAAAATATAGCAAAAGCTTCTATGCTATCAATGGAAAGTGGTGCTGATTTTATTAAAACTTCCACAGGAAAAGTCAGTCCTGCTGCTACTTCTGAAGCCGCGATTGTCATGTGTCAGTCTATAAAAAATTATTATTTAAAAACAGGTAGAAAAGTTGGATTTAAGGCAGCCGGAGGAATTTCTACTACTGAGGATGCTATGTTATATCTTACAATTGTTCATGAGATATTGGGAGATGAATGGATGACTCCAATACTATTTAGAATAGGAGCCAGTCGTTTGGGAAATAAATTATTGAGCAGCATCGTGAAAAAAGATGTTGTGTATTTTTAATTTTTTAGTTTTAAATCTTGTTGGTCTTTAATTGGGTTGTAATTTTGACTGTAATGAAGGGTTCTTTGTGTCAAACTCAGGTTAATATTTGGTTATTGGAAAATATTTTTCGTTTTTTTTACCTAAACAAAAGAAAATTCCATTATTTTTGCACTGCCTAAAGCCCGAGTGGCGGAATTGGTAGACGCGCTGGATTCAAAATCCAGTGATAGCGATATCGTGCGGGTTCGATTCCCGCCTCGGGTACTAAAAAGCTCTTTGAATATTCAAAGAGCTTTTTTAGTGGTTTTTTTTACGCTTTTTTTTTGAAAGCTGATAGACAAACTTTGTCTGCTTATAGGGATGGGTATCTGTGGGGTGGCTTATTCTTTTATACTGGTGAGTCGGTTATTGATTCTAATTTAAGATATAATTTTCTCCTTTGACGAATAATTTTCGTAACTTGAAATATGGTAAATAATTTCAGGTTTATGGTGTCGGAATCTGAAACATAAGATATTGTATTAGAATAAAAATATTCAATTATGATAAATCAAAATAAAAAAATCTTATCTGAATGCACAAGTATTCTTGTAGGAAAGAAAGCCACAGCTGATGGCTCACGAATTATAGCCCGATCTGAAGACTGGGCTGCAAAAGAGGCGAAGAATCTTGAGATCTTTAAAAATACAGATAATGGACCTAAAGAATTTATAGCTCCGGATAGCCCTTTCAAATGCACATTAGATCCTCATGCATTTGGATATACAGCCCTTTCACCTTGTACAATGCATGGATGTTGGGGAAGTGCTGGTTTTAACACGCAGGGAGTAGGTATGAGTGCAACTGAAACTATTTTTAGCAGTGACAAAGCATTGAATTGTGATCCTATAGTTAATACAGGAGTAGGGGAAAATTGTATATTCAATATTGTATTGCCATATATAAAAACGGCAAGGGACGGAGTAAAAAGACTAGGAAAGTTAATTCAGGAACATGGTATTTCAGAGGGATTTGGAATTAGTTTTATAGATGATAATGAAATATGGTATCTTGAAACTGCATGCGGACATCGCTGGTTGGCCTGTAAACTTCCTGATAAAAAGTATTTTATTTCCGGAAATCAAAGTCGTTTTCGTAAGTATGAAAAAGATGATGATAATTATATTGCATCTGATGATTTAATTGAATTTGCTGTGGAAAACAATCTTTATAATCCATCTGAAGCTTTTGATTTTCATAAAGTATATAGTCGCGATGTAGAAGAGGATACTACATATAATTATCCACGTGTGTGGGGGTTACAGAAATTTTTTACTCCTTCCATGGACAATGATGTGAAAATAAATAATTTTCCTGTTTTTGTTAAACCTGATAAGAAGATAAGCATTTCAAAAATAAGAGAATCTTTTCGTTTTCATTACAATGGTACAGAGCATGATCCTTATTTAAATAATAATCCCGGAGAATCTTATCGTCCTGTTTCAATTATGAGAACTACACAAACACATATTCTGCAGGTAAGACCTAATCTTCCTAATGCAATAGGTGAAGTGAATTATATGTGCATGGGAATGGCTGCTCTTGGTGTTTTCGTTCCTTATTACCAGGGGCTTGAAGAATATATAGAACCATATACTAAAGGTGGAACAGAAAGTAGTAATGATTCTGCATACTGGAAATTTAGAAAAGTACAGACTTTGGGTATGACAAATTATAACAGATATGCTCCCTTTATTCAACGAGTTTATAATGACTTTGAATCTAAAACAGATGATAAGATGAGGGATATGGAAGAAAAGTATCTTAAATGTGTTAAAAAGAGCCCCTCAGAAGCTAAACAAATGCTTAATGAGTTCAATAAAGATATAATGCAGGAAGCACTTGATGTTACTGACAAATTGATTGAAGATTTATTTACTCGATTGACAAATGACATTGAATCAGTTTATAAATTTCATGGAGCATGAATTAAGGAATTTAGAGACTAAAATTGAATAATAGAATATTATAAAATAACAATTAATTCAATCAGGGAATAAAAAATATATAAGTTTAGTAAATATTTAAAAATAAAAAAACATGAATGTAAGAACAGATTTAAAGGTAACAATGGGTGGAAACCCTTTAACCATTGTAGGTAATAAATTAAACGTAGGCGATATTGCTCCGGATTTTACAGTAGTTGATGCAAATTTAAAAGATGTAAAATTATCAGATTTTAGCGGGAAAAAAGTAGTTATTGCAGTTTACCCTTCTATTGATACATCCGTATGTGCTGCACAAAATCGTCGTTTTAATGCAGACATAAATAAAATGGGAGATGTAGTAGTACTATCAATTTCATGTGATCTGCCATTTGCCCAGTCTCGTTTTTGTGCGGCTGAAGGACTGAAGAATATCAAAACATTAAGTGATCACCGCGATCTTGATTTTGGTACGAAATATGGTTTTGTAATAAAAGAATTAAGATTACTTTCCCGTGGTACGGTAATTATTGGAACAGATGGTAAAATAAAATATATCGAACACGTAAAAGAGAATACAAATGAGCCTGATTACGAAAAGGCAATGACGATTATAAAAGGATAATACTAAAATTTTGAATAAAAAGGGCTGTATACATTATATGCATACAGCCTTTTTACGTTTTAGTATATCAAGAACTATTTACAAAATAGTACAAGTTACGTCCGGGCGGGAGATATCGAATTACTAGGATCTATATAAAACCATAATTGTTATTTACGTATGACTAAGTAGCATGAAAATCTTTTGAGGATATCTTAAATACATCGAAATATTGTTACATATTCAAACGTTATTTTGTTAAATTTGAAATTGCCAGATCATTAAAAATAATTTATTGTCATAAATTTTAGAATTAAAAGTATTTCAAATAGTGTGTAAGTATTTTGTGATTTATTTCGTATATTTCTTTTTCTAATAAAAATAAACATGAATAAATTAAAAAGGATAAATAAACAAAAGAGATAAAGTAAAATCTTTTGTTAAACATATATTTTTGTGAATTAAACTTTACGAAAAAAAAACAGTCTTAATATAATAAACCAAGAAAAACCTTATTTTTTAGTTTAGCTAAATAAAATTTTAAAACTAAAATTATGAATGTGAAAAAAGTATGTTTACTTATTCTCTTTGTTAGCATTATATTAGGAGTAAAGGCTCAGAGCAATTTTGAGAAGGGTTATATTTTAGATAATGCATATAAGAAAACAGAATGCTTTATCAGGAACACTGGTACAGCGGAATCTGCCGATAAATATGAATATAAGTTAACTCCTAAGGGAGATATTTTATCTATGTCTCTTGCAAAAATCAGTGAGTTTGGCATTGAAGGCAGTCTCAAATGTGTAAGAGCTTTGATTTTAGTGGATGTTTCCGGAAATAGAATAAGAAAAGAAGAAGAAGCAAAGAAAGGACCTGAATGGGAAGAAGGTCATGCTTATATTAAAGTCTTGGTGGACGGAGAATCGGCAAAACTTTATTCCTATTATACAGAAGGGGAAGAGTTTTTTTATTTTACAAAAGATACTTCAACAACTATTTCTCCTTTATATTATAAAGAATATAGTTTGGAAGTTACACCTAATATGGTTGACAAAATAATTATAAATAATACTTTTAGGGAGCAGTTAGCTAAAAATTTGCCATGCGGAGAACAAAAAAAATTATCAACAATCGCTTATTTAAAAAAACCATTGATCAGATATTTTGAGGATTACAATAAATTTAATAACTCTGATTATGTTAGTCCTGATTACACACAGCACAAAAAAGGGAAAATTTTAATTGGTTTAGTCGCAGGAACTAACAGATTGGGAATGAAAAAGACTACTTCAACAGCTGGTGAAGTCTTTAATTTTTCAGAAGAATACAACTTTGGTGGCGGAATAGAAGCTGAATACATTTTTGCATTTAATAATCATAAAATAAGTGTTTTTACCGAGCCAAACTATTATAGTTATAATACTGATTATGTAGATTATTCCCTTAATGAAAGTCATTACGGAAGTGAAATTGATTTTAAAGCCATAGAAATTCCTATAGGAATTAAATACTATATGTACCTGAATGATAATAATCGATTTTTTTTCAAAATTGCCTTTGTCCCTAATTTTGTTTCAAATGATTCCTATTTAACCTATAATTCCGACTATAAGTGGAAGTTTGAAAATGCTTCAAGATTATTATTTGGTGTTGGGTATAAATATAAAAAAATTAGCTGCGAATTTCATTTTTACAGTGAGCAGGATATTAACTTTTCAAATGAAGAAATATACAGGAATGGTTCTATTTGTAAACAGCTGTCTTTTACTTTAGGGTATACATTGTTTGAGTTTTAAAACCCTTACTGTATTATAAGTCTGAGGTTCTGATGGAAAGTCAGAACTAAATACCTGCATACCATAGCTATATCAATAGGTTGTAATATGTATGACTGTTTTTCTCTTTAGTTTATCTGAAACATTATAATTTGCACTGTATATTTGTTAGACAGGAAATGATTTTTTGATTATCTATAGTTTTTACATTATAGATGCATGAACTTTTTAAACAATAATTTTGCTTCTTCCCAATTCTCTTTGTTTAGGCAATATCTTATCTTGGGAGGTTCTATTTGTCCTTTTATAAGGCCGGCTTCCTTTAATTTTTTTAGATGTTGAGAAAGACTTGATTTTGCAATAGGAAGTATTTCAGTTAAATCACCGCTGTAACAACAGGATTGTTTTGACAGTGTATCGAGTATATACAAACGAATTGGATGTCCCATTGCTTTTGCATACATCGCAGTTCTTTCCTGTTTTTCTGTTATAATTTTATTTGTAGTCATCTTTTAAACAAATATAAGAAAAACAACTTTAAAATTAATACGAACCAATCTAAAATAAAAACTCCTGACTTTCGTTAAAAAATCAGGAGAAGTGGTGCCACCTGGAATTGAACCAGGGACACAAGGATTTTCAGTCCTTTGCTCTACCAACTGAGCTATGGCACCATGTTTTTTTATTTTGCGTGGGCAAAGATAAAGCAAAAATTTTAACTACAAAACAAAAACAGGAATAACAATCATGAAAATTTTAATTTTTTGAATTATTGTATTCTTTTTATCCTGTTATCCCTCTGTTATTCTATAAGTTTCCTAATTTTGACGGGTTTAAATTTTTTTTATTTTTTTTTACAAACGAGTGTTATCAATGCAAATGTTTATGATAAGTTTGTGCGATAATATAAAGGTTTTGAAGATTTTTTATAAATTTCTATGATAATGAAGATAGAGACAAGTATCCTAAATAATGGAATCCGGCTGATTCATCAGAGAGTTGATTCACCTATTGCTAATTTTGGGGTAATTATTAATACAGGATCCAGAGATGAGGACAAAGGAGAACAGGGAATTGCTCATTTTATAGAGCATGTTATATTCAAGGGAACAAAAAAAAGGAAATCTTATTATGTAATTAGTCGTCTTGAAGATATCGGTGGAGAACTTAATGCTTATACAGGTAAGGAGGATACAGCTTTTTATGCTTCCTTTTTAAATGGGTATTACGACCGTACCTTTGAACTTATAAGTGATATATTATGTAATAGTATATTTCCTGAGCATGAACTTGAGAGGGAGAAAGAAGTAGTTATTGAAGAGATTAATTCTTATAAGGATAGTCCTTCTGAATTGATATATGATGATTTTGATGAGCTTTTGTTTGACGGACACCCTATTGCCCGTAATATTCTTGGAACGCCTGAACTGGTGCATTCATTTACCCGTGAGAATATTTTTAATTTTATGAAAAAAAATTATCAGACAGATCAGATGGTTCTGAGTTCAGTGGGTAATCTTCCTTTTAATAAAGTACTTGCTATGGCCGAAAAATATTTTGGATCTATGCCTGTTAGCAAAAGAGAATGGAATAGGGAACCCTTTAGCGGTTATATTCCAGAGAAAAGAATTGTTAAAAAGGGAACTTTTCAGACTCATTGCATAATTGGTAATCTGGCATATGATTCCCATGATGAGAGACGCGTGGGTATGACATTGCTGAATAATATACTTGGTGGACAATCGATGAATTCCAGGCTTAATATAAGTCTTAGAGAACATAATGGGATGGCTTATAATGTTGAGTCAAATTATTCTCCTTATTTTGATACGGGTGAGTTTAATGTATATTTTGGTACAGATCCTGATAAGCTGGATAAAGCAATTCGTCTTGTTAAAAAGGAATTTAAACGATTGCGTGATAATAAACTTGGAATACTACAATTAAGTAAGGCTCGTAAACAGATAATAGGCCAGCTTGCTCTTTCAGGTGATGATCATAGTGAACTGATGCTTTCACTGGGTAAAAGCTTTCTTGTCTATAATAAAGTAGATAGTCTTGAGGAAATTTATAAGAAAATTGAAAAAATATCATCTCAGCAGATTCTTGATATTGCCAATGAAATTCTTGATGAAAAAGCACTGAGTATCTTAATTTATCAATGATAACTGATCTTAATACTCAGATAGTTTTTTTTGAATTACCTGTAGGTTTATGATTTTTGCAGGATTTTCTTTCTATATCTTTTTTTAATTCTTTTAATTCGCAGCCACCACAATCATCACATAAAGATTTCCCTTTGGTATTAAAATACCGAAAGACTTTATATGCAATATATATGACGACACATATAAGTATAATATATATGATAATGTTTTGAATCATTTTTTAAATTATTAAACTACCTATCTGATAGATAGCAAATGACAATATCCATGCCAGACCTGTGGTATAGAACATTACGAAACTTGCCCATTTCCAGTTAGACTCTCTTTTTATCGTTGCAATAACTGCAATACACGGGAAATATATTAGAATAAAAATCATTAAAGTTAATGCTACCAGAGGAGAAAATATATGTTGTCCTTTCTTTTTGCCTGTTGTATAAATTTGCTCTTTAAGTCTTTGTTTAAGAACCTGTGTGTTGTTCTCTTCATCTTTTCCTGAATGGTAAAGAACTCCCATGGAACTGACAACAATTTCTTTGGCAGCAGCTCCGGAAAGCAGACATATTCCTATTTCCCAGTCAAATCCTAAAGGACGGAGAACGGGTTCTATAAAATGGCCTATTTTACCGATATAGGAGTTTTCCATGTGTTCTTCTTCTTTAGAGAGCTGAATGCTATTTATATTAGAAATTTTTTGTGAATTACTTAAATTAGTATCTGATTTTACCTGAGTTATAAGAGTCGAATAATCTTTGGAGTAATCCATTTCCTGTGGAAAATATCCCAGAGCCCATATTATTATGGAGGCAAGCAGAATTACAGTCCCTATTTTTTTCAGATACTGATATCCTTTTTCCCACATATGTAGGGTAGTGTTTTTTAATGTTGGCATCCTGTACGGAGGTAGTTCCATTACAAAAGGAGCTTCCTGTTTTGAAAAAAATAATTTTTTAAAAATTATCCCGAACAATATTGCCAGGAAAATTCCTGTAAGATAAATTAAGAAAAGAACGCCACCCTGATGTTTTGTGAAAAAAGCCGAAATTAACAATATATACAACGGAAGTCTGCCGCTGCAGGACATAAAAGGGATAAGAAGCATTGTATGCAATCTGTCATTTTTGTTTTCCAATGTACGTGTTGCCATAATTGCAGGAACATTACAGCCGAATCCCATAATAAGAGGGATAAACGATTTTCCATGAAGTCCTATTTTATGCATTAGCCTGTCCATAATAAATGCGGCACGCGCCATGTATCCCGAATCTTCCATAAAAGAAAGGAAAAAGAAAAGAATCAGAATGTTTGGAAGAAAAACAATAACGCTTCCTATTCCTCCTATTATTCCTTCAGTGAGCAAATTTTTTACAGGACCATCAGGAAGCCCTGTGCGAATTATATCTCCAAACCATTGAAAAGCTGATCCTATCCATTGTGTGGGGAAACTTCCAAGAACGAAAGTAGCTTGAAAAGTTATCCACAAAAAAAGGAAGAAGAGAGGGAATCCCCATGTTTTGTGGGTCAGTATTCTGTCAAGATCTTTGTGAGGCTTTTGTTTATTTGTATTCTTATATGTCTCTTTAAGAGCACCTGCAATAAAACCGTATTTGGCATCTGATATTAGTGTTTCTGACCGGTCTTTCAATAAATCTTCAAGTCTTAAAATTTCCTTATGTGCAGTCTCTTTTATTTTGCTGATATTTATATTGCTTTCAAGTCTTTCTTCGGTATGACGATCTTTTTCCAGTAATTTAATGGATAAATAACGAGTAGATAAATGACGGTCTCTGTTTTCATCTTCTCTGATTTCATACTGAATGGCTTTTATTGATCTCTCAATTTCAGTTCCGTAATTTATATGGATATGACGAACAATAGGATTACGGTCTTCATATACCTCAATAATCTGTTTAAAAAGATCATTAATTCCTTCTCCTCTCGATGAAATTGTAGGAGTGATTGGTATGCCAATCATTTCCCCCATATGAATATAATCGAAAACAATCTTT
>Ga0172377_10008332_pt1 | contig 10635 bp, 6 predicted proteins | sample Pumphouse3metaG_FD_119749 | JGI IMG/M metagenome (GOLD analysis project Ga0172377, IMG submission 119749) | Leachate microbial communities from a municipal landfill in Southern Ontario, Canada - Pumphouse #3 metaG | ecosystem: Engineered > Solid waste > Landfill > Unclassified | place: Canada... | reverse complement strand
ATTGTGTTTGATGGCTATGTCGCGCCGTCTATCCTTCAAGTTCCCGGAGCTAAGGATATTGCCGTTGAGTTTTATACGCTATCGAAAAGCTACAATATGCCGGGTTGGCGCGTTGGGTTTATGGTTGGCAATCCAACGTTATGTCATGCGCTTAAACGCATGAAGTCGTACTTGGACTATGGGACGTTTACGCCGATTCAGGTTGCAGCTATTACCGCGTTGGAGGGACCGCAGGATTGCGTGAAAGAAATTTGTGACATGTATCAGGCTCGTCGCGATGTATTGTGTCAAGGTTTAAACGCGATTGGTTGGGAGGTTGAGCCGCCCAAGGCGACGATGTTCGTTTGGGCTCCGATCCCACCGGCGTATCGTGAAATGGGGTCGATTGAGTTTTCCAAAAAGTTATTAATTGAAGCGAAGGTTGCGGTCGCACCCGGTATTGGTTTTGGCAATTATGGTGATGGTCACGTGCGTTTCGGTTTGATCGAAAACGAACATCGTACACGTCAAGCGATTCGTGGAATTCGCGATATGTTTAAAAAAGACGGTTTGATTCAAGGAGTTTAGTTTGAAGTCACTTACACTTGGGATAATAGGATTAGGAACCGTTGGTGGTGGTTTATTAACCATATTGCAGCGCAGTTTGCCGGAAATCGAAAGACGGTTAGGAAAAACGTTTAACGTAGAAATCATCGCTGTGCGTGACTTGAGTCGTGCGCGCGATGTCGATACCGATGGCATAACCCTCACAGACGATCCTTTTGAGGTTGTAAAACATCCCAAGGTAGACGTGGTGGTTGAATTGATGGGCGGTACCACATTAGCGCGCGACTTGGTAGAGCAAGCGATTAAAGCCGGTAAACATATCGTAACCGCCAACAAGGCTTTAATTGCGTTGTATGGCAATGGGTTGTTTGCACTGGCTCAGCAACATCAGGTTCACATTTATTATGAAGCGTCCGTAGCTGGGGGTATCCCGGTGATTAAAGCCTTGCGTGAAGGGTTGGCCGCAAACGAAATTCAATGGTTGGCTGGTATTATTAACGGAACGGGTAACTACATCTTGACCGAAATGAAAAAGCCCGATGCTGATTTTGCCAGTGTATTAAAAACCGCTCAACAACTGGGCTATGCTGAGGCCGATCCGACCTATGACGTTGAGGGAATTGATGCGGCGCATAAATTGACTATCTTGGCCTCTTTGGCGTTTGGCATCGAACTTAATTTTGCACAGGTGTATACCGAAGGTATTTCAAACATTACCTCGGATGATATTCGCTTTGCCAATAGCTTTGGTTATGAAATCAAGCACTTGGGTATTGCTCAGCGTACTGAAGCTGGTTTTTCGTTACGCGTTCATCCGACGTTGGTGCCTAAATCGTTGCTTATTGCTGATGTCAATGGTGTGATGAACGCGGTTATGGTACACGGTAATCATGTCGGTTCGACTATGTACTACGGTCCAGGCGCAGGAAGTGGCGCCACGGCGAGCGCGGTGATGGCCGATTTGATTGATTTGGCGCGTGCGTGGGAAGCGCCTTATGCCTGCCATGTTCCAGCGTTAGGTTATCAGGCGGTGGCCGTTGATTCGAATGCGAAACTTGAGTCTATCGATGCGATTGATTGTGCATTTTACTTGCGTTTTTTAGTGAAGGATCATCCGGGCGTATTGGCGCGTTTGTCGCAGACTTTGGCCGATTGTGATATCAGTATTGAGCATCTTCATCAAGAGCCGGTTGGCGAGAGCGCTGAATATGCGTTAGTCGTCTTAACGACCAATAGTGTGAACGAAGGTCGTTTTAATCAAGCCTTGGCTATTTTGGAAGGCTTGGATGATGTTGAAGGCAAAATCGCTAAAATTCGCATAAGCGAATTTTAAAATTGTCTTAAATCTATGTCGTTAGCCGTCACCTTTTGGTCGCCCGAATGGGCGCACCATTTTGAAAACGCCGATTTTCGGCGTTTCTTCACAAAACATACCGCGTTGGGTCAACTAGCGACCAAAGCGCAGTACTACCCCAATCGCGGCGAGCATTTTTTTCAGCGTGCGAGTGCGTTATTCCATCAGCCTTCCACTTTGCCTGTCGCATTGACTCAGGCCCATGTCGATCTGGATGCAATTCATAATGATGGCTTTTGGTTGTTGGTTCAGCCGGTGCAAATGATGGCCGATCGTGATACCTTGTTAATGGTGCCAGGCGAAGATTTGGCGATTGAACAAGTTGAGTCGCGAGCATTATTTGACGCATTTAATTGTCATTTTGCGCAGGATGGTGTCGCTTTAATTTGGGGGAGTGCGCTGAGGTGGTATCTTAAGGTACCGCAGGTGGTCGACATTCAGACCACTCCGCTGAATCTAGCCGCTTATCGCAGTTTGCACGGGCTATTTCCGCAAGGGCACGCCGCAAATTATTGGCGTAAATTAATGAACGAAACGCAGATGTTGTTTTATACCCACCCGGTGAATCAATTACGTCGAGCGCAGGGTAAAGCGGAAATTAACAGTGTGTGGATTTGGGGAGAAGGGGCGTTGCAAACATCTGAACTTGTAGCGCGTCCACAGGCTCAAATTTGGTCAGAGCATACTTATTTGCAAGGCATGGCGAAACTGACACAAGCCGGGGTTGCACCGGCCGTCGCAGATTATCAAAGCTGGTTGGCATTACGCGCACCGAGCGCACAGGTGCATCTTATTCACCAGCCTTTAACGTTGTTCGCGGACGAAACAATCACTGATCAAGCGCGCGAGGCGCTATTCAGCCATTGGGAGGCAAGTTGGTTTAGTGGACTGCGTGAAGGTTTACTCTCAGGTTTGATTGATTCGCTGTATATCGATTTAGGACTGAAACAGCATTTTTTGCTCACGCCACGCGACTTAAAACGTTTTTGGCGTTGGCGCAATCCGCTTTAGTCGCGACAAGGTGACTTTTTGAGTATAATCCGAACTTAAATTTTACCTCGCCGACAAAACAGGACGAATCGAGCTATACCGTTGAGGCGCGGCCGACACGCTTTACTTATTATTTAGACCTTTTGTATACGCCATTCGCTTGTGCAAAAAGGTTTATTTTGTGTTTAATCATTTAGTATCAGAGCGCAGTGTATGAACTTTATTGAAACCCGAGGTAATGATGGGGTTTTTCCATTATCAGTCAGTTTTTCTCAAGCCATTCTTAACCCTATGTCATCGTTTGGCGGTCTTTATTCGCCCGAATACCTCCCCAATTTGGGTAGCGAATTCTTAGGTCAACACATCGATAGTGATTATAAAACCTTAGCCCAGGCAATTTTAAAGGCGTTTGATGTTGATATCGATGAAGCGGTATTACATCAGGCGTTAGCCTTGTATGATGCGTTTGATAATCCTAAAGATCCGGTGCCAGTGGTGAAGGTTACTGATGATGTATACGTCAGTGAGCTCTATCACGGGCCTACACGCGCTTTTAAAGACATGGCATTACAGCCTTTTGGCACAGTGTTATCAGCGATTGCGCAAGCGCGTGATGAAAAATATCTTATTTTGGCCGCAACCAGTGGCGATACCGGACCGGCGGCGTTAGATACGTTCCGTAATAAACCGAATGTGCAAGTGGTGTGTATGTATCCTGATGGCGGAACATCGGATGTTCAGCGTTTGCAAATGGTGACGGAAAAGGCCGCTAACCTAAAAGTAGTCGGCATTAAAGGCGATTTCGATGATGCACAGTCTGCGCTAAAAATGTTGCTTACGTCCGCTACGTTTAGAGCGAAGTTAAAGCAGTTGGGTATCCAGGTATCGGCGGCTAACTCGGTGAATTTCGGTCGAATTATTTTCCAAACCATTTACCATGTTTACAGCTATTTAGCCTTGGTTCGTCAGCAAGCGATTAGTTTGGGTGATAAGATTTATCTAAATGTGCCGAGTGGTAATTTTGGTAATGCCTTAGGCGGGTATTACGCGCTTAAAATGGGCTTGCCCGTCGAGAAGATTTTAATTGCGTCTAATAATAACAATGTCCTTACGCAGTTTATTAACGAAGGGCGTTACGATTTGCGCAATAGCCATGTGATTCCAACAACCTCACCGGCCATGGATATTTTAAAATCCTCGAATATCGAACGGATTTTGTTTGATTTATTCGGCGCGCAACGAACAAAAACCTTGATGGAGGCGTTGGATAAAGACAAGTTCTATCAGTTGACAGTGGACGAATTGGCGAAGGTGCAAGCTATTTTTGCTGCCGACTTTTGTAGCGATGAACAAGGACAGGCCTACATCAAACAGGCCTATGCGCAGGGCTATTTGATGGATCCTCATACAGCTACCTGCTGGAAAGTATATGAAACGGGGCGTACAAATCCGGCATTGAAAACGTTGGTTTACTCTACCGCCGAATGGACGAAATTTTCACCGGCGATTGCTAAAACCCTGTTTAATGTTGACGTCCGTTCGGACGTTGAGGCGTTAACGTTAATTTCGCACAAAGCCAATGTGGCGATTCCGCCGCAGATAGCACGTTTATTCGAGCAAGCGGAAACACAGGGTACGGTCATTGAGAAAACGGCGATTGAAGACGAGATTTTGGCGTTCTTTAAAGCCGATTAGATTTTTATTCTATTTCGCTTGAAATAGGTAAAAATATAAGGATAATTAGCGGCTTGTTTCTGCTATCGGTTGCGGAAACAGCTTTAATTTTGATAACCGATCTCTAGGAGAGAAGAAAAATGGATGCTGCAACTAAAGCAAAAATCGTTGCTGAATATGGCGCGAACGCACAAGATACCGGTTCTACTGAAGTTCAAGTAGCCTTGTTAACCCACCGCATTCAACACTTGACTGAGCATTTCAAAGCTCACAAGCAAGATAACCATTCTCGCGTAGGTTTGTTACGTTTGGTTAGCCGTCGTCGTAAGCTGTTAGACTACTTACACAAAGTTGACGGTCAGCGCTACTTAAACCTAATCGGTCGTTTAGGCTTACGTAAGTAAGGTTAAACGTTCGCTAAAAAAGCCCCGCTTGTCGGGGCTTTTTTATAGGCGAAATAAACTCAAACCTGTAGAATACATTGGCTAATAATTTTGAACACAATTTGTTTAACTGCAAACCCTTAACCTGAATCCCTAACCTGTTAGCAGGCCTGCTAATTTGTTGACACGTTAGGGATTCAGGTTTTCAGTTAGACCTTACAAAAGGACATCCTGATGGCTAAATATGTAAAAAGTTTCCAATACGGTCAACATTTGGTTACGTTTGAAACCGGTGAAATCGCGCGTCAAGCAGATGGCGCGGTGATTGTGGGCATGGGCGATACCCGTGTGCTGGTGACAGTCGTCGCGGCTAAAAAAGCCAACGAAGGGCAAGATTTTTTCCCGCTAACCGTACACTACCAAGAAAAGGCGTATGCCGCTGGTAAAATTCCCGGTGGTTTTTTAAAGCGCGAAAGCCGTCCGTCCGAAGCGGAAACCTTAACATCGCGTTTAATTGATCGTCCGATTCGTCCGTTATTTCCAGAGGGCTTTATGAACGAAGTGCAAGTGATTGCGACCGTATTAGCCTTAGACCCGGAAGTGGGCACGGAAGTGGCAGCGATGCTAGGAACCTCAGCCGCCTTGGCGATTTCCGGTATTCCGTTTAACGGTCCGGTAGGCGCGGCGATTGTGGGTTACAAAGATGGTGAATATCTATTAAACCCATCGCGTTTGCACATGGAAGAGTCGGAGTTGGAATTGTCTGTCGCCGGTACTGAAACCGCGGTGTTAATGGTGGAGTCGGAAGCGGACGAATTGCCGGAAGATGTGATGTTGGGCGCAGTGATGTTTGGCCATAAGCATATGCAGGCCGCGATTCAAGCTGTGCGTGAAATGGCGGCAGAAGTGGGTAAACCACGTTGGGACTGGCAACCAGCTGCCGAAAATACCGAATTGAAAAACAAAGTGTTTGATTTGGTTCGTGCCGACGTGGAAGCGGCCTACACGATTGCCGACAAAATGCAGCGTTATGCGGCGTTAGATGCGGCGAAAGCTAAAATGATTGAGGTGTTAGCTGTGTCGGAAACCAATCCGGGCGGCGAATCTGAAAAAGCGTTAGAAGGCGTATTTGAAACCTTAAAATCGAATATTGTGCGTGGGCGTTCGGTCGCGGGTCAGCCACGTATTGACGGGCGTGATAATCACACGATTCGTCCAATTACCTGTAAAGTCGGCGTGTTGCCAAAAGTACACGGTTCGGCGTTATTTACCCGTGGCGAAACGCAAGCGTTAGTGGTGACTACGCTCGGTACTGAAACCGATGCCAAAATTGTCGATGAACTCACAGGCTCATACAAAGATCGTTTTATGTTGCATTACAATTTCCCACCTTACTCAGTCGGTGAATGTGGTCGCATGGGGTCGCCGGGGCGTCGTGAAATCGGTCACGGGATGTTAGCGCGTCGCGGTGTGGCGGCGATGTTGCCTTCGGCGGATGAGTTTCCTTACACCATTCGTGTTGTGTCGGAAATTACCGAATCCAACGGTTCGAGCTCTATGGCGACGGTGTGTGGTACCAGCTTGTCGTTAATGCACGCTGGTGTGCCGATTGCGGCACCGATTGCTGGTATTGCAATGGGATTGATTAAAGAGCCACAAGGCTTCGCGGTTTTATCTGATATTTTGGGCGACGAAGATCATTTGGGCGACATGGATTTTAAAGTGGCCGGAACCGATCAGGGTGTCACGGCGTTGCAGATGGATATTAAAATCGAAGGCATTACCGAGGAAATCATGCGTATTGCGTTAGACCAAGCGAAAGCGGGTCGTTTGCATATTTTGGGCGAAATGCAAAAAGCCATTAGCAGCTCAAATACCGAGGTTGCCGATACCGCCCCGCGTTTTACCACGTTAAAAGTGAAAGCGGACAAGGTACGTGAAATTATCGGTAAAGGCGGCGCGACCATTCGCAGTATTACCGAAGAGAGCGGTGCGGTGATTGAGTTAGAAGATGATGGCACGGTGCGTATTGCCGCGACCGATCAAGCCTCTGCTGATCAAGCGATTGCGCGTATTATGGCGATTGTCGCCGAGCCGGAAATTGGCAAGGTGTATGACGCTAAAGTCGTGAAAATCGTTGATTTCGGTGCATTCGTTTCGTATATGCCGGGCCGTGAAGGGCTGGTGCACGTTTCACAAATTTCGGAAGAGCGCGTAGAAAACGTAGCGGATTATTTACAAGAAGGCCAAGAAGTGAAAGTGCGTTTGTTGGAAATCGACAAACAAGGCCGCGTCAAACTGTCTATTAAAGGCGTTTGATTTTTTTAACCACAGAGACACAGAGTGCTTTGAAAGCTTCCCCTCCCAGCGGGAGGGGTTAGGGGAGGGAGAGTTGTGTAAACTCGTGCTATTTCACCCTCACCCCGACCCTCTCCCTGAGGGAGAAGGAGAAATCAACTTTGTGTCTTCGTGTCTCTGTGGTGAGTTCCCTAAACCGTTGCAAAACGGTTTTTTTATTTGTGAGGTTGTATGCAATCGAGTTACGAAACATTTGAATTTATTAGTGAACACGTTATTGAAACTTTGTCGGTTAACGTTTTAACTTATCGCCACAAACGTACCGGCGCGATGCATTATCATCTGGCGGCCGATGATGATCATAAGGTGTTTATGGTGGCGTTGCGTACCGTGCCGGAAGATTCGACCGGCGTAGCACATATTCTTGAACACACGGTACTCTGCGGTTCCGAACGTTTCCCGGTGCGTGATCCGTTTTTTATGATGATTCGCCGCTCTATTAATACCTTTATGAACGCGTTTACTTCCAGCGATTGGACGGCTTATCCGTTTGCGACCGAAAACGACAAGGATTACCAAAACCTGCTGCAAGTCTATATGGACGCGGTGTTTTTCCCGAAACTCGATCCGTTAGATTTTGCGCAAGAAGGCCATCGTTTTGAGTTTGAAACCATGACCGATGCCAACTCGCCTTTAACCTATAAAGGCGTGGTATTTAATGAAATGAAAGGCGCGATGAGTTCACCGGTTTCAACCTTGTGGCAGGTATTGACCGGTGAGTTGTATCCGACCTCAACCTACCATTACAACAGCGGCGGTGAGCCGGAAGTGATTCCGGATTTAACCCATCAGCAGTTAGTGGACTTTCATCGCACCCATTATCATCCGTCGAACGCGGTGTTTATGACCTATGGTAATCAGAATCCGGCGATGTTGCAGGCGGATTTCGAAGCATTGGCGTTAGCGCGTTTTGAACAGCCGATTGAACCGATTTATGTCGCAACCGAACAGCGTTTTAATACACCAAAAGTGGTTGAACAAGCTTATGCACTCGATGAAGAAGACGTGTCCAACAAAACCCATATCGTCATGGGTTGGTTATTAGGCTTAAATAAAAACCCGATGGATGTATTGAAAGGGCATTTATTATCCTCGGTGTTGTTAGATAACAGCGCGTCACCGTTGCGTTTTGTATTGGAGCAAACCGAATTGGCGACTGCGCCATCACCCTTGTGCGGTTTGGAAGATTCTAACAAAGAAATGGCGTTTGTAGTCGGTGTGCAAGGGTCTGAACCGGAACACGCGCAAGCGATTGAAGACTTAATTATCAATGAGTTACAGCGCATTGTGAAAGAGGGTGTTGATCAATCACAAGTTGAAGCCATGTTGCATCAATTAGAGTTGAGTCAGCGTGAGGTCGGTGGCGATAGTTACCCGTATGGCTTGGAGTTAATGTTGGCGGCGTTACCGGCGGCGCTACATGAAGGTGATCCGGTGGCGCTGTTGGATGTCGATAAGGTGTTATTGCAACTGCAACAAGAAGTGTCGCATCCAGACTTTATTCCGAAGTTGGTGCAGGCCTGGTTGTTGGATAATCCGCATCGTGTACGTTTAACCCTAAAACCGGATACGCAACTGAGTGCACAACGTGAACAAGCCGAAAAAACGAAACTCGCGCAGATTCAGGCCGGTTTAACTGAACAGCAAAAACAAGCGATTATTGAGCAAGCGGTGGCGTTAGAACAGCGTCAAGCCCAGCAAGACGACCCAAATATTCTGCCGAAAGTCACCAAAGAGGATGTCACCCCGGAGATTATTCAGGTTCTGCCGAAGCAAACCCTTCAACAAACGGGCGGCAAAGTCACGGCTTATGAACGCGGCACCAACGGCTTGGTGTATGAACAGTTAATTGTCGATATGCCCGATTTAACCTCGGAAGAACAGGCGTTAATGCCGTTGTTTAACAGTTGTTTAACCGAAGTGGGCAGCGGTGGGCGTGATTATCTTGATACTCAGTCCTTGCAAGCGGCGGTAACCGGTGGGGTTTCGGCGCGTTCTGCCGTACGTGCCGATTTAGCGGATAACACCGCTTATCACAGCCATTTTATGCTCACAGGTAAAGCGCTTAATCGTCACCATCAGGATTTAGCGATTTTGCTGCAACAAACCCTATTGACAGTGGATTTCAGCGAAACCGAACGCTTACGTGATTTGGTCGGCCAAATTCGTTCGTCAATGGAACATCGTATTACCGGTGCGGGTCATAGTTTAGCGATGAGTGCGGCGACGCAGGCGTTTTCGCCGGTTGCACAATGGAATTTCCAACGTTCAGGTTTAGCCGGTATTCAGTTTATTAAACAACTGGATAAGTCGTTAGAAGAGGAATCGGCTTTGCAGGCCTTTGCGCAACAATTAGCCGTTATTCGCGACAAAATTGCGCAAGCGCCAAAACAAGCGTTATTGGTGGCGGATGAAACCGGTTTCCACCAGGCCTGGTCAGGTGTTAGTGCGTTATTGGATGAATGTTCCGGTACGCAAATCGATCATTTAACCTTGGCACAACCGAGCGCGATTAACCACCAGGCCTGGTTGACCTCAACCCAGGTTAATTTCTGTGCGCAAGCTTATCCTGCGGTAATGTGGGGGCATGACGATGCGCCTTTATTGTCGGTTTTAAGCGCCTGTTTACGTAACGGCTTTTTGCACAGCGCGATTCGTGAAAAAGGCGGTGCGTATGGCGGCGGCGCGAGTTTTGATGCCGAAGCCGGGGCGTTGGTGATGTATTCGTATCGTGATCCGCGTTTGATGGATACCTTTGCTGATTTTGAGCGTGCATTGGATTGGTTGATGACTTCGGCCACGCAAGAACAGGTGGATGAGGCGATTTTAAATATCGTCAGCGCGATGGATAAACCCGGTTCACCGGCGGGTGAAGCCAAAAAAGCCTTTTATCAAGAACTCTATGGCCGCGATCACGCCAAACGCACCGCCTATCGCCAAGCCGTGTTAAACGCGGATTTAGCGCAAATTCGTGCGGTGGGCGAACGTTATTTACAAAGCCAAGCGACGCGTGCGGTCTTAACGCAAGCAAGCCAGTCGGATATCTTAACGACTAATGGATTTGAGTTAATTAAGTTGTAAAGAGATAAAAACAGCTTAAATAGGTCGGATATTAGACCTTTGGTCGTCATCCGACAATATGAAGTTGTTAGATTACGACCTGCGGTCTAATCTAATCTACGAAACTTTATGATAAATTCCCGCTTGTCCCCCTGTGTCAGACTAGTTGTCGCTTTTAATTTAAAACACAACTAGGCGGAATAGGAAGTAAAAGTGAGTAAGTTAAACCAGAAGAGAAAAGAGGCGATTCTTAAAAAGCTATTGCCTCCT
>Ga0172377_10008331_pt1 | contig 10635 bp, 11 predicted proteins | sample Pumphouse3metaG_FD_119749 | JGI IMG/M metagenome (GOLD analysis project Ga0172377, IMG submission 119749) | Leachate microbial communities from a municipal landfill in Southern Ontario, Canada - Pumphouse #3 metaG | ecosystem: Engineered > Solid waste > Landfill > Unclassified | place: Canada... | reverse complement strand
CAACCTGAGCTTAATTTAAAAGCCTCTTATTTTAAGAGGCGGAATCGTGGCAGAAAAGTATCGTGCGCCGTGAGGGATTCGAACCCCCGACCATCAGCTTAAAAGGCTGTTGCTCTACCACCTGAGCTAACGGCGCGTATTGTTTATTTTGAAAAACACAAGTATTATTATAATGATTATAGGGCAAAAGTCAACAAAATGACAGCGAAATATTGATATTTGTTTGTTTTTGTGTTATCCTTTTCGGGTAAAGTTTGCTTAAAATAAAAAATCAGTTTTAGGTTTTAAATTTTACGCTCCAGATATGGCGGCTATCGTTCAATGGTAGGACATCGGTTTGTGGCACCGAGAATCTGGGTTCGATTCCCAGTAGTCGCCCCAAAAAGGCCTCCGCAGATCTCAAACGCATAAAGCATCTAGCTTCCGCCCACCTTTACCCCTGCCCTCATGGTGGAATGTCTGCCCGCCAGTGCCAGTGCCCCTTTAGCTCAATTGGATAGAGCGTCTGGCTTCGGACCAGAAGGTTAAAGGTTCGAGTCCTTTAGGGGGCACAGGCATCGGCAGACAGAGCCGAGCCGGAAAGTTCCGGGTTCTATTTCCAGAGGGCGCGCTTTATAAAAAAAACAACTCCGGCCACCCGGAGTCTTTTATCTGAAGCAATCTTAAAAAAATATTTTAATCAAATTTATTTTGAAAAATATAAGACCGAAATCTAATCCGTAGTGCCGAATATATCCTTGGGAATGATAGTTTCTCCGCCGCTTGATTCTTTCTTTCTGCTTATATTATCCATAACCTTGTCAAATTTATCCATATCAAAAGGAGATTCGTTTTTTTCCACCTGAGACCGGTATTCTTTCTTTTGATATTCAGACCAATCGGAATTGTAGATATATTTATATATTATAAATCCTCCTATCAAGCTGGCTATGAGAAAAAATGAGACAAAGATAGTTCCGAATCTTTTCAAAAGAAAGTTCCAAAAATGATCCTTTATTTTCTTCAGATCAAAATTATTCTTATTAAACTTGATGCTTTTTAAGCTGATATCCATTCTTTTATTTATCTTTACCCAAATAAAACACAATTTCCAATTTAGACTCCAAAATGATATTATTTTTCTCATCCTCCGCGAAATCTTCTGAAACCAAGCTCGGATTGGCTCTGTTTGATCCAACACTGATATTTCTTTTATCTTGGCTTATATTGTTTTCACCGGATAATATATTGAATCCTATCAACGAATTATAATATTTTAAATCATCAAATTTATCGATAAATTTTATCAGACCGGGATAATCACCGGTGACATCAACACGGATTTTAAAATATTCCTCTTCTGAAAATCCGCTTAATAGATTATTTTCATCATCTTCATTTTCTTTTTTGACCTGAGTTTTATTGTCTTTTTTTTCATCAACGCTTATTTTTATGGAATTTCCGGTCTCTTCAGCCATTCTTTCTATTTCTTGCACCAATTCTACTATTTTCTCTTCAGAGAATAAAACGTCCAGATCGCCCTTTCGGCTTTCGACCTTTTCAAACTGCTCTTTAAGCAAGGGAAGTTTTTCCAATTTATCTCTCTCGATATCCATTTCAACAATTTTTTTCTGGAAATTTTCGGAATTTTCATCCAGCTTTTCCATGGCCGGCTTTAAGATAAAAAATATCGCCAATAAAAAAATAGAAAAAAGAACAAGAGGAGCGATGAGAATATTATATTTTGATTTAATCTTATTCTTCATATTTGCTTAAACAATTTTTTGACACTTTGAAATCAATTTTAAAATCTATGTTTTCTCTTAAAACTATATCGTTGATCGGAATCAAAACCTCTTCAAAACATCCGATTTCCTCCATCTGGGATTTCATTTTTATAAGATTGTCCCTACTATCCGCCACTCCTGACATTGAAACTTTAAATCCTTCATTAGAAACCGATTTGATTGCTATTCCCTCCGGAATATTCTCGCTTACTTTCTGAATGATAAAAACCCAATCGGTTATATTTTTCTGAACTTTTTCTATCGCGTAAACATCCGATTTGAAATTTTTGAGATAATCCTCATATTTTTTTATTTCCGCATAACTTTCCTTGGGAGAGTCCAGAAAAGACTGGTTTTCAATGGAATCCATTTTTATTTTTATTATTTCGTTGGTTCCGAGAGTTATCCCAAAAAGGAATAAGACTATAAAAATAAGAGCGCTTTCTTGCCAGAGAAAAAGCTTAAGCACTTTTTTGTTCGTTAATTTTCTTTCCCTGCTTTTCGGAAGCAGATTTAGCGTTATTTTCATTTCATTATTAAAAAAATTGAAATTCAAAAATATTTCATTCTCCCGCCAAAGAAAGCCCTATGGCAGTAGCATATCCTATCGCATCTTCTTTTTCTATTATTGGCAATATTTTCTTCTTGGGATTGAGCCCCGTCCTTATGTTTCCCTCCTCCACCTTATTCTTCATTTCTTTGGACAGATAAGGGATCATCCCCTTGGCTCCCGAAAGTTTTCCGCAGATGACAATCTTGTCTATAGAATCGGAATATTTCAATCCCTCCAGATAAAAATCTATTGATTTTTTAATTTCATCCACCAAACCGTTGAGAACAGACTTTATGGATTCAAAAAGAGGATCATCTTCAAAAAAGTGTCCGATGCCGTTTTCTTTTTCTATCTTTACCGCTTTTTCGGTGGAAATATTGAATTTTTTAGCAATCTCGCTTATTATGGTTTTTTCGGAAATGGGAACGCTTGACGTAAAGCAAGGCACGCCATTTACGGTAAAGATAAAATTGCTCTTGCTTCTTCCCAGATCGATTATCAGGGATGTTTTTTTATTTTTTTCCCGACCCAGCAGGCTCCTCGTCATTGCCGAAGACTCAGACTCTATCCCTACCACTTCCAATCCTGCTTCATCAAAAATCTCCAAAAAATCATTGACAACTTTTTTGGACGCCGCCAAAACCAGAACGTTTGTCTTCCCTTTTTCTTCGGCAAAAACGCTTTTGACCGACTGCCAATCATAATAAACCTGGTCGACAGAAAGCGGTATATTGGCTTCGAGCTCCCACTTAACAGCTTCTTCCATCTCCTCCTCTCCTATATCCGGCATATTTATCAGGCGCAAAAATGACTTAGATTCGGGCAGAGAAATCCTTACTTTGTTTGTTTTAGATTTTTTAGGCTTCATTCCGGAAACGGCTTTTTTTATCTTTTCTATCAATTTGTCCTTACTGACAATTTCTCCATCGGCAAAAATATCCGTGCTTAAAGAAACCGAATTATACCCCTTTATCAATCCGTTTTCCGTAAAAACCACTTTTATTGAAGAATCCCCGATACTTATTCCCATCGCCCTATCGGAAAAATCTATTAATTTTTTATTGAAAAAACCCATTTTTTATTTTTATTTTTTGATAAACTTATTCTATTATAACATAATTTTTCAAATTTCACTCCATCTGTCTATCTTGTATATCCCTTCGATTGGAAAATAAGGAGGGGGATTAAAAAGAAGATTCTTGTCAAAAATTATGTCCTTGGTGGCAAAGCCTTCGAAGCCGTAAGGCTGGTTGGTAGCAATCGCTCCATAAACGGTTATATGACTTTTAGTATCGCCATGATTTCTCCTCCAAACCTTTCCGGTCTGAGCCAAGAGAGCCGCTTCTACCCTGAGATTGCTTTCGCACCCTTTTACAATTTCGATGTCGTTCCTAGCGACTAGTCCCAAAACTGTTCCGCTATTATAATCGTTATTGTAAGTTATATTTTTGCTTATGAATATATTTCCATGAGAAACGCTGGGATGATTGGCGGCTATGACAAGTTTCTTTCCGCTATCGATATACCCTTCCACCCACCTATTTTTCTCGACATAAATCGCCCCGACGTCAGCCAATATTCGATCCTTTATGGGAGGACTTGTATCCTGAGTCATAGAGACGGCCCCATCATGAGTAGTGTTGATAACTCTAAAAATATCGATTTTATCGCCCTTTAAAACGACTTGATGCCCTTTGGTAGCCGGGCTGAAATCAAGATTAATTTCTTCCGCCGCATTAAATATTTCCAAGAAACTGGCAGTGACACTGTCAAAATCCTTCCACGGCGCGGGATAGGTCTTTCCGCTCAAAAAAACATCGCTTCCCATATTAGTATTATATTCATCGGCCCAACTTGTCCATATTCCCTCCTTGGTATCTCCGGTTCCCGTATAGTGATAGGTGGGAACAGCGCTTGTCACAATATTATGCGCAACCCCATCAAACCTTATCCCCCCATTGGCGTGGACTTTTCCCTGGATATCTTCTCCGTCTTCTATTTCAAGATCGGAATTGGATAAAATCACATATTCGCTCCAAGAAGTCACCCGCATTTTCGCCCGAATGGTCCTTTTAGCTTGCGGTTTTTTGTAGGTCCAGCCGGTGGATTCCACTGTAATGACGCTTGTTCCGTCAGAGGGAGGAGTTACTGTCAGCCTGTATCTTCCTGATCCGTCATTGTAATCAGCCTCATAAGGCTCATCGACTCCGAGCGGATAAGGATCCGTTTTTTCCCAAAAAGCGAGAATTTGCTGCATTTGCAATCCTTCCGTCTCATGCGACAGATACCATTTGTAAAATTCCAATCCCGCGTCTGCCACGTGAAGGGCGTTTTCTTTAGCCACCATATAAGAACTGTAATTTATCTGGGAAATCACATAGGTTATTATTCCCGTAAAAAGAATCGACACTATCGACATCGTTATCAGAACCGTAACCATTATGGATCCTTTTTTTTCTTTTTTGTTTTTTGAATTGTCAAACATATATTTTAATTGTTTACATTTCTTATATAAACCAAAGAGCTTATGGAAACGTCTGATATCTTATTCGGATCGGTGTTGACATAAAGAGTGATCTTTATCAATCTTATCGGATAAGCGCTGGTGGGCGTGGCTAAGGGATCATAATCGTTGTCAAAATATGAAAAAATGGGTTCCGTTTCCGTGTTGGCAATATCTTTAGCTATCGTTACCGGAGCTTCATAGACATCCGGATAAGTCGGATTGGTTCCCAAGATAGGCTCCGCCTTTTCCATTTTAATTTCCGATCCGTCCAGATAATAACGAATCTTTTCCATGTCATTATCATTATCTATATCGGAATAAAATACAAAATCAAAATTACTCGCCGAAGATATCAGATAAGCCCCGCTATCCGCCTGGCCGGCTTGCCTTATCGACTTTTTCATATTATTGACAGCCTGAGAGGCTATCAGGAGGGATTTCCCCATTTCAAGCTCGTTATATTTTGACTTCCAAATATTTGCAAAAAAAATGCTAATACCCATACTGACAACTGTAAAGATAAACATAGCCACCAATAATTCGGTCAACGACATTCCCTTTTTTGTTTTAAATAGAATCGCTCGCATATTTTTATTTTACTGCGGATCCAAATTTATATTGTCTTGCGTCAATCCGCTTATAGTGATATTTTTACTCTCGCTATCATAACCGGCAAATACCACTTCCACATCATAATTCTCTCCTTCTGTCAAAGACAAGGATGAATCGTCCGGAAAATAAGCGTAGCCGTATTCATCCGTAGAAGCTTTTTCGCTGTATGCAAGAACGGAATTGGAAAGAGTGACTTCCGCCCCGTGCAAAGGATACCCCGTATCCCCATCCAGGATCTGCACAAAATATGATGGAACGGTTTCATTTAATATCTTTATTCCTTCCTGATAAGAAAGATCTCCTTGGGGGATAATTATCTCATCGGGTTCGTTTCCGGTAACCGAATTTATTCTCCATAACTTGTAACCGGATTCATCCAGGGTAATTTCGTAATTTCCCGGACTCAATCCGGTTATGTCCTTAGTTCCGTCGCTGTCGCTCACAAGCAGTTCATCGTAATTATATTTTATGGTTCCGTCGGTTTCCGTTCCTATAATTCTTCCGCCTTTCATATAAAAATTAAAATTTCCCGCCAAGGGCTCTCCATAGGGATCCAAAAAGCTGATTTTGATGTTGGATAAAGGGCTCGAATTGATGATGCTTTCTGTTATATTCATCTCAAAAACGGAAGCATTGACGTCCGTGGGGTAATAATCACTGGTAGGATAAGGCGGCTGGGTAATGACAGTTTCGTATCCGCTTTTGGAAACCGTAATCCTGTATTTCTGATAGGAAACGGGGTAATTTGGTATCATGATATAACCGCTGCTTGTCGTTTCAAAATTATCGTTTATAGATTCTTCGGCATTATAGACATTGATACTGGCTCCGCTCACTGTGGAACCCTCCGAATCTATGACCCTTATGGATATTGCCCCTTTTCCCGGTTCTATATCTTCCGTCCCAAAAGGCACAAAATCCGAATGCATCCTCACTTTTTGATTCTCCCCTTCATCGCCCCAAGAAACGATAACAGTGGCTCTTTTATAATCCCCGGTACCTTCCAATCCATCCCAAGCGTCATCCACATAAACCATGTTTGTAACTACATGGAAAGTGTATGATCCAGAAGTTATGTATTCATCGGGAGACACTACTCCCGGAATCGTGCTGCTACCCACCAAGCCTACATCCGTATAAATCAAGCTCCGAATATATTCCATCCTTTCATTGGCCACATTGGCAGCCGCCACCCTTTTTTTAGCGTCAATCATCAAAACTGTCGCTGCGCTAAAAACCCGATAGAAACTTACGGTTATCAGGGAAAACATAAAAAGCACGATAAGCATCTCGACCAAAGTAAAACCTTTTCTTTTTTTCATTTTATTTTTTGATTTTTCTTTTCTTTTAAAAAGCACCTTGCTTTAAAAAATATTATAACCTCTTTTATTTTATAACATTCGGAAATAAAAAGAAAGAACAAACGCGCATTTACAAATCTACTACGGATAGATAAGAACAAAAAATAAATTTATTTGTAAATTTATAGCTGATTTGTAGCTTCATGGGGGAACTGTTCGTATATTCGTATCAGATTCGTAAATTAGCAGGTAGTGTTTTTTTAAAAAATTTATTTTTAGATTTGTAACTGATTTATGTATCAGTGGGAACTAAAATATTCCAGCCACCTTCTTAACAACTTGCTTATTCAGAGCGCTTGGAATGATTTTATCGGCCGAAGGCTTCTTAATCATGGAGGCTAAAATCTTAGCAGCTTTTATCTTATGGTCATCGGTTATATGCTTGGCTCTTTTATCCAAAGCGCCCCGGAAAATACCCGGAAAAGCCAGCACATTGTTTATCTGATTGGGGTAATCCGACCTTCCCGTCGCCACGACCGCCGCTCCCCCTTTTTCGGCTTCTTCCGGCATAATCTCAGGAACGGGATTGCTCATAGCAAAGACGATTGCTCCTTTTTCCATCCTGGAAATATCCTTGGCTTTCAAAATATTCGGCGCCGACACTCCGATAAAAACATCCGATCCCGCCAGAGCCTCAGAAAGTCCGCCTCTTATCTTTCTCCTGTTGGTAATTTTGCAAATAACATCTTTTATCTCATTCATTCCGGATCCTCTCTCGCAATATATGGCTCCCCGGGTATCCACAAGTGTCACGTCTTCTACGCCGAATTTAAGAAGAAGGTTGGCTATGGCGATTCCGGCCGCTCCGGCACCGGAGATAACTGCTTTTATTTTCAGTATGTCCTTCTTGACGACTTTGCAAGCGTTGATAAGCCCTGCCAAAACCACGATTGCCGTTCCATGCTGATCATCGTGGAAAACGGGAATATCCAATTCTTTCTTCAGCCTCTCTTCAATTTCAAAACAGCGCGGAGCGGAAATATCTTCCAAATTTATCCCTCCGAAAGTCGGAGAGATTTTCTTGACTATATCGACAATCTCATCCGGATCCTGGGTATCAAGAACGATCGGAAAAGCATCCACTCCTCCCAATTCCTTGAACAGCAAAGCTTTTCCTTCCATTACCGGAAGAGCGGCCTCGGGACCGATATTCCCCAATCCCAAAACGGCGCTTCCGTCCGAAACGACCGCCACCATATTCTTGCGAATCGTATAATCGAAGGAGAGCTTTTTATTTTTCGCCACGGCCTTGGAAACCTCCGCCACTCCGGGCGTATATAAAATGGAAAGGTTTTTTTTGGTAAGCTTCTTTTTCGAATTTACCTCGATTTTTCCCCCGATTTTTTTCGACAATTCCAGCGGACTCATAATTTATTTTTTCCAGTCCTTAATTATTATCCGGTTCCTTTCTCTTTTTACCACTACTTTCTGATTTTCTTTTATGCCCATCTCTTTTATTATCTCCATCGGAATTGTCAAAGCGTAGCTTCCTGATCTTTTATATATTTTTCTTACGCTCTTATCTTTTAATTTTCTTCTCATAATTTTATTTGTGTATCTTTAAAGATACACAAAAAGATACACATTTTATTTTTACAGTTTTAGTTTTTTATAAACGCTTCCGGCCGCCACCGCTCCTTCCGCCGCCGCCGTAATGATCTGTCGGAATTTATTGGATCCGGTCGTCGCGTCTCCGGCCGCCCAGACTCCTTCGACATTGGTCGCCTGGGTCTGATCCACTTTTATGTAGTTCTGCTCGTCCACTTCCACTCCCAAGCCTTTGACGATCGCCACTCCCGGCACAGACCCGATCTCGACGAAAAGTCCCTGGACAGCCAAATTCTTTTGCTCGCCTTTACTGTCGCAAACGATGCCTTCCAGATGATTTTCGCCTTTCAATTCTTTTATGCTTTCGGAAACAATGAGTTCGATTTTGGGATTCTTTTCCATTTCTTGCTGACGGGAAGGATTCCAATTGACTTCCTCTCTGTGCAAAAGATAAACTTTATCCGCAAAATCGCTCAGATTGACGGCCGCCATGGCCGCCGCGTCTCCGCCTCCCAGAACCGCAACATCTTTTCCGCGGAAAAAACTGGCATCGCAAGTAGCGCAATAAGAGATCCCTTTCCCGATGAATTTATCCTCTCCGGGTATGTTCATCTTTCTCGGCTTCATTCCTAAAGCAAATATAACGGTTCTGGCTTTGTATATGTTTCCTCCGGAATAAACAGAAAACCCGTCTTCGCTTTTTTCCACTTTCTCCACGGAGTATTGGATAATTTCTCCTCCCAAGCTTTTAGCCTGATCAATGAATTTATCCATCAGATCTTTGCCTTGTATTGATTTTTCTCCCGGCCAATTTTCGATTTTGGAAGCCTCTACCACCTGCCCCCCCGGTTCCTCTCCGATTACTATGTGGTCAATTTTGTAACGGGAAGCGTATATTGAAGCTCCTAATCCGGCCGGACCTGCGCCTATGACTATCAAGTCGTATATTTTTTCTAAATTTGCTGGCATATTTTTTAATTTGATCTTAAAAAATTAGATTATTTCGATAGTTTCCAAAAAATTTTTGTATATATTTAAAGCTTCGGCGGCTCTTTCCCTGTCTATGGAATAATTTCTGTCGTTGATGATTTCATTTCTGATGCTGTGAGCTTCTCTCAAAGGTTGCGCCGCACTCAATTGCCGATCCGTAATTCCCTCAAGTTTTTCTTTCATATTCCTTCCTTTGTATCCGATTTTTCCCAAAGTTTCATTGACGAATCCGTCGGCTTCCAATATCGCGATTTTATATTGTGACATATCTCCGGAAAGCAGGCGCGATTCGATATCCATCCATCTTTTTTGCATTTTTTTCTTGGAAGCGGTCGGAATGTCCGCCCCTTTTACCGCCACCCGAATATTTGCGCCCACTCCTCTGGCTATCAGAACCAGGATCAGGTCGACAAATAAAACTGCGATGTATATCGCTATAAAAAATTTAACCACTTTGAAAAATCCCGAATCCAAAAAATATTTAGTCGTCTCCAATAATCCATTTATCATAGAAAAAGCGTCCATAATCTTTTTATTTTTTCTTGTTTATTTCAAAAGTATGCGCCAGATTCAGAATTCCCTCCTCATCAAACCATCTTCCCATAATCTGCCCCCCGACCGGCAAATTTTTTCCGTTTTCCTCGATCGAACCTATAGGAAAAGAAATCGCCGGAACGCCGATAAGGTTGGCTACCACGGTGTAGACGTCGGATAGGTACATTTTCAAGGGATCATCCGTCTTGTCCCCGAACTTAAAAGCAGGTTCCGGAGCGGTGGGAGAAAATATGAAATCAACTTTTTTAAAAATTTCTTCAAAGTTCTTCTTGAGCAAGTTCCGCACTTTCTGCGCTTTTTTGTAATAAGCGTCATAATATCCGGCAGACAGGGTGTAAGTTCCGAGCATTATCCTTCTCTTGACCTCGTCGCCCAATCCGACTTGGCGGGTATCCAGATAGGTTTCCAAAAGGTTTCCTGGATTTATTTCCGATTTTTCCTTATTGTCCACGCTCAAGCCGTATCTTATTCCGTCATACCTGGCCATATTGGAGCTCACTTCCGAAGGAACGATTATGTAATAAACCGGAAGAGCATGCTCGACGGCGGGAATCTCTATTTCTTTTATTTTCGCTCCCAATTCTTTGAATTTTTTCAGGGCTTCGAAGGAGATATTTTTTATTTTTTCATCCAAGTCATTGCCGAAATATTCCTTGGGAACCCCGATAACCGCGCCCCTTATGTCGCCAGAAAGAAAATCTTCATAACTCTTTCCTCCACTCTCGGCCGAAGTTGCATCCATAT
>Ga0172377_10008330_pt1 | contig 10636 bp, 7 predicted proteins | sample Pumphouse3metaG_FD_119749 | JGI IMG/M metagenome (GOLD analysis project Ga0172377, IMG submission 119749) | Leachate microbial communities from a municipal landfill in Southern Ontario, Canada - Pumphouse #3 metaG | ecosystem: Engineered > Solid waste > Landfill > Unclassified | place: Canada... | reverse complement strand
TGGTGATAGCCTGTCTCTTGGCAGGATCTCCGATTTTACGTTCACCACCATCAATGAAACCAATTACGGAAGGAGTAGTACGTTTTCCTTCGCTGTTTGCTATTACGATAGGTTCGTTACCCTCCATAACAGCCACACAAGAATTGGTTGTTCCTAAGTCGATACCAATAATTTTTCCCATGTCTTTTATCTTTTATGTTGTTATATTTTCTTTGTCCGTTAAACTAAAACATACATTGTTGTTCGTTTGTTTTTCTCGAACACGTTTTGTAATAGTCAAAGGTCGTGCCATTCCGGCAATGTTTGTTTTTTTGCTTTTATTGGCAGATTTGTTTTTATTTTATCTAAATAAATGTCAGATATGGCTGACGAAATGTCAGATTTTTTCTCTTCGTTGACATGGAGTGCCGTAATGACGGGGGTTACCAAGTGGGTTTTTCGTTAATGTCAATATGGTGATGATGGCTAGTAGGATATACATAAGGCGTTTCATTCTATTTCTTTTTTTCTCACAAAGATAGAACATCCGCCATTGTCCATGTGTATATTTATTCCTGTTTTTTGTATGTAAGTTACAGGTGAAAAGAGGGGAGGGGCTTGTCTGTTCTTGTCCCATCTAAATTTGAGCATCTGCCGTTGTTGTTGATAAGATGCTCGTTTTGAGGTATGTGTTCGCACCTGCCGAATGTTCTAGCAATAAGGATTGCATTCCAGCTCTTCGTCTACGGTGGTCCTAGGTCCGTGTCCGCTATAGATGACGGTGTCGTGAGGAAGTGTCATTATCTTTTCATGTATGCTTTTGATGAGTTGGCTGTGGTTTCCGCCATCCAGATCGGTCCGTCCTATGCTGCCTCTGAATATCACGTCGCCAACAAAGACGCATTTGTGCTTTTCGGAATAGAAAATCAGACTACCGGGCGAGTGTCCGGGTGCGGCCATTACGTGCAGTTCTATATCGCCCATCCGGATGTCGTCACCTTCCTGAAGGTAACCTCCTAATGAAGCAGACTCCACGTTGTCTGCAATGCCGAAGAGCGTAGCTTGCTTTTTTATGTCGTTGAGAAGAAATTCGTCCTTGGAGTTGGCTTCCGCCTTTATCCCGAATCTCTGTTCTATGAAATGTATGCCGAACGAGTGGTCCAGATGTAGGTGAGTTACGATTACCCTCTTCAGAGAGAGGCCGTTGTTTTCTATGTACAAGGCTAGTTTTTCCCTTTCTTCGGGAAATAAGCATCCCGGATCTATCAATAGGCACTCGTTTTGGTGGTTGATTAGCAAGTACGTGTTTTCCTGAAACGGATTGAATGTGAATGCCTTTATCTGCATGGTAATGCTTCCTTTTTGTGTGTTTGAATATAACAAAAGATATTCTTCTGTTGTTTTTGACGTTTCTTATAATGTTTCCGTACCTCTTAACATGGGGACGAATGCGCATGCGCCAAAATCCTTGCGTTCGAAATCGGTCTCGCTGAGGCGTTGGATGCGGTACATTCTCTTTTTCTCTCCCGAGCCAAACGGAAGAACCATGAGTCCTCCTATTTTTAACTGACGGAGCAGTCTCTCCGGAATTTCGGAGGCGCCTGCCGTGACAATTATTTTGTCCAAAGGCGCTTCGTCCGGCAAACCTTCGAACCCGTCGCCGAAATGGCACGTTAGGTTGTAGCCCAGTCCTTTCAGTTTCTTTCTGGTAATCATGTATAGGTTCTCTTGCCGTTCTATGCTGAACAGCCGTGCTCCCGCTTCCATCAGGACGGCAGCTTGGTAGCCGGAGCCTGTCCCTATCTCCAAAATCTTGTCGCCCGGACAGACATCCAGCAGCTCCGTTTGCCGGGCTACGGTGAAGGGTTGCGAGATGGTTTGCCCCGCACCAATCGGATATGCTTTATCTTCGTAGGCAAACTCGATGAGTGCCTCCGTTATGAAGTATTGTCTGGGAACTTGTCTGATGGCTTCCAATACGGATTGGCTCTTTATCCCTTTCTCTTTCAATTCGTCGACCAATCTGTTCCTTCTTGTTATGTATTTAAATTCCTCTTTCATCGGGATAATGTCAGAAATAGCCGTTCTTTCCTTTAATTCATGCAACGAACGCAAAGACAGCCTTTGCATATAATTCACCAAATTCATCCTCAATCTTGTCTTGTAGAATAAAAGTTTTCTCTGAAAATCAAAATTCCGAGAGTCAGACTCTTTTAATAAAAACCTTTTTATAAAGGCATGTATACCGCTTTTTTTGTTTGGAAAAACTCTTCATCGAAGATGTCGTTCAGGTCATAGATGAACGCTTTCTTCCGATATGGCTTCACCTCTTCTGTGAGCTCGCCTCCTTTTAGGCAGATAATGCCGTTGGGAAGGCTGTTTTTCGGGTCTTTGTAGCTGATGTTCTTTTGTGTTAGCCTCACCAAGTCATGTAGAGGCATTACGGCTCTGCTGACGATGAAATCGAATTTGTCTTTCTCTTCTTCGACGCGGCAATGCCTGAACGTCGTATTTTTCAGTCCGATGGCATCTGAAACTTCGGTGGCTACTCTGACCTTTTTGCCGATAGAATCGACCAGATGGAAGCTGCAGCCCGGAAACATGATGGCCAAAGGTATGCCCGGAAATCCGCCTCCGGTACCTACGTCCATGATTTTGGACCCGTCCTTGAATTTGATTATCTTGGCTATGGCCAGAGAGTGGAGAACGTGCCTCTCGTACAGATTTTCGATGTCCTTTCTCGAAATGACATTTATTTTGCTGTTCCAATCCGTATAAAGCTCATATAAGGCCTTGAATTGGGCTGTTTGCTCATCCGTGAGGTCTTTGAAGTATTTTAGTATGACGTCCATGTGTTTTTTTTGTAAAGAAATTGAGAAAATGGCCGGAAGGGGAGTGATGACCCCATTTTTTTCCCGATGGAATGGCATTCCCTCCTGTTTATAAATATTTGTTTATGATACTTTTGCTTGAGATGAGGAACGATATCTCGTTGTATGGGATAAATGCCTTTACCTGTCCCATTGCGTAACAAGCTATCTCGTATTGATTGTATAAGAATGTGATGCCTTTGTCGTCAAGATAAAAGTTTTCGGTTGGTTTGATGTCTGAAATTTCGAAGAAACCTTGATCCTCCAACTGTTTTGGGTCTGTTACGTTGTTGCTTCTTGCTATCTTATCCAATATGATGGGAGTTAGCATGCTCTCGTAGTCGTCTACGAAAATGTCTGATAGCGAAATGTTTTTGCCGTCTTTGAGGTCGAAATTCGAATATTTCAAGATTGTCAGACCGTGGGCCCCACCCGTAAACGAATAGGATGTAGTGAGGATGCTGAGGATTTCATCTTGGTTGAAGACCACTTCTTGCGATGCATCGTGCGCTCCTGCGAAAGAGCTGCCAATGCCTTCGTCGGAGAATTCGTTTGCCGAAAACTCCGTTTCGAAGTTTTTATATTCTTTGATCAGGTTGTCCATAAAGAGGGTGATGGCTTTGTTTGGGTCGGTCTCTTTTAATTCCAACGCGTCGTAAAGCATCCTGTTCTGTATTTTGGAACAGATTTCCTTGTCTTCGATTCCTTTTGGGATCAATAACTTCACATTTATGTTGATGGAAGGTTTCGCAGTGTCACCTAAGAGATGATAAGTGCTGTCTGCCTTGAGCGTGTCAAATTCGATTTTATTCTTGTCTCCTGTTTTTCCTCCGGATAGGGAGCAGGAGTTGACTGCAAATATCAAAGATAGGGTAAAGAGTGTCAATGCAATTTTATTCATGTCTTGTAAAAATTTTATAAAGCAAAGATAAGTATAAAAATCGAAAGATGAATTATTATGTCTGTTTTGCTCTTGAATTGCTGTTTTGTTTGTCAAGAAGCGGTTCGCTTTCCTCTGTTTATTCCGACAAGGCACAGAGGTGAAAAACACAAACCGCTTCTGTCCGTTAGAACGGAGCGTTGTTGGTGGTCAGAAATGGCGATGCGTTAGGATCTGCGGGAGCAGGAGCCTTGGCAGGAGCCGCTTCTTTTTCGAAACTGGCTTCGTCATTGTTCACCTTCGACTCGAAGGTTGTTCCTCCGGTTGCGAATCCGCTCTCGTAGTCGTCTGCCAGATTCATGAACTTGGCCAGCTCGCTCTTGAATCGTAGCCGGATGTCGCCTACGGCACCATTACGGTGCTTGGCTATGATTATTTCGGCGATTCCGAGCAGGGAGTTGCCGGCCCCGTCTTCTGTTATCTTGTAATATTCCGGACGATGTATGAACAGTACCATATCGGCATCCTGCTCGATGGCTCCGGATTCACGCAAGTCGGCTAGCTGAGGCCTCTTGTCCGTGCCGGTACGGCCTTCGACTCCACGGTTCAACTGAGACAGAGCGATGATAGGAATGCTGAGCTCCTTTGCCAGCTGTTTGAGTGATCGGGAAATCATGCTGACCTCCTGCTCGCGGCTTCCGAAGTTCATTCCGCTTGCGTTCATCAGCTGAAGGTAGTCGATGATGATGCAGCCTACGTGGTGTTCCTTGACCAGTCGTCGGGCTTTTGTGTTCAGCTCGAAGATGGACAGGCTGGGCGTGTCGTCAATGAAGATGGGCATATCATATAGGTTTCTGACCCTATGGTGCAGCTGTTCCCATTCGTATGGTGCCAGATTTCCGTTCTTGATTTTCTCTCCCGGTATTTCGCACACGTTGACAAGCAGACGGTTCACCAGCTGTACGTTCGACATTTCAAGGGAGAACAGAGCCACGGGACTGTTGCTTTCCGCCATGTTTCTGGCCATGGAGAGCACGAATGCGGTTTTTCCCATCGCAGGACGGGCTGCGATGATGATTAGGTCGGAACGTTGCCATCCGGAGGTCATCTTGTCCAAGTCGTGGAATCCACTTGTCACACCACTCAGTCCGTCTGGACGGTTGGCTGCGATTTCAATCTGTTTGAGCGCGTCTTCGATGACCGGGTTAATCTGCGTGTAGTCTTTCTTTACGTTGCGCTGTGATATTTCGAATAACGAACCTTCGGCCTCCTGCATCAGGTCGTCCACGTCCGTCTTCTCGTCGAAAGCCTTGTTTTGTATCTCCGTAGAGAAGCGGATGAGCTCTCGTGCCAGATATTTCTGCGCCAATATGCGGGCGTGGTAGTCTATATGTACGGACGACGTCACTTTGGAGGTGAGCTGTGCGATGTAGTAAGGGCCGCCCACATCGTCTATTTTCCCCTCTTTCCGAAGCTGCTCGGTGACGGTGATCATGTCCACGGGGTCTTGTTTGGCCGAGAGGTTCATGATGGCCGTATATATGGTCTTGTGCGCGTCTTTGTAGAAGCATTCAGGTTTTAGATAGTCGCAGACCTGACTGTAAGCGTCTTTTTCTAACATGAGGGCACCAAGTACGGCCTCCTCCAATTCTGGAGCTTGAGGCGGTAATTTGCCGTATTCGTTAATGATAGGCGACGTATATGTCGTCTTTTTTGCGGAGCGGGAACCCTTCTTTACTACTTCCATTCTTTTGTTTCTTTATGCTGATTTTGAGCTAATGTATCTGATAGTAGGTACGTCGCAAAGTTAGTAAAAATAGCAGACGGATAAAACAATAATTATCCACAGAAAATGATGAAAAGTAGTGGCCGGTTTGTGAATGCTCTATGGTTGAGGACGCTGGATTGTTCAAAAATATTTTATTCCTATTTGCGCCTTCCTTGTGTCCCAAATTCCTTGTCGGATTGTCGGGTGAGAGTTTGTGGAAATAGAGAAAAGTGTTTGCCTGTTTTGCTTTTTTTCTCGATTTTTCTTCTGCAAAATTTGTTTTCTTCCAAAGTTTGTTTTTTGCGAAATTCTGAAAATTTCTTGATGTATAATTTATTTGAATTAGAAATTTCTTCTTATGTGCGTCATCTTTTGTTCTTAATATTTAAATGAAAGATTAGGAATTTTTCAAATATGTGTTATCTTGAAAATTGGAAATTTTAAATCCTATATTTGTTGCGTGAATTTTCATTTTGGAAAACTTTTTCTGTTTTTGTAAAAATTAAAAGTCTTATATTTAACTGATTATGATTTTTAATGGAAAACTTTTTCATTTTGTTGATAAGATTTGTTTTCAAAAATTTGTCATTTTTGAAAAGGTGTGTAATATTGCAGAACGAAATGATGACGATTTTTTTCGGTTCTAGAAAACCTAGAAAAAAATATTGGTTCTGATTTTTCTGACTATTAGGTTGTAGACTTTTTTCACTTTTCCTAGTTTACTTGGAAGTGTAAATTAAATCAAAATTATAAAAGAAAATTATTCGCAATGAGAGACAAGACGTATTCACATGAAGAGGCCTATGCGTCATCTCTTGATTATTTCAAGGGTGACGAACTGGCAGCTAGAGTTTGGGTCAACAAGTATGCGTTGAAAGACTCTTTCGGAAATATCTATGAGAAAACGCCGGATGATATGCACTGGAGATTGGCGAACGAAATCGCTAGAATCGAGAGTAAGTATAGCAATCCGATATCTGCTCAAGAGTTGTTCGATGTGTTTAAGCATTTTCGTTATATAGTACCTCAAGGTAGCCCGATGTCTGGTATTGGAAACAAATATCAGGTGGCATCCTTGTCCAACTGTTTCGTTATCGGTATGGATGGCAGTGCCGACTCTTATGGTGCCATTATTAAAATCGACGAGGAGCAGGTTCAGTTGATGAAGCGCCGTGGCGGCGTGGGTCATGATTTGTCCCATATACGTCCGAAAGGTTCTCCCGTTAAAAACTCGGCGTTGACCTCAACGGGATTGGTGCCGTTCATGGAACGTTATTCCAACTCAACGAGGGAGGTGGCTCAGGATGGGCGTCGTGGTGCGCTGATGCTGAGTGTCTCCATAAAACATCCTGATTCGGAGTCGTTCATAGACGCCAAGATGACGGAGGGAAAGGTGACGGGTGCCAATGTCTCCGTTAAGATAGACGATGATTTCATGAAGGCGGCCATTTCCAAGCAGCCTTATATGCAACAATATCCGATAGATTCCTCTGATCCTACGGTTCAAAAGGAGGTGAGCGCAGAGTCTATTTGGAAGAAAATAGTTCACAATGCGTGGAAGTCGGCAGAACCGGGCGTTTTGTTTTGGGATACTATTATCAGGGAGTCTGTTCCTGATTGCTACGCCGACCTTGGTTTCCGTACCATTTCGACGAATCCTTGTGGTGAAATTCCGCTTTGTCCTTATGATAGCTGTCGTTTGTTGGCTATCAATCTATACTCTTATGTGGACAAGCCGTTTACGAGAGAGGCTACATTCAACAATGAGCTCTTCAAGAAACATGTGGCTATGGCGCAACGAATCATGGATGACATCATTGATTTGGAGTTGGAGATGATAGACAGAATTCTTGATAAGGTTGTTTCTGACCCTGAAAACGACGATATCAAACGTACGGAGGTTGAATTGTGGCAAAAAATAAAACGCAAATCTTCTTTAGGCCGTAGAACGGGAGTGGGAACAACTGCCGAGGGTGATATGCTAGCAGCTATGGGTCTTACATATGGTACGCCAGAGGCTATCTATTTCTCGGAACAAGTTCATAAATCGTTGGCTTTGGAGGCATATCGTTCTTCTGTAGACTTGGCAAAAGACCGAGGCGCATTTGAAATCTATGATGCCGACAAGGAGAAAAACAACCCATTCATCAACAGATTGAAAGAGGCCGACTCTTCCCTTTACGATGAAATGGTGAAATATGGACGGAGAAATATTGCGTGTCTTACGATTGCGCCTACAGGTACTACCAGTCTGATGACACAGACAACATCGGGCATCGAACCTGTATTCCTTCCTGTTTACAAACGTCGCCGTAAGGTTAATCCGAATGATGTGGATGTACATGTCGATTATGTCGATGAAATGGGCGATTCGTTTGAAGAGTATGTCGTGTTCCATCATAAGTTTCTTACTTGGATGGAGGCTAACGGTTATGATACGCAGAAGAAGTATACGCAGGACGAGATAGATGAGCTGGTTCGTAAATCTCCTTATTATAAGGCAACAACGCAAGACGTCAATTGGTTGGAGAAAGTACACATGCAGGGACGTATCCAGAAATGGGTGGACCACTCAATCAGTGTAACCATCAATGTGCCGGAGGATGTTTCCGAGGAGCTGGTCGGTACTCTTTATGAAGAGGCTTGGAAGAGCGGATGTAAGGGTGTGACAGTTTATCGCGAAGGTTCCCGTTCTGGCGTTCTAATCTCCACCTCCAAGAAGGAGAAGAAAGTGGACATGCAGGATGAGAACGTAGCTTCTATGCCACGTCCTAAAGAGTTGGAGGCTGATGTTGTCCGTTTCCAGAACAATAAGGAAAAATGGATTGCCTTTGTCGGTCTGATGAATGGACAGCCATACGAGATTTTTACCGGATTGGCGGATGACGAGGATGGTCTTTTGATTCCGAAGACGGTGACAAATGGTGTTATTATCCGAAATATAGATAATGAGACGGGAAGAAGCCGTTATGATTTCCAATATTCCAACAGAAGGGGATACAAGACAACTATCGAAGGATTGTCATACAAGTTTGATCCCGAATATTGGAACTATGCTAAGTTGATTTCCGGCGTACTCCGTTATGGAATGCCTATTGATCAGGTTATAAAGTTGGTGGCTGGACTTCAGCTGGGTAGCGAGTCTATCAATAATTGGAAGAACGGAGTGGAGCGTGCATTGAAGAAGTATGTTCCGGATGGAACGATGGCAGCTGGTGCCGTCTGCCCTAATTGTGGACAAAAGACGCTTAAATATCAGGAAGGTTGCTTGATATGCACCAATTGTGGAGCATCTAAATGTGGATGAATTTGAGGATAAAAGGAAATTATGAAATAATATTTTTTTTTCATATATAATGTTTCATATTTAATATGTTTTTTTTGATTTGCTGTATTAAAAGCCTCCCGATGTGAATCGGAGAGGCTTTTTTAGTGAACATGAAAATAACTTGGTAAAGTTCAAAACATCTTGTTCTTGTGTGGGTATCGCATTGACAGCAAAACATCCCTAGAAATAAATATGTAGATGTCGGTCCAAAACTAGCCTCACCATCGGCAGCATTCTTCCGAAATGCGGTTGTTAGAGCTTGTCTCTCGCGATAAAAAGATAAATCCTAAGGCATTTTATTAAAATAGTCACAAGTTGTTTTTGTCGATTACTTAATTATGTGTGAACAGAAAAAAAAGGAAGCGGAACTATCTGTTCTTCTTTTGTTTACTATTGATTGAAAAATAGTATCTTTGCGTAAACATCAAGAGGAATGCGTATGAAATACCCGATAGGAATACAGAGCTTCGAGAGGATTATCGAAGAAGGCTATGTCTATGTGGACAAGACAAAACTTGTTTATGACTTGGTTCAAAATGGCAGTGTCTATTTTCTGAGCCGTCCGCGCCGCTTCGGAAAGTCGTTGCTGGTCTCCACGTTGAAGAACTATTTCTTGGGGAGAAAGGAGCTTTTCAAGGGTCTCGCCATCGATTCTCTCGAAAAGGAGTGGCTGGAATATCCTGTGTTCCATCTCGATTTCGGGAAACAGAATTTCTCTGCTCCGGATGCCTTGGAAAAGACGCTGGAGAAGTTTGTGGCCGATCACGAAGACATTTATGGAAGGAATAGAAACAGCTCTACCATCGGCGACCGCTTCGCCGATTTGCTGAAGGCGGCCTACGAAAAGACGGGTCGCCGTGCCGTGGTCCTGGTTGACGAATATGACAAACCGTTGCTCGACGTGATGGATGCGGGCGATACCATCGTCATCAATAATGTGAAGAAGAGGTTGGAAGATTGGTACCGCGATGTACTGAAAGGCTTCTATGGTGTGTTCAAGGCGGCGGACGAAAATCTGAAGTTCGTGTTGCTCACGGGTGTCACCAAGTTTTCTCAGGTGAGCGTGTTCAGCGGCTTCAACCAACCGAACGACATCAGCATGGATGCTCGTTACGAGACGCTTTGCGGCATCACCAAGGAGGAGCTGCACACGGTCTTCGCCGAGCCGATTGCCGAGCTGGCGGGGAAGCAGCACCGCAGCGTGGAGGAGATGAGGCTCGTGCTGAAACGGCAGTATGACGGATACCACTTCAGCGAGGAGATGGCCGACGTCTATAACCCGTTCAGCATCATCAATGCCTTTGCCAAAATGAAAATAGACGACTACTGGTTCCGTACCGGCACTCCGACCTACTTGGTGCGCCTGCTGCGCCACTGCAACGAGAACATCAACGAACTGGTGGGCCGATACTACGACACGCAAGAGTTCGTCGATTATAAAGCTGATGTGGAAAAACCGCTGCCGATGATCTACCAAAGTGGGTACCTCACCATCAAAGGTTATGATCCCGATATGGGCGTTTATCTGCTCGACTTTCCGAATAACGAGGTGAAGAAGGGTTTCATCACCTTGCTGGCCGCCGACTATCTGGAACCAAAAGATAGCGCAGGCGCATGGGTGATAGATGCCGTGCGTGCGTTGAAAGTTGCAGACTTGGAGAAGTTCCGCCGCCTGCTCACCTCTTTCTTGTCCAGCATCCCGTACTCCATGCGCCGCAAGGACGACGAGCGGGAGCGTGAACGCTACTTCCAATATACATTCTACCTGTTGCTCCGCATGGTGAGCATCTACACCGTGTTTGTGGAGAAGC
>Ga0172377_10008327_pt1 | contig 10637 bp, 6 predicted proteins | sample Pumphouse3metaG_FD_119749 | JGI IMG/M metagenome (GOLD analysis project Ga0172377, IMG submission 119749) | Leachate microbial communities from a municipal landfill in Southern Ontario, Canada - Pumphouse #3 metaG | ecosystem: Engineered > Solid waste > Landfill > Unclassified | place: Canada... | reverse complement strand
TCTTTGGCGGAAGGATCATCAAAATGAAAAGGCTCAATTCGATTATTTATAGTGTACAAAATTGATGAATTAAGTAAATTAGTCAGAGCATTTTTAAATCCGACAATATCTACATATTTTTCGAAATTGCGATATGTTGATCGAGCTAGATAAGGTTTTACTTCATCCAGACTTGTAAAAGTTAGAGAGAGGGGTAAGCGCGAGGTTGGAAAAATGTAGGGCAATCCACGTGCGGTATAAGAGTCGCTGAAAACATTAGGGTGTTCTTTATAGATTGAAGTCACCTTGTTATAAGGAAGCGGAATGATATACATATTCGGACGTTGTGGGAAAAGTTCAATAACAGCTTGGTAACCGGTGTTTAAATTGAGAACATCGCTATTTGAAGTGGCCAAATCGATGATAACGATTCGTTCTCCCTCAATCTTTCTTATTGTTTTGACTTGGCATCCAACAAGTTTTTTCAAAGACACAAAGAAAGGAGAAGAAATGTTAACTTTAGTGTATCTTTCAAGTGAGTAGCACACAAACGGGTTAGAAGGATTAAGCGAGATAATAAAAAAGCCACGTCCACTATTTTTAACGTTGTGCCCGCTGTGATATGAAAAAGCAAATTGAGCAGTTCCAAGGCCGATAGGTTTTTCCAAGAAGGCCCCACTCAATTCACTATTGAGATTATTTACGATTATTTTTAGTCCAAGATTATCTATAGCCATATTAATATTATATCGAAATGTTAAGCGAAAAAGGGATTTATATCAACTATATTTACGCAAATCGAAAAAAATGAGGCACTTTAGTTTTTTTCGAATAAATACACAATAGTAATGCTCAATGTGAAATATTTTAATAATGTATGTAATAAAATAATAGTGTAAAAGTCAAAAAAATAAAAAAAATCGCAAGATTTCTAGTAGAAAAACAAGACATGTATACTTAAAAACTTATAGAAAAACCAAAATAATGCGAAAATGTTACGAAAAATGCCAATGGTAACATTTTTACGTATACACGATAGAAATGTAAACGCTCACACTTTCAATTTGATAATATAGCTTTCTGACCATAAAATGTACTTAGGAAGTTATTTTGGACTTATAAAATTGGGCTTCATAACGAACTAATTTTTATTATCGAAAGTAACTACCAAGCTCATAATAAGAAAGGAAATTATATATTATGAAAAGAAGACTACCTGTTGTCGTTTTATCTCTTCTTGTTGTAACCGGATTGGTTGGATGTAATGAAACAACATCCGAAAATACGACAGAAGAGTCTACTTCGGTACAAACAGTACCTGATGAAGTTGTAGATATTTCTGTTTGGGCCTCAACGGCTGATACAGCCGCGATGGAAGCAATTGAAGATGGCTTCAATGCGCTTAATCCGATGACACCGGTTAAGATTACAGCCACTCCTGTCAGCGAAGGCGATGTTGGAGGTATGTTTGCAAAGGATGCGGAAAAGGTTGCTGATATTGCTCATGTTCCTGGTGATGTTGTTGCTGATATGATTACTAATAACTATATTGCACCATTTACTGATTCTGATGAAGTACTCGATGGTGATATCCCGGCTAGTGCTTTGTCAACAGCGGAAGATTCAAACGGAACTCTTTATGGGTTGCCGTTCTCAATTAATACATATTTTATGTATTACGATACTTCTTTCTATACTGCTGAACAAGTAACTTCCATTGAATCAATGATTGCGACTGCGAAGGCAGCGGGAACTGATACGGCTTTCTCATATGAGAATTCCGATGGATGGTATGGTCAGGCTTTCTTTATGTCTGATGGTGATGGTATTTTCACCGAAAACGGAACCAATCCTAATGAAACTTATTTAAAACAGCCAGCAGCCTTGAATGCGGCTAAAGCGATGGTTGAAATTTATAAGGCTGGAAATTGTGATTTCGATGATAGTGAAACCATTAGTACCAACCTTTCTAATTCTCATGCCTTTGTCAGTGGCTCTTGGTCTTACGATGCGGTTGCAACTGCCTGGGGTGCAGAAAATGTTGGTATGACCCATTTGCCAACAGTAAAAATGGGCGGTGAGGATCGACAATTATTGTCGGTTGGTGACTATAAGTCAATCGTTGTAGCTAATAACTCAGAACATAAGACATTGGCTAAAAAATTAGCGTACTATATGGCAAGTGCGGAAGGACAACTTCTTCGTTGGGATCACAATAATGGTTCGACAGTTCCGACTTCTTCGGAATTGAATAGCGATGCTGATTTCCAAGCGGAAAACAAATTTGCTGATGTTGTTAACGCCTTGCTTATGTCTGGTACCTTTAAGCAAAATAACAATACTAATTTCAATAGATGGTGGGATGCATGGCCTGTATGCCAACTTGAAATTAAAAACAATTATGCAACTGCTACCGATGCTGATTTAACCGGTTATTTAACAACGCTTGATGCAACGCTAACTGCTGCTTCAACTGCTGCTTAATAACATAATCATTGTTTTGATTACAAGGCAGTGATTCAAAAAAATGAATCACTGCCATTTTTTCTAGAATGTGTCGAAAGGGGTCATAATGACATATACAGAATATCTTCAATTACCTAGTAACGAACAATTAAAATATCGCCTCAAGGACTCGTTTAGTAGACTTGGGCAAGGATTTATTAATTTTTTAATCGGTATAGGTCTTTTCTTTGTCAATCTCGTCAGAAAAATTGGACGATCATTTAAGGAAATGGGGTACGCTTTTAAACACGGCGATATTTGGACCCGATTATCCTTTATCTTTTTAGGAATTTCTCAGATTAGAAGAGGGCAAATACTTAAAGGTATCTGCTATCTTGTGATTGAGTTTCTTTTTATTTTCTATATTGTGGCAGTGGGAGGATATGCTATCTATCAGTTGCGTTCACTTGGTGTCGTAAGCATACATTACTACTGTTCTATTGATGAAAGTTCAATTGCAGCTGGATTTGAAAATATTGTTTTTACTGATCAGAATGCGGCTATCGCCTATTGCACAACCTATGGGGGTAGCGAGGCAATATATACGTATACCGAATATGGAGATAATTCTTTTAACATTATGCTTTTCGGTGTACTCGCCGTTATTATTACTGTTGTCTTTTTAGCTTTTTATCACAGCGTTATTAAAAAATCTATTGACGTTCAAGAGAGAAAAGAGGCTCACTTATATATAAATAGAGCCTTTGATGACTTTCGTGATTTGCTCGATAAAAAATTCTATGTTACTTTATTGCTTTTGCCAATAATAGGTATCTGCATCTTCACCATTTTGCCTCTAATTGATATGATATTGATGGCTTTTACAAATTACAATAGCACTCATCAATTTCCTACAGCCATGTTCAGTTGGGTCGGGTTGACCAATTTTATTAACTTGTTTGGTGGTTCGCATTCAGGCGATACGCGTTTCGCATATACTTTCTTTAATATATTGTGGTGGACTTTGCTTTGGGCTTTTCTAGCCACCTTCCTCAATTATTTCCTCGGAATGATTTTAGCGATGGTAATAAATAAAAAGGGAATAAAGTTCAAGAAATTATGGCGAACATGTTTCGTACTATCTATCGCTATGCCACAATTTGTCTCTTTGCTCACGTGGAATCAGTTCTTATCGGTTTCAGGTATGGTAGAACTAATTATGAAACAGTTTGGATGGATGGCTTCGACGGAGCACATTACGATTTTGGATCAGGCTTATTCCGCCCGAATTGCCGTTGTTTTGATCAATATTTGGATAGGTGTTCCATATACTATTTTAACAACAACAGGTATCTTGATGAATATTCCCAATGATTTATATGAATCAGCTCAAATCGATGGAGCCTCTCCGGTCACACGATATTTTAAGATAACTTTGCCTTATATTTTATTCGTCACCGGTCCATATTTGATTACGCAATTTGTTGGAAATATCAACAACTTTAATGTTATTTACTTTTTAACTGGTGGCGCTCCTTACAACGATTCTAATTATTTATATGCGGGGCAAACCGACCTTTTGGTTACTTGGCTTTATAAGTTGACTGTCGATGAGCAGAATTATTCGTATGCTTCAGTTATTGGTATTATGATCTTTGCCATCTGTGCGATATTCTCGCTTATTGCCTATCGAAATTCATCAGCGATGAAAGATGAGGAGAATTTTGCATAATGATTAACACTAAATTGATGCCCGTAAAAAATCGAATTGATACGGAGCAGGCACTTTCCGAAGCGATTCAAACAAAGAACAGAAGAGAGCATTCAATGAAGCGCAAACAGATAGTGACCAATACGCTTACTTATGTGTTGCTAATTATTTTGTGTTTAATTTGGGTTTTACCAATTGTCGCTGTCTTTATGGTCTCTATTCGCAATGAGTCGGGAACAGCGACAACATTGATTCCACTTACAGGATATACGTGGGACAATTATATCAAATTATTGAACTCTGATACCTATCCATTCTTACGCTGGTTCGGAAATACTTTTATTGTAGCGGTTTGCGTTATGCTGATTTCGACCATCTTTGTTTTCTCGGTTGCCTATACAATGTCGAGACTCAGATTCAAGGGAAGAAAAGGATTGATGAACATTAACTTGATTTTGGGAATGTTCCCGGGGTTCATGTCGATGATTGCGGTGTATAACATATTGAAAGCCGTTGGCATCGATGGCTCACTCATTGCGCTTATTCTTATTTATTCGGCAGCTTCGGGCAGTGGCTTTTATATTGCCAAAGGTTTCTTTGATACAATTTCTAAATCGCTTGATGAGGCAGCGAGAATAGACGGCGCCAACAACTTCAAAGTTTTCTACAAGATTATTTTGCCTTTGTCGAAACCAATAATCGTCTATACTCTTTTGACATCGTTTATGGGGCCGTGGGTTGATTATATTTATAGCTCGGTCATTCTGCGCGACAAGACTGACAATTATACCGTTGCTCTCGGTTTGTACAATATGATTAATTCTATCGATACTTATCAGTTGAACTATACAATGTTTTTCGCAGGTTCAGTGATGATTTCTATTCCGATTATGATTCTGTTCTTATTGACTCAAAAATATTATGTGGCTGGAGTCACCGGCGGATCGGTCAAGGGATAAAAAATGAAAGATATCGCATTTAAAGATTTAATATTCTACGAAATATATCCAAGTTCATTTAAAGATAGTAATGGTGATGGGTATGGAGATTTGAATGGAATCATTTCTAAACTCGACTACATCTCTGAGATGGGTTTTAATGCTCTTTGGTTAAATCCGTGTTATGAATCACCGTTTAGAGATGGAGGATATGATATATCCGATCCTTTTAAAGTGGCTCAGCGCTTTGGAACCAATGAAGATTTGCAAAAGCTTTTCTTTCAAGCTCACCGGCGGAATATAAAAGTTTTTCTCGACTTGGTTCCCGGACATATGTCTACGCAGAATCAACGTTTTATCAATTCTGGAAAGGCTTATACCAATCCCGATTCTGATTTATTCATTTGGAGCAACAACGCTTGGGACGCTTGGAAAGATCCTCACCTTATCGCTGGATGCTATCAAAGATTTGGTTGCTATTATGTTAATTTTTTTGCTCATCAGCCAGCAATCAATTACGGCTTTGATAAAATAAATGCTCCGGCCTGGCAAAAATCGTGGAAAGAGGTAACTCACGGACGAAAGTATTTAGAATCAATCATGGAGTTTTGGCTGAACTTGGGAGCGGACGGATATCGGGTAGATATGGCGGATTCGTTGGTGAAAAATGACGATAAAAAAGTTGCAACCATCGAACTGTGGAAAATAATCCGTCACGATTTGAAAGCCAAAGGCGTGAAAGATTTTGATATGACTAGCGAATGGTCAAATCCCAAACAGGCTTTTCAAGCGGGTTTTGATTCTGATTTTGTTTTGGATCACGAGAATAATTGTTCGCATTATTTATTTCGACAAAGCAAGAATCTCAGCAAACCATTGCTTATTAAATATGATGATTTGCTGTATTCCAAATTTATCGTGGATTTAAATAGAAGAGTTCGATGCGCTAGAAAATACCGCAAGCAACTTTCATTTATTTCCGGAAATCACGACACGTGGCGCCTAGCTAATTTTCTCACTGGCGATTCGCTTAAGCTCGCTTATCTTTTCCTTTTGACGATGCCGGGTGTTCCCTACATTTATTACGGAGATGAAATTGGAATGACTACCGATACCTCAATGCCTTCCATTGAGGGAGGATATCAGCGAACAGGTAGCAGATTACCGATGAGATTTGACAATAGTAAAAATGCTGGATTTTCCAGTGCTGATACAACTTTCTTACCGACCAATGAGCATGATTCTAATGTTGAATCTTCAGCTAGAGATAGGGGCTCGCTGCTAAATACGATTAGAGAATTGATTGCGATTCGAAAGCGAGAAAGCGATTTGCGCTCAGCATCATTCTCGATACTGGCGGAAAAATTTGCTTATAGACGTGGGAAAATTAAAGTTTTCATGAATCTTTTGGATATTGAGCAGACCATAGAATTAAGTACTGAACACAATTGCTTGTTCCACATAGGTGAATTTCATCTTCAAGGAGTAAGCTACGTTTTAAAACCGCACGCCGGAATTATCATCAAGGAGAGCAACAATGAAAATCAAGAATAAATTAACGTTGGCCATTATGTCACTTCTTTTGCTGGTGTCCTGCAACGATACTTCGAGTTTAATTAGCACTGAACCATCTATCAGCGAATCGACTAGCGAGGTTGAAGAGATTCCTAATTATGAATTAGTTGATCGTTCTGACCGGTATATCGACAGTGACAATTATCGAAATTTCTATCATATCTTTGTCCACAGTTTTGCCGACTCTAATGGCGATGGCATAGGCGATTTAAAGGGAATAAGTGACAAGCTTGACTATCTGCGCCGTGCTGATGATCCATATGGTTACGATTCGCTCGGAATCAATGGCATATATCTTTCACCGATTCAGGAAGCGGCATCGTATCACGGATATGATATTATCGATTACGAGTCAATCAATCCGAATTTTGGAAATATGACGGATTTTGATAATTTAGTTGCGGGGTGTCATCAGCGAGGAATAAAAATTATTTTGGATTTAGTTTTGAATCATACCTCCACTTTAAATGAGTATTTTATCAAGGCAGTTCAAGCCTTGACAACTGATTTCGACAAGGATAGCTTTGACGAAAATGGTCGACCGACAGCCGAGTTAGTTGAAAGACACCCTGAAGTTGATTATTTCCGCTTTATCAATAAAAACTACAATTTTACTTATTCTGGTTATTCCAACAGATTATATAATGTGACTGGCGATTGGAACTTTGAGGGTTTTTCTTCAGGAATGCCCGACTGGAATTTAGAGAATGAAACGGTGCGAGCTCTTCATAAAGAATATATGGAATTTTGGCTCAAACGTGGGGTCGATGGCTTCCGACTTGATGCGGTTCAATCCTTTTATGGTGAAAATAAGATTGATCTTGCAAAAAATTATGAGTACATCGACTACATCAATGATGTAACTAAGCAAGCAAATCCTAAGGCTTATATTGTAGCTGAGGGGCCTTGGTCAATGGTTGGATGCAAGTCATATATTCAAAATACGGCAATCGATTCATACTTTAATTTTGATACGGGATATTTGAGTTTGGCAAGATATAACGGTGGATATATCAACGGATTGAGATACGATTCGCTTCATCTTAATAACATCCAAGAATTCCTAGCTTTGAGCGGAATCGAAAGAAAACTAAATGATCAACACATCGATGCTTACTTTAATTCTAATCATGACATTGGGCGCATAACTAATCAGTTTGGTTTCAAAGGTAATCTATATTTACCACAATTGAAATTTCACATTGCTTTGCAAAATATGTTTGAAGGCAATTATTTCTTGTATTATGGCGATGAGATTGGATTGATGGGAGTTAAAGATGGCGATGATGATCGACCTTGCCGCTCTCCATTTCTTTGGGGAGACAACTATACGACAACTGAACTCAAGGCCGGAATAAATGATCGAACTCAACTTTATTTTGAGCCGGAGAATGTTCAAAAGGATGATCCAAATTCTTTGTTGAACTTTGTAAGCCACGTCTTTCGGGTTAAGGATTATCATCCTTCGATTGCTCGTGGTCAGACTTCTTTGGCCTACACCGATGAAGAGAATAAAATAATTGTTTTAGATAAGACGTACGAGGCGGATAAAACTTATTTAGTTATCAACTTTGGGACGGAAGCAAAGGAAATGACTATGGATAAAATATCCGCAACAGGTGAGATTACAAATTGTCTTACGACAAATGGAAAATATGCCAAAGTTGAAGGTGGAAATTTAACTATTCCCGCCTTATCAATAACAGTGATTGAATAGGAGGAAATTGTTATGGCAGATGTAGTTTTGAATCATATCTATAAGGTCTATCCGAATGGAGTGCAGGCTGTTACTGATTTTTGTATCAATATCAAAGATAAGGAATTTATTGTTTTCGTTGGACCATCTGGTTGCGGTAAGTCGACCACGTTGCGAATGATTGCTGGCTTAGAGGATATTACAGCTGGCGATTTATATATTGGCAACAAGTTAGTTAACGACATTCAACCCAAGGAGAGAGATATTGCCATGGTTTTCCAAAACTATGCGCTGTATCCGCATATGACAGTATATGAAAATATTGCTTTCTCATTAAAAAATAGACATATGCCCAAAGACCAAATAAATAAATTGGTTATTGAAGCTGCGAAGATTTTGGACATTGAAGACTATTTGCAGCGAAAACCCAAGGAGATGTCCGGTGGTCAACGTCAGCGTGTAGCCCTCGGAAGAGCAATTGTGCGCAATCCTAAGGTCTTCTTGCTCGATGAGCCACTATCTAATCTCGATGCCAAATTGCGAGCATCAATGAGAACAGAAATAACTAAACTTCACAAGAAATTAGCTACTACTTTTATCTATGTTACTCACGATCAAGTGGAAGCAATGACGATGGGAACTCGAATTGTTGTGATGAAGAAAGGGTTTGTTCAGCAGATTGATACGCCGACCAATCTATACGATCATCCCATCAATAAGTTTGTAGCGGGTTTCATTGGAACGCCTCAAATGAATTTCTTTGATTCGACGTTGATTCACCTTCAAGACAAGGTTGAAATAACTTTTGAAGATAAGCAAAAGATGGTACTTCCCTTTTCAGATTTTGTTAAATGCGATTCAGAATATATCGATGGGAAAACTAATGTCACCTTAGGAATTAGACCTGACAATGTGAAGATAGCAGAGAAAAAGGGTCAGGATACAATTGATGTTATCATTACCTCCATGGAAAAGCTTGGAAATGAAACGCTCATATATTGCGATTTAGGGAATGTGGTTACTACTGATGAAAATGTAACTAAATCTTCTATTATTATTAAAACCACTCCTGATTATGAGGGAAAGATTGGCGATATTATTGCGGTAAAATTCAATGGAGCACTGCTTCAAATCTTTGACAAGGAAACCGAAGTTTCACTCATGCCATATTTTCCGACCTATTCGCGCGTTACATTGGAAATTGGTGAAAAAGAGATGGCTTTGTTTGACCAAAAAATTGCTATTCCTTCCGCTTTTAAAACATTAAAAAAAGGAAAGTACACAGTTAAGATTCCCAATGACTCAATCAGCGACGGCAAGGATTTTGGCCTTGAGTGCTACATGTGCGAGAAAATGGAAGAGAATAAATATTTAATTACACTCAAAGCAAATAATGAATATGTATTTGCAACTTCGCCAGTAGCAATAACCAAAGGTGATATTGTGCACTTTGACGTTGAGTTGGAAGATATCGAATTTAACAAAGATGTTTCGATCTATCCAGTTAAGCACGAGGTGGAGGCTGAAGGTCACTTTGTCAAGTCAAAGGAAAAGAGTGAAAATGGTAAGCACACAGTTAATTTCTATGCGGAAATTGCCTCCGCCCAGTGTCGAGTTAGTGCTAATTTCATCTCGCGTTTTGTCAATATTGAAGGTCGTCGATCACTATCGGCAAACTATCGATTGAAATTTGTTCCCAAATTGCTAGAAACGTCAGAAAATGCGATGGCTCATAAGGTTTTAGATATTCTTGATTATGGTCGCAAACAGTATTTGAAAGCGGAAATAGGTAAATCTGTTTGCTATATTGATATCACTTCAAAATATGATAAAAAGAAAAAAGACTATGATTTTTCATTTGATGATACTCAACCTATCGCTGTCTATACTCTGGATACTAACGTAAAAATAATATAGAAAAAAAGGAGAAGAGTTAAATGACACGTAATAAAAAAAGATGCTACACTTTCATCGCGCTGCTGAGTCTCTTGACTCTGACTTCTTGCGGTGAGGAATCCTCAAGCAGTGTGAGCAGTTGGAAAAATCCAATCTCGACAACAAAATTTGACTTGCGATATATTTATAGCCAGGATGCTGGAGATGACAAAATATATGCCAAATTATCTGACGAGGATCCGCAATCATACGATGATAAAATAATATTGAACAATTATATTTGGACCAATAAGACTAACATTGAAGGATATTATGAAGATGGAGCGCTTACGATTGAAGATACTGTTCGCGCTGATGTCACTTCGACGCCAACAGGTGATGGGTATCCAATCGTTTC
>Ga0172377_10008326_pt1 | contig 10638 bp, 15 predicted proteins | sample Pumphouse3metaG_FD_119749 | JGI IMG/M metagenome (GOLD analysis project Ga0172377, IMG submission 119749) | Leachate microbial communities from a municipal landfill in Southern Ontario, Canada - Pumphouse #3 metaG | ecosystem: Engineered > Solid waste > Landfill > Unclassified | place: Canada... | reverse complement strand
GGACTAACCATTTCGTCTACTTTACAAAAGTAAGTAGACCCACACGTATGCCATTTACCATTATCGTAATTAGCATGTGTATCGCCCGTTACAATTAAATCAAATTTATTAAACATTGGATCTGTTTCATCTACTATACCCGCAAAGTAATTCATCTGATATGTACTAAAATGAGAAAATAGAATTTTAGCATCACCCGTATACTCTTTAATAGCATCGAGCATCCCTACAAAATAAGGTACTACAAAAATCTTATGTTTACCTACTATTACTTCTGTAGGTGTTTTAATAGATGAAACATTTTCTTCACTATGTTGCATAACATCCCACGCACAGGATTTATCTTCGAGTATCATATCATGGTTTCCAGGAATACCATACCACAGCACATCTGGACCCAACTGTTTAATTAGTTTTTGCATGAAATTATATTCTGCTGGTTTAGGTGTAACAGTATCCCATAAATCGCCCAAATTAAACACTATTGTATTTGGTTTTATTATACTCATCATTATTGTAGTAAAATGCCGAAAAGATTTTAAATACAATAGTTTATTTCTTTTATTAACACCCACATGTGCATCGGCAAACGTATACATACTATTATTCCTCCTTCATATTTTGATCTGCTCTTATAAGCTCACTAGGCTTTACGTATGACGTTAAACAAAGTTTGTTACGTTTAATATAAACAAATGGATGTTTTTTATCTGATATTCTTGAACTGTTTTTTAATAATTTTTCTATAGCATCGAATGTAGGTCTATGTGTTATATCCAGAATTTGTATAATTTCAACATTACATAAATCAAAATTAAACGGTGAATTGAAAAACTCGGAGTACATATATTGCATATACATATTTAAATAAACTTCTACGTTGTCTTTTTCTTCTATATCTTTCGAAAATATTTTTATCATCTTACCCAAATTGTATATTCTTCTATTACCCCAACAAACGTTACCGCTACCATAAACATTTCCAAACGGCCAATAATTGTACCGTCTTCCATTATAAGAATCATTATACGGTTTTGTTAAATAAATACTTGCTAGATTGTCTTCAAAAATATCCTTAATGTAAAACTTAGTTTCTGGTACTATAAATCTAAAATTTTCATAAGGTAGTAATGTACGTTTATGTTTTTTAACTATAAATTCTATATCTATGTTATTAGCATTATTCACAATTAGTCTATTTAACTTAAATAAAGGAAATATATTTTCATCATATTTTAATATAACTTTTTTGGTGACATGATCGTCTGTTTTGTTCTTATTATTACTTTCAATTAAAAAATCATTAAACTTTTGTAGTTCTTTTTTTTTATATGTATACATAAATGCACCAGATGTATTAGTATTTAATATATATTTAATCTCTTTACATTTATTCGTGTGTATAAACATTATTAACCTCCCTTTCTTTAAGAATACTTCTCAAATACGCAAGCCGTAATGTGGTTAAGAGCATTAAATTTGTACTTGCTGTTTTATTTCCTTTATTATATAGTGCGATATTTAAAAACTCATCTAAATAAAATGGGTAATCTTTAGGAGATTTGATTTTGTTTTCTATACCATCGATATACAACACATTTTGTTTAAACAAATGTGTTGTAAAATCTTTATAATTTTTATATTTAGTTCCAAATACAGAAAAATCTATCATATTAAGTAATATCTGTCGCACTAACTGTTCTTTAACATATTCCACGGAATTATTATTATTAACATATGCATCTTCTATAAATGTGGGTGTAATATTGAATTGTTTCATCTACTCATCCTCCCTCCCTCACTTAATTGTTATATACTTGAATAAGGATTCATCGAACACTACATTTGTTTCATTCATATCTATAAATTTTTTGTTTACAAAAACATCTATTAATATATTCATTTGTTCTTTTAGTATAGGAAAAGATAAGTTTGAAAAATTTGATATATCCAAAGTATCATCGTCATAGATTAACACAACACATTCACCATTTGACTTATTTTTTAACAAACGAAGATCATTAATTTTATTTATTTTTATTGAAAAATCTTCTGCGATGTATGGATAATTTTTTAAAAAATCATTTGTTATGGGTATATATGTATACTCGTCTATAAAACGATTGTACATACTTAAAAATTTTTGTTCATTTATTTCTTTGATGGGATTAAAATCATTGAACCTCATTTCTAGCCTCCTCTATTTGTTTAGCCAATTTGTCTACATCTATAACAAACCTATGTGACATTAATTCTATAAACGCTTTATCACCATATTCATAATTTTGAGTTAATTTTGTTAATAATATTGTTTCTTTTGTAGGATCATATGCAGGTATTCTTAATATTTTTCTATTCATTTTGTTTTGTTGACCCTCTGTAATATTAGTAGTCGCTGTATATATAATAAATTTATTCAATATATGCGACCTCCTTCGTTATTATATTTTGTTAAAGCATTATTTAAAGCGGCTATATAACTTTTTACTAATGACATATCTTTGTTTGAATATTTACTATAAGCTACTTCGAATATATTATTATACGACTCGCTCGGAGGAGTATAAGTGTAACCGCACACAAACATGTTTTTATTTGTTAACAACGGATGTTTAAACGTGTGATATTTAAAGTTGCATATATTACGTATTAAATCGAACTCTATTATATCTTTTACATACATTTCTAAAGTATAAACATTTAAAAATATCAATTGGTGTATCCAATCAAAAACATTTCTTATAATAACATCATCATTCAGAGTTAGCGTTATTAAATATTGTTGTAAACCTTCTATTGATAAACACCCAACACTTTTTATAGTTACTTGTTTTGTATATTCTTCATCTTCATCAATTTCTTGGTTACTATATTCTTTTAAAAAAAGATCTAATGTCACATCTTGTATAGTTTTTGTATAATTTTCATCAGCAAATGGAGTATATAACAAATATGAATCATTCTTTGTTATATACTCACTATTGTTTGTATACATAAAATATGTTTTGTAATATACTGTATTTATACTATCCTTTTTAGTATATTTTACTTCTACAATACTGCACAACCATTCCTTTTTCTTCTCATGTATTTTATCTAACCAATTAAATATAGGAAGATAATTAAACAACACATTTGATGGTTTTATTTCCGCTAAATCTAATAAAAAATACATCATTTACCCCCTTTTGTTTTTACCTTGTTTTTCTTTTCAAGTTCTTCCTGTATACGCTTGTTGACAAAATCCAAAATTGTTTCAGAATCCTCTAGTTTATCAAAAGCAGATCTATATACATTACTTTGTTTATATTTTCCATTTGTTGATTTATCATCAAACTTTCTTTCTATAACGTTTTTAGGTGTATATGTATTAGAACCACCATAGTATGCATTTAATATATCATTGTGTTTATTTGCTATAACAACAGGTGGTATATATTTCTTAATTTGGGGCATACTATATGTATCTATTTCAAATATATCTTTTAGTTTGAGGGTAATTTTATTACCTATGTAAGATAATCTAATATCGATATTAGCATCCATATCGATTAAATTAAACTTATCTATATTCTTCAGTACAGCACTAATGTGTGGAAGAATATCTACATTAGAATCGTTAGTGTCGTCTGTACTTGAAAAAGATATACTCATTGTATGATGGCTATGTAGCTCAAACATCAATATACAATTTTCTGGAATATTCCACGTAAAATTTACAGATGCTCCAGATACTTCCTGTTCCGGAATATAAAATACGTGTTTTTTATTTACAGTATCCCATAACACAAAAACTTCCATTTCCGACTTATATAAGTTATAAATATATGCAGCTCTCTTTAGAAATTCAAACAAATACTGTATAGATGGTTTAGGAAATTTCCACTCTACTATAGGTACTGTTTCTTTACTTCTTAACGCAGATGGTGCAGTAAATACATTTGTTGGAATGTTTAATTTCATGGTGTTTGTCTCGAATGTATAAAATCCCTTTCCTGCAACTTCTACAAAATTATTACTCATTCTCATAACATCCCCTTCTAATTTTTGTGAAGTTCTAGTTCACATGCGATACTTGTATTGCCTAATTTGTTTTCTTGTTCAACCATCATATCTATTAATTTTTCTTTAAATTCCGTTAATTCGTCTACGTGTAAAGTTAATTGCATCTGTATTTCTTCAAAATGATCTTTTTTCTGTTTTATATATTCTACAATTTTATAATATGATTCATCTTTTGAATTAAGTATATATTTTTCAATACCATCAAAAGATTCGTACAACATATCAAAATAATCGTTCATTGCCATTAAATTATTTTCGAAATCTTCTATAATTGTTATAGAATCACTTTCTATAAATTCTTCTGGTATTTCACCATTCGAAAATAGTTCATCCAGTTTACCAATATACTCTTCATCTGATAAATTTGAAAACATTTTAATCCTCCTTAATATCATATGCAATAATATTGTGAAGCTCTTGATCTATATCAAAAACATCCACACCATTTCCACCAATATTTTGATAAAAACAATTTTTATTTGTTGTAGTAATGTATGGTTTAAAAATCTTTTCGATAGATATGTTATACATGTGCATTGTTGCAAGCATATCATAACCATAATCATAACACCAATTATTTTTTATGTTTTTTACTAATGTTTTGTTAATAGTCGATTCTTTGTGTAAAATGCTTACACTTGCACCATTTACAGATAATGAAGGTATTATAATATAAAAATGGTTTCTAAACCAATTAAAATCATTATATAAACATCTATATACCTTTTTAAATCTTGTATAAAATTCACTTAAACCAATTATATCGTCGCACCAATATACAATCCATGTTCCGTTATATATATTATTTATTGGAAAATCTAATACATAACTTTCTATACCATCGTGATTTAACACATCTACATTTTCCGGTAATAGCATAGGCTGTGAAGAAGGATTTGCCCAAGTGTATGTATATCTAACATTCGATACGTTTAAAAATTTTGTTAATAGATTAGGTAAATATGTACCCGCATTATGTCCAATTTGAAATAATTGAAGTATATGAAAATTATTGTTTATAGTATTAACAGATATATTTTGTATATTGTTTGGCGAAAACATTATGTTTCTTTTTTTGTTGAAATATCTTTTAGACAACAATACACAACACCTCCTTATGATATAGATACAATCCTTGGTGTTATAATAAATTTATAATTCTTAAACACCTTCTTTTTCTTCCGTAACTTATTTTCCAAATAATATATTGCGTTGTTACAAATATATGTAGCAGACAACATGTTTGCTTGAATTGTCTGATCTCCCATCTCAGAACATGACGCGGTTTTTAAATCTTCGTCTTGAACTCCTTCAAAATAAGATGTAATATCTATTCCTTTCTGTATACTATAATCATAAATTACAACTTGTGCGTTTTTATTAGTATTACCACCATCTATATATACTGAATGATGTGTTTTTTTCTTTAATTTTAAAACACGATCTATCATAAGTCTTACATCTACTCTATCAACACAACCGAGAATAACATTATACTGAATTGTATCTAAACAGTTTATTAACATTTCCTCATTAATAAACTCTGTAATATATGAAACATTGTAACGTTCACCAATTACTTGAGATTTATATTTTCCCACATCCGTACAAGTAAAATTTTGTCTTGCTATATTTTTCTCCTCAACCACATCACCATCTACCAACAAATAACTTGTATCATGTCTTGTTTTTATATATGGTGCTAAAAAATGTGTAACATGCCCACCTGTTCCTCCAGTACCAACTTGTATAATATTGAACAACTATACATCACCTCCTAATACTTTTTCTGTAACATATTCGGCAATATGTTGTTTCTGTTCAAGTATACGATTTCTATAAAATCTTGTTTCATTTAGCGTATCTATTACATTACACCATTCATCGACATATTTCTTATTTAATATTTCACCTGGACACATTACCGGTATATTTTCTTCAACGCATCGTAAAATAGTTTTCACATCATCTTCAAAATGGCATTGTGTTTTAATAACGTCTTTTAATACATTCACTTTATCTTTTACGTTATAATACACACCCGCAATATCTATTTTATAGCAATCGCAAAATTTAAAAATATTATCGGATACTAACCTTTCGTCTTCAAATATAAGCTGTTCACGTGCCGTTACAATATATAAATTAGATACTTTCGATAATGCAGAAAAAAGGTTAAGTCGTTCAGTGAACAACCCAACCTTTTCAACAAGTGTATCATCAAAATCGGTACTAAACACTAAACTTGTTTTAGGTAAATGTGATTTGTTTTTTTTATACTTATACATTGTGGGTCTCCTTTATGAGATTGACACTACGGCGTCTCTTCTTTTCATCTGTAAACTTAATTTCTGTTTTTGCTAAGTTCTTCATAGCTTTTCTAAAATCTGTTTCATTTGGGGGAATTTCTTTCATTTCTACAAACGCTTTACACATGTCCGTATACGTTAAATTTGGTGCTACTTGTTTCTTATGCAGATGTGCGAATACTAATGAATAGATACGTGCTTCCATAATGAGTTTTTTATTCATTAACCCTTCAAATATTTTAGCTATTTGTTCTTCTTTAGTTTTACATTCCGTAATATCTATTTTAATCTGCATACTATTACCTCTCCTCGTTTATCTTAATAATAGATACCCTTCTTCTTTTTAATCTTTCAATTGTTGTTTTTATGTACGTATCATTTTCAGGTATACATAAAATTGTTTTTATCTTTTTTGGTATTTTTTCAATACCAACAACATCACTATCACATATTTCTAGGTCTGTAATAATTATCATGATATCGATAGGTTTTTTAGCTAATTCTCTTATCATATCATGGAGTATTGTACCACCAAAACCTTTTAATTCTATATTAGCTAACTTGGATTTTGTAACATTTTTAAGATCTATTAATTTTTCAACATCTCCACCAATTAGGTAATCTATACCACCCGTTTCAGATGTTATGCTAGCTATATGATTTAAAACATCTTTAGTATAACGTAGCATAGATCCACTACAATCCACCATAACACCAATCGATGGATAATACAATTTTCTTTTCCCTGGTGTTGGTATTATACTGTTACTACTCCTCCTACTTGGACGTTTCCATGTAGATTCTTTTCCTTTTATTTTAATTGCTTTTAAAACTGCTGTGGATAATGCCCTTCTCCACTTTTGTTTAGCTGTTTGATAAAAAGGTAGTCCTTTTACTAACGAGTTACCTAAGTCTGTGCCAATACTTATTTCTAAGTCTTCTATAGCTTCGAGAACTATCTCTTGAAACAATGCTTCTGTCGCTTTTCTGGGTTTTTCTACAAAATCGTGAAAATCAAAACTATTTAAATTTGATTGTTGATAAGTAGTACTTCCGCCCCCGGATCTTCGTTCAGTACTTTTTCTGTTAGTTCCTTTAGTATTGGACTGTTGATTTCCTGGAGTATTTCCAGATTCCCCAGCATTTTGTTTGTCTCCGGATCCACCACTACCATTTTGATTATTCTCCTCATCATTATTATTTTCTTCACCGAATTCGTTTGTTTCTTGTTTTTCCGTTTCATCTTGTTTGTCTTTCTTATTATCTTGCGTTTCTGATTCTTTTTCTTGATCTTTATCCTGTTCTTGATCTTCCTGTTGTTTATCTTGTTCTTGCTGTTCTTCCTTCTGTTCTGAATTATATTGTAAGTTATTATACATATATTCCCATGTATTTTTTTCCGAGATACTAGAAAAACCGGAAAAGAATGTTCCATCAACGTGTTCTATTATTGGTGAAAAATATTTATCATCTATGTATGTTTGAATATAAGAATTGATACTAGCATCTAATGCTACATTTAATTTATCCATATCATACAAAGATAAATCTAAAAACATGTGTCCAAATGCTATATGTAAAGCTTCGTGTATTAATGCAAATAAAATATGTTTTTCATTTACAAAAAATGGATTAGATGTGTTTATTTCTATAAACATGTTTTTACTAGAAACAAACACTCTTGCTGGCATTTCCATTTCTAAATTTTCTTTTACTTGACAACTTTTCAAAATTCTATAACACAATCGACTAAGTTGATTATAGTATTGTAGTTTTTCTATTATAGGTTCAAGTTGCATTTTATGCCACCTGCCTTGTATTTGGATATGTGTATCTATAAAGTTTACGCCCCCTTACATTATAATGTTGCGTTTCTAACATTGTTTTTTCGTTGGATTTTGTATCCAACATGTAAAGATCTATTTTACTTGTATCTATTGCATTAACTGTCATATACCCCTTCGGTGTATATAAACTACCATAAGATTGCATAATATGGTTATTAGTTGTTAGCATCGTATTTAATACTGGTTTTAACACATCTTCTTTCAAATTATTTTCTACTAACTTTACAGCAAATTCGCCTATAAAATTAGCAGATAAAAGATACTTGATTAAAGAATGTACTAAATTATAATCCTTTGTATAGATCATGCAACGAGATCCTTCAAAAGATACGTTTTTAATATCATCTATAAATGTTGTATTTTTGTAAAGATTGAAAGATGATATACAACATGCTATATTATCATCAGATCCTATAAACAACCCATCTCGTATAGACATTTTCATTTGCTTTACACCTCCTAATGTGTTGTTATGTATGAAATAGCTTCTACGAAAGAAGCGTGTTTATATATACCGTTAAACCCAGTATCTACTTCCATTATTATACGCCGTATAATAGCTGGATGTGTTTTTGCGTTACGTAAAAACCAATCAGCACAATCCTTTTCCGATGGTAATTTTTTTCCTGCATTAAGATTTTGAATAACAATATTTGAAATGAATAACGCAGAATCATTTTCAAAATCATATTTAAAAAGTGTATCGAACTCCAATTCTTCAAAATAACTATCCAGTAATGTAGCTAAATGAATATTAATGTTTTCACCAAGCAACCCTCTACATATAATATCCAATTCATCAAGTGGCTTTATTTTATTTGCTTTACAATAATGAAGAATATTAATAAACTTTGTCCAACTACGTGGATTTGGTACAATTTTTTGAGTCATTACATTTTTAATTTCAGGAACAAAGAATTTTGGATTTTTTGTTAAAAAGTTAATTATTGTTTCATCATACTTGTTATTATTTTTTAACCATTTTTCCCAAGAATTAAATTCGGGAGGCACTTCAATGAAGATTAGACGCGATACAACAGCCGCATCATCGAAACTATAAACCATATCAAAATCATCGTTATCTGGATTCATTGCACACATAATCCACGTACCTTTGGGTAATTTATGTTCATGTAGCTTACCACCCAAAAGTAAAGGCATTATTGCGTTTATCACGTCTTTACTTGCTCTGTTTATTTCATCCGCATAGACAATATATTTATTTTCTTCATCCGGAAACCACGCAGGTGGTGCCCAATGCATCTTATTGTCTTCCGCTTTATACGGATAGCCGATAAGATCTTCTGTACTCTGTACTGCTAAATTTAAATCAATAAGTACTCTATTGCTCTGTTCTGCTATAATTCGCCCAATATCTGTTTTTCCAACACCTGTATACCCTATTAGACATGGAACATTATTAGTAGACATACATAACTTTATTGCTTGTTCAATAATATACCTACTCATTATTATCACAACTCCTTTTTTCCAAATCAAACATATAATCTAATTTTTTATTTACAACTTCACTAGCAAATTCAATTATTATAGACACACACACACATTCCTCCTTATCCAGAAAAGTTGTATGGGCCTATAGTAGGCCCATACAACGTTTTAGTTACTTCTTTTTATTAAAATAGTTTAATACGGAAGATTTAAATTTCTGCCATTCATCACAATCAATAAATATTTCTTTACGTTTGTTGTCAAACTCTTTAACAAGTGTATAAGAAGAATTTAGTAATGCTACTTCATCTGTTTCCTTTTCAAATTTATTACCAATGAGTGTCGTATTTACATTTACTGGGATTGTTTGAAAGTTCGATGGTGTTCTTGTTTCCGATGTAAAAATATTTAAAATTTTATACGGCGCATAATAATACCAAATACCACTAATTTTTTTCGATTTTAGAAAATCCGGATAAGTATTAACTACATGTCTTAAGTATTTGCGAAAATAACCAATACTATTCATATATGTATATTCGAATATTAAATTTTCGTCTACATACATGTTTTCTTCGACTATACATCCAGTTCTCAGGACATGTTGTTTTTTAGCCTCATAACACACATTAATAGTATTTTTAATATGATCCAAATACGTTTGTTTGTTCAAAAGTTTAGTTAAGAATTTTGGCGTATATGCATATACAGTTTCTTTCACATGCAGGTTATTATCATCAAATCTAAAATGAATCACTGTCATTGAATAATTCCTCCTCGTAATAATATTAATAATAATTTGAAACTAATCTTCTTGTTTCCGGGGAGATACAATATCTATCTGCGATACATCTAACATAAATCCTGCCGCACCTGGGTGGCCTCCTCCACCATATTTTTGTGCTAACTTACCCACATGAATATCCTTTTTTGGTGTATATAGCCCAACATTAACTTTTCTATTC
>Ga0172377_10008325_pt1 | contig 10638 bp, 5 predicted proteins | sample Pumphouse3metaG_FD_119749 | JGI IMG/M metagenome (GOLD analysis project Ga0172377, IMG submission 119749) | Leachate microbial communities from a municipal landfill in Southern Ontario, Canada - Pumphouse #3 metaG | ecosystem: Engineered > Solid waste > Landfill > Unclassified | place: Canada... | reverse complement strand
TATTTACGCGCTTCGGAAAGAATCTGAGAAATCGAATCGGTAGTAACATTTTGAAACTCGTCGATATAAAGATAAAAATCTTTTCTCTCATTTTCCGGCATATCAACCCGCGAAAGAGCGGCCATCAGAATCTTGCCTACCATCACCATTCCCAAAAGATGACTATTGATCTCTCCGATTCTACCCTTGGAAAGATTAATCAAGAGAATTTTTCCCTCATCCATTATTTCTCTGAAGTTCAAAGCGCTTTTTTGTTGGGCGATAATTGGTCGCATCAAATCATTAGCGATAAAAGTGGTGAGTTTGGAGGTAATATAAGGAACCATATTGGCTAAAGCCGCTTCTCCGCCGGCTTTTTCCGCTTCTTTTATCCAAAAATCTCTCACTACCGGATTGTTACAATGCGACAGTTTCATTCTTCGAAATTCTTCATCCGCTAAAACTTTCGGGATCTCCATCAGGGTCGAACCGGACTCCGGATGTTCCATCACCAAAAGCATGGCGTTTCTGGCATATTGTTCAAACATCGGTCCGCCGGTTTGCTTCAGATCGTAAAGCTTGTCAAAAATACTAATCATCTCATTGATTACAAAACCTTTTTCCTCCGGTCTTTCATATTCCAACATATTCAAACCCAACGGACGTTCGCTGTCGGCCGGATTGAAAATTATCACATCCTCCGCTCTTTCTTTGGGAACGGCTGTCAAAATATCTTCAATCGCATCCCCGTGCGGGTCGATAAAGCAAACCCCTTTGCCGTTTCGGACATCCTGTTTGGCCATTTCCTGTAAAAAATTTGATTTACCCACTCCGGTCTGACCGATAGTATAAAGATGCCTTCTGCGATCCCCGTCAGATAACCTGATGTCGGTTTTTTCTCCCCGATAATCATTGTAACCCAAAAGGATTCCCTCTTTCGGAATGTTGATTGGAGGCGGAGCAGAACCGGCCTTGAGCCATTTTATCTTGGGAGTTTCAGTGGTGGAAATCGGAAAATGAAAAATACTGGCAATTTCCTCCGTATTTAAAATGACCGCGCTCTCCTCGTTAAAATTTCTAAAAATATAATCAAAAGAAACATCCTTGGTTTTAAATCTCTTCAAAACTTTAAAATAATTCACTTCCGGATTTTCAAACTGAGCGAATGAATTTTCTATTTGCGCCAATATCTCATCCGCTCTTTCTTGACTGTCGGCCGAGGCCAGTAAACGGATATTAACCTTAAAACCGACTTTGCTGGATTTCCGTTCAATTGATTTGATCAATTCCTGCTCTTCCGGAGTTAACTGAATAATTTCCCGATTAGCGGAAAAACCTTCATTTTTTGAATTGCTTCCCGCCATCTCATGCATCACATCCCCCAGGCCTTTTCCTATCTCGGTCCCCATTTTTTTGATTAGAGAATTACTATGCACATCCTTCAGTTGTTTGCCTTGTTGCATTTTATGCGCAATGCTTTTACCCAAAGCATACCAATTGCCTTTGGCGGGAATGATCACTAATTGCAAAGCCGCTCCCTCTTCTTCGGTTTTAAATTTACTCAGAGAATTGGATACTTCGTTAAGCGGATCTACATCCATCATCTCATAGGTTTTAATCGGCAAAGCATATTTGTTTTTTAAACCCAAAACGGCCGAAGCGGTAAAACTTCCGGGAGAAAAAATCGTATAATCCGGAACTTTTTCCACTGAGGCATTGGGAAAGTAACTATGGATTTGTTTTTCGATGGTGGTTCTTAATTTCTTGGGCAGAGAAACATAAAAGAAAATTTCCTCACTGTCGGAAGGATTGGCGATCTCCAAAGAAACACAAGGATTATCATAAAACAACCCCCACCAAAAAGGCTTTTTTCTTTTTATCCTGGCCAAAGTCATTAGGAGTTGCTCCATAGAACCGATCTCTTCTTTCCACGAATCTCCTTGATTATTGCCGGAAGAATTTTTTTCTCGTTTGTCGTTTTTCGCCACTTTTACCACCTCCAAATCGGTATTCATAGAATAATTAACTTGCGCCCTGAAGCGCAAAAAACTCCTCAATACCAAATACAAACCGCTGAAAACGGCCACTGTTCCCGAAAAAACAATCAAAGTAATCAATAAAAAATCAACATTCAACATCTTTGTTTTTAAAAATTTATTTTTATTTTTCTAATCCGACACAACAAGCGGATTATTCCTCGCTGATCAAATTCTTTTCCAATAAAGCCTTGTGCAATTCTTCCGAAAGCAATTTGTCGTGCATCATATCCAAAACATAATTATTATCCAACTGACGGGCCACTTTGACTGCATGCGTCACACCTTTGAGCGTAGCCAATTCCACCAAGTGATTAATACTACTTTCGGCGTCCATCTTTTTTTGCTTGATTATTTCCGCATCCGTCTCTACAACTTCATCATCTTCGTCTTTAAATACCCCCGATGAAGGTTTGATATAATTGGCGTCTTTTTCCGCTCCGGAAATTTCTTTGGCTATTTCTTTTTCCGGAGAAAAAATTTCTTTTTCTTTTTCACTGCCGGAACCGGATTCATAACCTCCGGAAAAATCCTCTTTTTTTATTTTTTCCAAATTCTCCGTCGCATCGGGATTGGGAATTAATTTGCTTTCTTCAGCCATAAACTTATTTTTACCTTTTAAATTAATTATTCTTTATATCCTCCTTTACCTCCTCGACAATCTTTTCTATTATCATATCATAATCAGGAATTTTTGCACCCAAAAATTCTTCAATACTTTCAACTCCCTCGCCCCGCTTCAACATTTCTCTGAAATTCTCACCGTCTTCGGGACTCAATTTATCGATTGTAGCGATAAATATCTTTTTTAAGATAATTTCTCCGATTTTAGCCAAAATTTCATCTTGCTTTTCTTGGGTTAATTTATCAAAACCCAAATCCCTCATTATTTCTTCTTTTATTTTGTCTTGATTTTCGTTGCTCATATTTTTTATTGTTTAGGGATTAAATTATGTTATTTCAATATTTCTCAAGGCGTTTTTGAACGATTCCAATCTGCCTGTTTCGTAAAGATTTCCCATAGCCCGCAAGACATAGCTCCTAACATTGCCGTTTCCGTTGTAGGCGATACTATTATCCCCGCCATAAGCGGAAAAAGTCTGTCTAAAAACATCAAACACCCCGCCTTCCGGTTGATTGACCACACTTTCCTTTCCGATTGAATTTATACCCCTAAAAACCTCTCCTAAGCCGGTATTATCTTTTAATAACTCCGGCAATTCACTGGTCGCAAAATTATTAAAAAATTCATCCAAACTCATCCGTGCTTCAGCCGAATTAATTTCGGGAGATTGCACCTCTCCGATTTCAACCGCTCCGCCTCTCAATTGATTTCTAATATCTTCCAAACTCTTTTCCAAATTAAAGTCCGGATTTTCTGCCTTCATCTCCGCAAGTACCGCTTCTCTAAATTTTTCATCTTCTCTCGGGATAGTTTCGCTCTCATTATTACCGACTGATTCACTCGCTTTTGCAGTCGGATTCTGTGTTATTCCCTCTTCTTCTGCAGTTACTTCTTTCTGACTTCCTTCGATTTTCTCCGTTTGATTTCCCTCGGCTTCCTCAAAATTATTTTTTAACTCTTCAATCGATTCAGGATTGCCTCCTAGATTAAATTTATCTTCTAACCCAACAATTTGTATATCCGCTTTATTGCTCAAATCGACTTGAAATTCGGTTTCAGTGGAAACTTGATCAAAATTATAACCCGGATATTGTTCTTTTAATTCACCCACAATTCCGATTGCTCGCTTATCGGCCCATTCTTCCACACTGGCATATTTTTCCGGATCCCAACCCATTTTTCCTTCGGTCAGTTGTTCATGATTTTGAGCCAAAAACTGGGCCAAGGAATCTTTTATCCCTTTGCCTTCAATCATGTTAATCTGCTCCAGACTTGACTCGATATTTTCCGGTTGCGCCGAAGCGCTCTCAACTTCCGATGGCGCTATCAACTCTTCTGATGCGGGAACCTCCGCCTTGTTCTCTAATGGATCGCTCACTTCCGGATTTAAATTTGCCTTGGGCGCAATCGGTCCTTGATGAGTATCGGTTCCGTGAGGGGAAGTTTTAATTTGTGATTCACCGACTTCTCCCAAACCTCCCTCGGGAGATTTTACACCAGAATCCTCAATTACCATTTCACTAATCGGTTCAATATTAAGAGAGGCTCCCAACACCCCTAAAGACTTCTTTATCGTCTCAATTCCCTCACTCAATAAACCACTCTCCCTTAAGTATTGACCACCAAAGTAAGTCGTCGCCCCAAGAGCCGCTCCTTTCACAAAAGACAATCCCAATCTTCGATAATAATCCTCAACTTCTTTCCTGGCAGATTCCGGAATATTTTCCAAGGAGATATTCAACTCTCTTTTGATCAACTCTTGATCAATTTTTCCTTGCAAATCGATAATTCTCCTCATCAGTTCTTCGGAACCGGCTTTTAGATCTTTTTCTTTTTCGATAACATTTTTGGTTTCCGCTCGCTTATAAAATCCTTTCGAAGCCACCGCCACTCCCATCGAAACAGTCAAAGCTCTAATTCCCGGCGCGTGAGAAGCTAAAAAAGACATCGCTCCGCCGACCGCAACCAGTCCTCCTCCGAAACCAAAAAATTTGGAATGAGTTTTTTCCGTAATCCACTTCTTGGGCTTTCCCAAAAGCTCACTGTATTTATCCACCAGGTCCGAAGAACCGACACTTAAATCTCTCTTCATTGACTCCCACAAAGGATGTTTTTTAAATTTCAAATCTTCTTTGGCGCTCATTAAGCTAAGCGTCTCCCCAAATTTAGCATGTCGATACATAATTTCCGCTTCTTCCGAATCCTCGATTCCCTCCAATTCCACAATAGCTTCCATATAATTTTTTAACGCCCGCTCATAATTTTCCTTATAAATTTCAAGTTCTTTTTCAATTTGATAATTTTTATCCACTGAAGCGAAATTTCGGAAAAAATTCTTCAGACGGGAAATCTTGATCCCCACCTCGTCTTCTTTTTTTAGATATTCCTCACGAGATTTTTGCAATTGCTCGCTCAAAACCTTCAAAACTCTTTTCTTTTCAAGTCTTGCATTCTCTTCTTCTTCACTGTTCCCCATTAAACCATTCTCCGACTTTTCTACACTCTCGGCATTTTCATTTGTTTTTCCCTCCACTTGTTCTCCCTCAAAGTTAAAATTTTTAGACAATTCTTCATTGAGAACATCCTGCTTTTCTCGAGCGTTTTTTAACTTTTGATTCCGCAAAGCCTCAGCCAATTTATTACCCTCCAAACTCAAAATTTCATCTCGTTCTTTCCTAGGCAAATTAAAGAAATATTTCAAATCCTCATCACTGACACCGGAAGAATGGAGTTTATCATACGACTCCTGGACATAAGATTTACTTTTTTCAGATTCCTTGTCTTCATCTTTTTTTTCTATCTTATCTCCTCTATCATCTTCAAGCTCCCCGGCAATTTCCGCTAAAACTAAATCCACCATTTTATGAATAAAATCCGAAGATCGTTCTTTGGACAAAGCATCATATTTCTCTGCCAAATTTATCATCTCAACTTTCAAATATTCTCTGGCATCTTCAAAACTTTTAAATCTTCCACTCTTAATAAATGCAGCATTTAATTCCAGACAGTCTTTCTTTAAATCCTTAAAAATCAAATGTTCCTGGATAGCCAATAAAATTTTTTTTCTTTTTTTACCGTGTATTGTTTTTATCCTTTCATCCAATCCTTTCTTTAAAATTCTAAAAGCCTCCCCTTTTTTATCCTCCCCCTCATAATCCCTCAATGATTTTGCAGCTATACCTTTAATACTTTTAATTTCTTTTAATACATCTTCTTCCCTAAAATTACCAAAATCAGCTCCAGACATTAATCCCTCAAGATAATTTAGCACCTCCTTGTATTCTTCAGAAATTTCTTTTGCAGATCTTCTCCTTCTTGCGTTTCCTTCAATCACTTCCTTGATTCCTTTTTTCTTTTTTGAGGGATAAACCTCCTCAGTACCAGCACCTCTTTGAGATGCCGCTCTTTTTCCCCTAATCTTATCGCCCATCTCTTGTGAAAAACTAAGGATATCTTCTGTTGTTTGTCCTGTTCCCATAAAATTATTTTTGTTTCTCAAAATCACTTTTAATTTTATCAAAAATAGCATCGATTAAAAATATTAATCTGTCCTCACTCACTCTCTCATCTTCTAATATTCTTCCGATTTGAATTTTTGTTAAACCAATAGCCATAGCATTTATTTCATCATCTCTTAAAAATCTCCCACTTTTATGTTTCAACATTCCTTCCCAAAATTTCTCCTCAATAAAGTCTTTTGCGATATCTTCAATAATTGCCTTCTCTTGTTTGGTTAATTCAAGTCCGGCTTCAACCTCGCTGACAGTTTCCTTTTCCACATCGTCAACTGCGACAGCTTCTCCTTTCTCGAATCCCGTATTAAGTCCAGAAATTTTTTCATAAATGCCATTAATAATATTGGCGATTGATTGGTTCTTAAAAATATGTTTGTCTTTTTCTATGATCGATTTGGCATTATTAAAAACATTTTCATATTTGGATAATCTACCCTTAAGAGCTTCATCCCCCCTATCTTTCAATTCTTTTATAATAACTTCTATTTCCGACATACGCTCCTCAACAAGCTCTCTAATATGCGCTTCATCTTCGGGAGAAAGAAACTCTTGATCATTGAAATCAGCGACCTCTTCTCTCTCGTAACCTCTTAAATAGTTCTCAAGTTCCCCTATTTTTATCTTTTCATTTACAGGTTCTCCTTTTTCTCTTTTTCCGCTATCTACTACGGCAAAGTTATTGATATTAATCCCATCTTCTTTTTTATTATCTTTGATATCTTTTCCAATTTCATAACTCAATATCTCAATTGTTCCGATAGGGAAACCATTTTTGCTCTTCTTGAGATAAATCGTTCCGGGTTTTCCAAATTTTTCCTCCAAAAAATTTATAAATCTCTCTCTTGGTCTCCTGTTGATTTCTTTAATAACCGGGCTTTCCGATCCATAATATTCTTTAATATTCAAATCTTTCAAAGGAGAATTATTTAAAGAATCTTCCTTTTCTTTCTTTTGATTATCTTCTCTATTTGACCTCCTTTTTTTGTACTCTTCTTCCCAATTTTTACGAGTCAAAAGAAAAAATTTGTCATAAGCTTGATTTAATTTAACTACATCTTTTTGAGTCCTTGAATCATTATCAATGCTGGTAACTTCATTTAACAAAGAAATAAACTCATTTCTCTTATCTTCTAGTCCGCTAATTATTTTCTTAGATTCGGGAAATGCTTTTTTGAAGTCTTGTAATTTTTTATCAAAATTGTTTATCTCTTTTTTAGAATCAGCCAATAACTCTCCTATATGAGCATTAATCATTTCCCGAGAATTATCTTCTTCTTTAGAGTCACCTGTGCTATCCCCATTGAACCCATCTTTGCTTTTTTCTTTCTTATTCGGTTTAAATAATTCATTTAAAAAATCAATAAAATCAAGACTCAGTACACCTGCCTCGTCTAAAACAGCCTGACTAATATCCGGCTTCCTGTTTTTATCTGTTGGACTAATTTTTTCCAATATTTCATCCTTTCTTTTAAGAAAGCTCTTTAATCTGATCTCATAATTCTTAGTTGTCTCCAATTCTGGCGAAAAACTCTTAATCTTTTCCTCACCTTGACTATAATTCACCTCAACTACATGCAAACTATTTTCAATCGATTTTTTCAGTTCTTTATCTTTTTCGCTCAATAAATCATTACCACTTTCAACAACTTCTATCCCATCCATATTATCAAATTTAACTCTGTACCATGAAGTTCCTGTTTTTATTAAAAATGCTCCGTCTTTGCTCTTTCGAATACTAGCCACAGCGGATGTTCTAATCCCTTCGGATGCTCCAAATTCAACATAAGAAAATCCCGCTTTTTTTAATATTTCACTATTAATAGTAACCTCCGATTTATATCCCTCACCGATTATACTGGTTATATTATCCTCTATTTCTTTTTTTTCACAATAAGCTTTCTTCCCTATAGTATTGCTAACCCGCTCAATCCCGATTGATTCAGCTAACTCTTTTTTAAATTCGAGCTTGATTTTTAGCCGGTCTATTCGTTCTTTTGTAAGCAACATAGCCTCCTCAATTTTCTGGATAATTTTTTGTTTTTTTTCTAAATTTTTCCCCTCATGATTTCCATTTTCTATATCTTTTTGAATAGTTTCAATTTTATCTTTTTGGGCTAAAAACTCCGCGGTAGCAACCTCTATCTCCGCTTCAAGTCTTTTTACTTCTTCTTTTGCAGCTTTTATTTCTTCACTAACTTCCAGCGATTCAAAACTATCTGAAGTATTGTTGTCAGGACTATTTACTTTTCTTTCATTTTCTTCTTCCATACCAAAAAAGTTAAAAAAGTTATTTGCTACTTTTAAATTATACCACAACTTTATTTTATCAACAAAAACTGTTATCATATAAATATCAAGAATTCTAAAAAATAAAAATAAAAAAATGAAATTGGAAAATAAAAAAATCGTAAACTTGATTTTATTGGTTTTAATTTTAGCTTTTGCCTTTTTGGTCCGCGTTTACAATATTGAAAACGTACCCTCCGGAGTTTATCCCGACGAGGCGGTCAACGGACTTGATGCTCTCAACTCCCTCACTACCGGAGATTATCAATGGTTTTATCCGGACAATAACGGCCGCGAGGGGTTAATGATGAATTTAGTGGCTTTATCTTTCAAGATATTCGGGGTTTCCATCTTTGCCCTCAAATTACCCTCCGCCATTTTTGGAGTTTTGACCGTTTTGGGTACTTATCTCTTGACCAAAGAACTTTTCCGCAGTCGCCGAGCCGGGCTCTTGGCCGCTTTCTTTACCGCTTTTTCCTTTTGGGCGATTAACTTTTCTCGCATTTCCTTTCGTGCCATTATCTTGCCTGTTGTTTTAACTTTTTCTTTTTATTATTTGTTTTGCGGTATCAGATACAATAAAATCATTCATAACCTGAAAAACAAAAAGTTTTGGCAAACCTCTATTTTTAAATCCCAGCTCTGCTTTATGTTGGCCGGCTTAATCTTCGGTATCGGACTACACACCTACATTTCTTTTCGCATCGCTCCGGCTATTCTCATCCTTTCTTTTATCGCCCTTTGGATAACCAAAAAAAATTTCTGGCGAGACTACTGGAAACACAGTCTGATTTTTATTTTTTCCGCTTTGATCACTATGGCGCCGATGTTTTACACCTTTTATCAACACCCCGAATACCTCAGTTCTCGTACCGGCAATGTCTCCGTTTTTTCACCGGAAATGAATCACGGAGAACCCTTCAAAACCCTGTTGAAAAGTTTGAGTTTAAGTTTGGTGAAATATAATTTTTGGGGCGATCAAAATTGGCGGCACAATTACCCTCCTTTTCCGATTCTCAATCCGATTTTGGGAATCACTTTCCTGGGCGGATTAATTTATTTGATTATTAAATGGTTTCATCTGTTAAATCTGAGATTTAAACATAAAATCCGAGATCGTAAATTTTATGTTTATACTTTTATTTTGGCTTGGTTTTTTATTATGCTCTCGCCGGAGTTTCTTACCGCCGAGGGACTGCCTCACGCTTTGCGTTCCATTGGAACCTTACCGATAACTTTTATTATCGCCACTGTTCCTTTTTTATGGCTTTTGGGTAAAAAAGAAAAATACGGCCACGGCCTCAAAATCATTATTCTTTCATTTATATTTATTGTCGTTCCTTTTGTCGGGTTGTTTGAAACGATCAAATATCATTATTTTTGGGCCAACAATCCCCGTCAAGCGCAATCTTTCGAATCCGGACTGATTGACGATTCTTATTATATTCGCAATCTCTCCCCGAAAACCCCGGTAATAATCATCGCCGAAAATATGCAACGCATTCCGATTAAAATGTTTAATTTCCAAAGACCCGACACTTCCTATTATCATCAAGACGAATTGGATAATTTACTTAGCAAGGAAATACCGGACAAAACCGTCTTTATCCTAACCGGCAAACAGCAATGGGTGGCCGACAAAATCATCCGGCGCTTTCCGGAAATGAATCTTTTTATTTATACCGATGACACTATTTTTAAAGACAAAACCTGGGTTATCAAAAAAATAAATTAATTTTTAATTAATTCCTTGATTAAATATTTAAGGAAAAAATAAATGAAAAACCGAATAAAAGAATTGCTTCATTATTTCAAAGAAAAACATGTAGTAGTCATTACTCTTGTTTCGATTGTTTTTTTGACTGTTTCTTTTTTAAACGCTCACAATGACGCCGCCACCTTTGATGAAATCGCCCATATTCCGGCCGGTTATTCTTATCTCACCCAAAACGAGATGCGCCTAAATCCGGAACATCCGCCGCTCATCAAAAACCTCTCCGCTTTTCCGCTTATTTTTATGAATCTCAATTTCGACCTCACTCAACCCTTTTGGAGCGGAGATTTACCCAAAAAATGGGATGAAGGTCAATGGGCGGCCGGTCGTCACTTGCTTTGGGAAAACAATAATGATCCGGATAAAATAATTTTTTGGTCTCGAGTGCCGATTGTGATTCTCTCTCTTCTTTTGGGATTGTTT
>Ga0172377_10008324_pt1 | contig 10638 bp, 9 predicted proteins | sample Pumphouse3metaG_FD_119749 | JGI IMG/M metagenome (GOLD analysis project Ga0172377, IMG submission 119749) | Leachate microbial communities from a municipal landfill in Southern Ontario, Canada - Pumphouse #3 metaG | ecosystem: Engineered > Solid waste > Landfill > Unclassified | place: Canada... | reverse complement strand
TGACGGTCCACCCCCGCAAAATCGAACCGACTCATAACCTCTGCGGCTTTGGCATTCAAATTCATCACTTCAAGAGAGCTGTTTTGCGATTCGCGCAAGGAAAGAACCCCGTCTTGATAAAGCGCTTTGTCTTTTTTTGCATACTCTTTGGCCAATGCCAACCGCTGTTCGATATTTTTCAATTCGTAGCTGCTGCTGAGCAATTCCGCAGAAGCGATACGGCAGATAATCTCCCCTTTTTTGACGCGATCTCCCGGTTTTTTGACCGCATTGACCACCGTGGCTTCGGAACTCAGGGTATAGGTATAGGAGTTTTCATCTCCGTAATCGAACGTTCCGATAAACGGCCCCATAGAATCGCTTTTAACATAGCGGACATTTTCGGTCGTAATCCCGAGTTCCTTGATCTGAGACTCCTTCATCGTGATCGCCCCGAAAGCGATGGCCGACGTCATCACCAAAAACAGTATCTTTTTCATTCCCAAATTCCCCCGATTCTTTCTTCTATTTCACCCATCTCTTCGATGTAATTGCGTTTCAACTCCGTAGAGCGGAGACGCGCTTCGTAAAAAGCGTTTTTGGTTGCCAGATATTCGAACTGCGTTACAACCCCCCCCTCAAATCCTTTTTGGGCAATCTCAAAAAGTTTCTCGTATCTTCGTTCGACATTCGCCGCTTCACTGAGGCTCAGTTCACGCTCTTTCAGATGTTCCATCAATGCATGAACGCTCAACGACAATTTTTGCATCATGATCTCCCGTTTATGGATAAGGGCGCTGCGTTGGCTCATAAGAGCCGCGATCTTATTTTCATTCTTCCCACTCAATGCGAGCGGAATACTCAGACGAAAATCGATGCTGTTTTGTGTCGGCTCCCGTGTCGCTCCGATGCCGACCGATACCGATTCGACCGTAGAGCGCCGCAGCGTTTCGATCTGCGCGTCGATCGTCTCGATTTCTGCGCCCAAAGCCAAAACAGGTGCGGCATTGTTCACCTTCGATTCGATCTGATCTTCTCCGCGTAAATATGCAAACGACAGATCATCGGCACGCACCTCTTCGTTTAGCATCGTCATCTCTTGCAGACGGTGTTGAATATGGTCATACTCCATCATCATTTTCGTCTCTTCTTGAAGAGCATAGTCGTATTCGGTCTCTAATCGAAGCACTTCCATTTGCGACATCCGCCCGGCATTTTGTTTTTTGACACCGATAGCGTGAGCCTCTTTCGCCGATTTGACTTTTTCCGCCGCTATCTTGATATTTTCCTTCTCTAAATCCGCGAGCAGCAGCTCCCGTTTCAGCTGAACTTTGATTCGGGATTGTTCAAAACGAATCTCTTTGAGACGGAACTGGGAGCCGAGGTCATATTCACGCTCCTGCGCATGATAAAGCTGAGGCATCTTAATCGTCCAATCCACCATCATGCCGTATTCCGTACCGCTGTCTTTTGGATCATCCCCGCGTATCGCACGTCCCGAAGTCTCGATACTCATAGGCTCCTGCGCCAAAGCCGCCGCTTTTTCATACTTCGATGCATTCCAGTATCCGGTTCTTTGGACGATTTCTCCAGAAACATCGCAAGCACGTTCGCTTAATGCATTAAAACTCATCCCGTAGCTCAGAACCGGGAGCAATGCAACGGTATAGATTAATCTTTTTTTCATCGCGCGTCTTCTTTGTGTAAAATAGAACCGTTAGCCGGATCGATATAAAGCGTTAAACGCGCTCCTTGTTTATCCGAAACAAACGCCTCGTATACAAGTTCCGATGCAACATCCCGAAGCCGTAGACCATCTATCCCGTAGCCGTTTTGAATGAGATTTACACGGATATCTTCCTCTTTTAACGGAGCCAACGATGCCAGATAGCGTCTCTCTTCCTGTTTTTGAATCGGATGATTTTTATGGTTTCCAAACGTGTATTTCATGTGTTCGCGAACCGGTACTTGCACTGACGATCCCATAGCACCGTATAATGCAAAAGGAAAAAAGCTCAGCAGTAACAAAAGAATAGTTTTCATAGATACACCTCATCGTATTTTTAACCCGAATCTTAGGGATACAAGATGAGAAAATCATGAGAATCGGGAAAAAGGTACAAAAAGACGATAAGACAGGTTTTGAAAAAGGGAGAGAAATCGATGATTTTAAAATGAAATATAGAAAAAAGAGGTATTAAAAAAAGAGGAAAGTTCTCTCCGAAAAGGAGAGAAAAACGATTAACGTTTTGAGAATTGTGGTGAACGGCGCGCTTTGCGTTTACCCGGTTTCTTACGTTCAACGACACGAGCGTCGCGAGTAAGCATACCGAACGGTTTCAAGATTGCACGGAATGACGGATCGAATGTGCAAAGAGCACGTGAGATACCGTGACGAAGTGCATCTGATTGACCTGAAAAACCGCCACCGAGAGTTGTTGCGGTGATATCAACCGATGTATCTTGTTTTGTCAAAGAAAGCGGTTGGGTAACACGCAATTTTTTTGCTTCAAGTCCACCGAGCCATGCATCGAGTGAAAGACCGTTTACAGTGATTTTACCTGTACCCGGAGCAAGCCATACTTTAGCGATCGAAGATTTTCTTCTGCCGGTTGCATACGTTTTTGCCATCGTTTATCCTTACTTAGCGATCTGTGCAGAGTGTGGGTGTTCAGCACCTGCATAGACTTTGAGTTTTTTCAACATCGCACGACCCAATTTTGTTTTTGGGAGCATACCGCGAGCTGCAAGTTTGAAAACTTTTTCTGGGTTAGTAGCCAAAAGTTCTGTAAATTTTTCGCTTTTTACGTTACCGAAGTAACCTGTGTGGCGATGATACGTTTTAGTAGCGGTTTTCCCGTTACCGTTGATAACCGCTTTTGACGCGTTGATAATAACAACAAAATCACCGCAGTCGATATTTGGGGTAAAATACGGTTTGTCTTTTCCGCGAAGACGAGCTGCAACGTCAGTCATGATACGACCGAATGTTTTCCCTTCCGCATCGATCAAAACCCATTTACGTTCGATTTGCTCAGGTGAAGCAATTTTAGTAAATTTCATCTTGAGTCTCCTTTTAAAGTCTCTATAAATAGTGGCGCAATTGTACCAGCATATACTTATAATCTGCTTAAATTAAGTTTTTTATAAGCACTCTACCCATTCGATCGTCTCTTCGGTGATATAACACAGATATCCCACCGCTTTTTCACCCGTCAATGCGGTGATTGCCTCTTTATAGCGGCCGATCTGATCTTTATGTTTGTGCTCCTCTTCCCGTCCGCTTTTGTAATCGATGATCGTCCATTGTCCTTCGTTGTAGACCAGCAAATCGATAATACCGATCGCTTCTTTATGACGGATCATCTGCTCTTTTCGTATATCGCCGCGCACGAGCTTTTCAAACATCCCGTCGGTGATCAAACGCCCTATCCGCCGTTCGATCTCCTCCATCGCACCGCTGTGGAGTACCGCACCGTAGCGATTGCGGGTTGATTCAAGGGCATTTTTCAGTGAAGACGGATCAAAATCGCCCATCATCTCCAGCGTATAATGCAATGCCAGTCCGAATTGAACCGCTGCGTAATCGTGTGTTGGCTCTTTCGGAGGGCGGAGCGTTTCATCCTGCCGACCGAACCGAAGCCCTTTGTAAGTCGAAGGCTGCGGAGCAGCCAGGGGCTGCGGACGATGGCCGCCGCATTCCAGCAGACCGATTTCGCACACCGGAAGCTCCAACGGCTCAAACCACGATCCTTTCGTTTTGCGTATTACGCTCAGTGACAAGGCGGCTCGGGTCAATGCTACATACAGCGCATTCAGCTGATCTTCGCGTGCCGCCTCTTTTTCCGCTTCCAGCGCTTTTGCATACCCCCTATCAAGCGCTTCACGGTTTTTGATCCGATAATGCATCCCCCGCAGCTGGGCCCCATCGTATTCATATACGATAGGATCGCTATGCGATCGGGCGTTTCCGAGCCGATCCAATACGATGACGTGTTCAAATTCCAACCCTTTGGATTTATGTACCGTCATAATCCGTATCCCTTTCAGATCGCTTTGAGGCGAAGCGGTATCGAGACGGTCGATTTCCAAAACCACCTCCTCGATGTCGCGGTATCCGCGCAATGCTTCGATAAACATCAATGCACTCTTGTCAGCGAGACGAAAACGCCGTACGAAATCGATCACCGCCGCATCGACATCACTGACATCGACCCGTCCGATCCGGGAAGGATCGACCGCGATCAGAGCCGCACAGTTGGCGCGGTAGATCGCCTCACCGAAATAACAGTACCGCAGATATTCGATGATCGCCCGAACGCTGCGCTGCGCGACGAGACGGGCCGTCGTTTCGGTCACGACGTCGTATCCTTTTGAACTCAGATGCTCTTCTACCGCACTTCCGTCTTTGTTAGTCACCGTCAAAACGGCGATCTCTTCGAGCGCGATTCCCTTCCCGACGAGCCCTTCGACCCGTTTTGCCAACGTTTCGAGCAAATCGTCGGTCTCGATCACCTCGACGTATCCCCCGGCGTATTTTTCAGGACTCTGCTGCGGAATATATCCTTTTATCTTCCCCTCAAACGACCGGTTTACAAACTCGACGATCGCACTGCGCGAGCGATAATTGACGCGTAACGGTTCCACACGCACGTCGAAGAGCTCGGCAACCTGATGAAACAGGGCGCTCACTCCTCCCCGAAAACGGTAAATCGACTGTTTCACGTCCCCGACGAAAAAGAAACTTCCCCCCTCGTTCACTCCGATACCCGAGCGGATCTCTTCGATCAGCGGACGGAGAATATCGAACTGGATAATACTGGTATCTTGGAACTCGTCTAGCAGAAGATGTTTTAGACGCGAATCAAGGCGAAAATACAAAAACTCGCTCTCCAGTTTCTCACGGAGCAGCGTATGAACATTCAACGTAATATCGTCAAAGCTGAGTTCGTTGCTCTGTTTGGACATCGCGTTACGCGTCTTGATATAAAGACCAAGGATTGCGAAAAGCTCTTTGAAATACAAAAGCTCGCGTCGGCGCATCTGGGAAGCGACAGCTTTTTGGATAGCAACGAGCAGATCATCCATATGGGGTTCGTAAATTTTTTTGAAATCCCAGTATTCCAGCGTCGGTTTGGTCAACCACGATTTTTCCAAAAGGTCATCGTAACTCTCGATCTGCATCGTTTTACGGGCACGCTCGCTCAGCGGCTTGGAAAGTACCGAAGATGCGAGTTCCCGTGCAAGCGACAATGCCGTATCCGTCAGATCCTGCGGTATTTCAATCCCATCGAAACCGTTCAAATCGAACTCTTTGTATTTTGAATACAATGCCGCAAGAAGCCCGAATAAATCGTTTAGACGCTTATCACTCAAAATCGACAGATGTACCAGAGCATCCGTGGCCTTTGACACTTCTATTTCGTTTAAAAACCGTTCCAACAAAGCCGTTTCGTGCGGCTGCTGTATCGTTTTAAACGTCGGTACAAATCCTGCATTCAAAGCAAACTTGCGCAAAATGCGTCCGAAGAATTTATCTAATGTCGAAATCTGGACGTCCGAACGCAAAAACCGCTCCAAAACCGCTCTTCGCTCATCCAGAATCTCTTCTTCGCTTTTAGCGCACAATAAGGCGATCTGAGCCAGCTCGCTGCGCGATGGCAACTCTTCAAGCGTTATGATTACCCTCTCAAGCATCTCGTTTGCGGCTTTGTTGGTAAATGGTAAAGCGACGATCGATGCGGGATTCTCACCAATAAAAAGTAGACTCAGGTAACGAACGACCAGATTGAAGGTCTTGCCGCTTCCGGCACTGGCTTCATACGCCAAAAACGGTTCAAACGCCACGCATCACCTCTCTATGACATAGATAGACATACGGACAAAGTCTGCAACGGTTGCGGTCCTCACACATCTCCCAGTTCCACTCTTTTTGCGATGCAAGCATTTTGAGTATCTCTTTGAGTTTTTCCGTTTTTTCCGCCAAATACCGTTCGATCTTGAGCTCCCCTTTTGCCAAATCATAATATCCACAGTTCCTTACCGCTCCAAACTCCGATGCCAACAAAGCATAAACACTGAGCTGATAATCGGTATCGCTCTCTTTGGGTTCTTTATCGGTGTCGGGAAACTGCCCGCTTTTATAATCGATCACTTCGAGTTGGCCGCCGTTTTCATCAATCCGGTCTATCCGTCCGTTCAATGTGATCCCCTCTACCCTCACACTCCCCTCTTTTTCGGTATAAAGGACACGGGCGCCCTCCTCCAAACGGAGTATCTCATTTTCATAAAACGGAGCCAGTTTATCGATCCAAAGCCGCTTCATATGCCGCTCTAACGGATCATCTTTCTCCTCTTCCTGCCACAGCTTCCCTAAGGTTTCCTTCATCTGCAACGGCGACTCAAATCGCTGTTCAGGAGCAAAAAGTTTTTCCAGTACCCCATGCAAAGCATTCCCGATATCCCGTTCCTGAGACATGTCTCGCGGAAGTTCATGCTCTTTCATGTGCATGCAATAACGATAGTAAAATTTGCGTCGGCATGTTAAAAACGTTTTTAGAGAACTCGCCGAAAGCGGTTGTGCCGTAAAATCGTATGTGCTTGTATACTCCTCTACACGACGGTCTCGAAAATCTGCCGCTGGAAACAGTACTTCTTCGTAACGATACGCTGCGGGAACGGTTTTGATCCCCAGTTGCAGTAAAAATCTCGATGGAACCGATTCGGCGTTTTGGACACAGCTTATAGCCACTTTACGGGCACGATCGAAGAGGATGGAGTAATAATGCTTTTGGAGTGATTCACGATCATGCGCACTCGGCAATCCGGCATATTCACGTGTCTTAGTATTGAGAAAGAGATCTTTTTCGCTTTTGTGAGGGACGTACCCTTCGTTGAAATCGACGATCACAACCCCCTCATACGCGATTCCACGGGTTTCAAGCACCCCCATTACCGTCACTTTTCCCCCTTGAACATCATCGATTGTCCGGTTGCGAAGACGGTTCATAAAAATCCGAAAAACGGCTCTGAAGTCCATTTTTTCCAGAGCATGTATCAGATGGCTAAACCGATGGAGCTCATCTCGAACCGTCTCCAACGAAGTTTCATCCGCTTCCGCCATCATCTGTAGCAGCTCTTCCATGTGTGAAAACTGAAATTTCTGTGCATAACGCTTTCTGAACCACTCGATCAGCGCCGTATTGATATGGCGTACCCGTTCGCGGTTCAAGACGCTCGATTCGTCCAAAAGCAGCATAATGCTCTCCCATTCCCGGTACAGCTTGGAGCGTTCAAACGGCTCTCCCATCGCAAAGTTGAAGTTCCCTTCATTGTCAAACTCCCGTAACATCGCGGCCGCCGTTTCATCGGGCAATATCACCGCTATCTTTTCAGGCGAGATCCCCTCTTCGACAAACCGTTCAACCTTCTCTTTGACAAAACCGATCTGTGCCAGTCGGCTGTGGAAGACTTCGCAGCTAACCGTGCGGTTAATCGGCAACGGTGCATGGCTGAGAATCTCCCGATCACTCAGCGATAGACGATACGCTCTCCCTTCTTGCAAATCAAATCCCATCTCTTTGAACCGATCGCTCATCTTTCGGTTGTAGCGGGTTGTATTATAATGCACTATCAGGTGTGTGTGTTTCGCACATGCTTCCAGCAGCATGATTTCATAACGGCTCAAATATCCCTCGACATGTATAACAACCGTTTCGAACTGCCCTAAAAACTCCCTGTGTATCTCGACCGATTCGCTGCTGAAAATCCGATCCGCCCACTCTTCACGCCGGCATATTTCATAATAGCGTTCACGCAGCCGTTTCAAAATCGTAATATGTTCTTCGTATTCACCGTAAACGTCTACCGATTGCAGGGTATCAAGCGAAACCATCTCCGAAGAGAGCTCTTCGAAAAATCGGAAAAGATACTCCGAATTTTGGATAAATGTGAAAAAGTTTCGCTCGATGTTCAATGCGGAAAATGCGGAAAAATCGCTTGCTTCATGCATTGCCAAAAGGCGCAAATCTTCATCGGGAACGATCTTGCCCGATGAAACGCGTACGCGTGAGAGAAACTCTCCCATTGTCATCATATGAGGCAAAAAACTCTCGGAGGAAGATTCAATCGCTTCTCGGACACACCGTGCAGTTGGAAATACGATGCACTCTTTATTCATACGGTATATCCCTTGGTCGTGTTGAAGTTTATCCGGGCAATGTGGAAATACGAAATATCTTTTCGTACTTTAGATAACGGGTATTGTAGTAAATTTCTCCGATGAGGGCAACCCTCATGCGGATAGAAAGTTAAAATTCGGTAGTGGAAGAGTTGCGCGTATCGGCTTTGATATTAAAATAGCGGCTGTCGTTTCCGACACTTACTTTGGCCAAAATGTCCCAACGGCCCACTTTCGGCAAATCCACAGGAGCAAACGTATATGTACCTTCCGTTACCGTAGGATTCGAAAGATTGATATCGCTGTCTTTGTTATCAGGACGGGTCAAGATCGCTTCAACTTTTGCATCATTAACAGGTTTTCCGGATTTATCGGTAACCTTGTACTCGATTACAGAACCTTTTTCCAGGATCTGAGGGGTAATAAACGCAATAGCGTATTTTTGATCAAATGCGATTTTCGCTTCGATAATATCGTTTACGTTATTATCGTAGTGATGATAGTCCTGCATCCCGTAATCCGACATTTCAACCGGGTTATTGATTGCTACTTTAACCGTCATTACCGAAAATCCGATTACGGCAACAATCGAGAGGGCGATGATTATAGGCCATTTACGGCCTGCATCTTTATTCATTATTGGTTTCCTTTTTACGGAAATACTTTCCGCGCAAATATTTTGCAATTGCGAAAAGTATGATACCGTAAAATATTATACGGAGAATATCGATAAAGTTTCTACTTCCGTTTCCGGCAGACGAGCTTAAGGTTACTCCGTACGATTCGGCAATTTGATCGGCTGTATCGCTATAGCCGTTAAACATTGCTACCGAATATTTTTGAACGGTTTCATCCCCTTTGGTTTTTTCGGCCAAAATCGGCAAAACCGTCCCGCCTCGATTGACGATCAGCTCTTTTGCTTCATCGTAACTGCGGGCAAACATGATTGCACTTACCACCGAGCCGATAAACGTCGCGTTCGGGCTAAGGATCTGTGCTTTATTAAAATGCTCATATAAAGAGACGGGGCGAGCTAAAATATCAACTTGTTGCTGCAGCTCTATAAATGTCATAATTACTGCCGGTTCTTTGAGTTCCGATGCCAATTGTTTTTCAAACGCGGCAACATCTTGTCTATCATTGGTATCACGCACCATGACCAGATAGAGTGAAACGCCGGTTTTTGCTTTTAGCTCTGCGCCGATGGCATTAATCTCTTCAGCAAATTTCGGATTATGAACAACATCGTCTTTATATAAGTATTCAGCATTTAGAGAAAGAGAGAAGAATAAAAAGGTGAGGGCCGCCAGCCCTCGCGAGAGTAACAAGAGTTACCCTTACCCGATAAAAAGGTGATTCGGTGTTACAACCGCCCACAACGTAACCGCTGCGGAAATCACCAATGTCCATGTGATAAGTTTGTCCATGATACTTGCCATACTAAACCCCCTTACTGTACATTGACACGATGAGCACCGTTTTCAGTGCTGATCATTTTGATGTCTTTTTCGTTTTCAACTTGGTAGAAGTTAGCCGCGTTTCCTTGTTGTACACCCAATCCCCACATAGTCAAACCTGCGAGGATAGAGAGAAGCAACACGGTTGCGATCAACATACCTGTGATACCGTCCAATGCAAAAACACTGCGATTTTCCATTATGACTCTCCTTATTTGCTAAGGCCGGTGACATAAGCACCAAGCGCTTTTACTTGAACGTCAGTCAAGTTGCTGAATGCCGGCATTTGACCGATAGCACCTTTTTTACCGTGTTTCAATACGTTTGCGACTAGAGTCGGATTAAATACGGCGATGCTTGGAGCAACCATATCCATACCTTTTCCATCCGGTCCGTGACATGCGGCACACGTTCCCGCAAATACGTCAGCACCTTCCGTACCTTTCATTCCGCCGGCAACATATTTTGCTACCGCATCGATTTCTGCATCGGTGATCAAAGCGCCTGTGTTCGCATTTAACAAACCGTTACGATCCGGCATCGGCATTTCCATACCGAGAAGTTGGTTGTTTGAACCGTTTTGGATAACGTGTTTAATCGTTTTCTCTTCCAAACGTTGGTTCAAATTAGCCGCTTTTCCATCGATACCGTCCGCTTGCAATCCGTGACACGGAGCACATTGTACGATAAAGATCGATCCGCCCATCTCTTTTAGAGTATCTTCATCCATATTAGCATATTGCGCTTCGAATTTTACGTCGTGCGCTGCTACTTCCTCATTATACTCACCGATTTGTGAATATGCGTTTACAGGATATCCTGCCAAGAAGTACCAAATAGCCCAAATGTTCAAACCGAGGAAAATAATCGCCCATCCGAAAGGAAGTTCGTTTTTATACTCTCCGATTCCGTCCCAGTTTTCATCCGCAAGTTTACCGCTTGCTTTGTCAAATTGCATTTGTCGAACATATTTGGTAACTACAAATACCGTAACAATGACTAGTACAACCGCACCGAGAACGG
>Ga0172377_10008323_pt1 | contig 10639 bp, 11 predicted proteins | sample Pumphouse3metaG_FD_119749 | JGI IMG/M metagenome (GOLD analysis project Ga0172377, IMG submission 119749) | Leachate microbial communities from a municipal landfill in Southern Ontario, Canada - Pumphouse #3 metaG | ecosystem: Engineered > Solid waste > Landfill > Unclassified | place: Canada... | reverse complement strand
ATGCTGAGTCAAATGCGAAATACGGTATGAAAACAATGCTATCTGCGCTTCAGGTGAGCCAGTATCAGTGTTAGACTTTCCGTGTTTTGCAAAGATTTCTTTCTTTTTGGTAGAATCTAAATACATACTTGTTTGTAATATATTACGTTTAAAAAAACTTTTGGGAGGCAAAGGTACGCCTAAATTTTTTAATTACAAACAGTTTTGCCTTTTTATTCACTGCGCCTTCTTAATTTGCCGCTCAATCTTTTAATTGCATCCGTGATTTGCTGATCAGGTTCAATCACATTGTATTCACCCCAAAAATTTGGATCCATGAAGTATTCCACCCGCTCAGCAATCACATCGGTGGAACGGATACGCTCTTTTCTGGGGAACTTCACCACATTGTCGTTGTACCTGTCAGTAACAGCAATTTCAGAACCAATGGTATATGTTGTGGCAAAGAGGCCAAAGAACCGGTTGGTCCACCTCACACGGAATCCCACCTCGGTACTGCTGTAATTGAAATACCATTTCCCATCATTTTCAATATAATCCACCACGTAACGTGCTTCTTTGACCTCAACACGTAATTTCCGGGGTTTTTTTCTGATAAAAATTGAAGATGCATCTTTCCGCTCTTCTACATTCATATTAAACTCCATGCGGGCGAATGCAAGCGATGCAGCGTCGAGGTAGATATTCCCCCTGAAGAGGATATCATCAATACCCGCATAAGGTTCAAAGGAGATGATATAGTGGGGTTTATTGTTAATATTGATCAAACCATTGATATGATATCCGTATTCTGATCCATCAGTGCCGAAGACTATTTCCGGGTATTTGGCAATATCGAGCATCAGCGCATCGCTTATCCCTCCCTGGAACTTCAGCAAGACCGTATCACGGGGAGAAATATCAGTAGCCTTCCTGCCGATATAAATCCGGGCCTGATCGTTGCTGTAGGATCTGTAGGATGCTTTGTATACATCCAGTACTGCCTCAACCAGAGAGATGTAGTTGGATCCCTTCTCTATCGATTCGCGGTAGAAAGCCACCATCATATTCGGGTCGGAAGGGTAGTTTTCCGGAATACGTTGCAGCGCTTCACGCACCAAATTTGCACCGTCGCCAGAAACAACCAGGACCTCACCTAATTCGATGGATGAAACCTGCAGAACGATATGATTGTTCGGGATGTCGTTCAGTGTGTTAATAGGTATCTCCTTGTTCTCGTATCCCAGATGCCGGATGACCAGTTTTGAATTTACTGCGGAAGCCGGAATTCGTATGGAGAAGTAGCCATCCTGATTTGTTACACTCGAAACATTTTCATGTTGTACTGTGATGCTTGCATTTACCAATGGCTGGTTAGTGTCGCCACCCAGAACCCTGCCTCTAATAACCAGAGTGGGGTTTTGCTGCTGTTCGATATTTCCTGAAAAGAGGCTTAAGCCGGAGGAAAGACAAAATAACAGCAGAATGACTGATAAGTTTTTCATACAATTATTATATTTATTAAGGTGTATGGAACGTTTTTATTAAGCCATTGCCAGAAAAAGTCCGAAACATTAAAAATGTCTTGCTTAAGCGATCAGTCGATAAAATCCGGTTACATGATGTGGTATTTTAACAGCCGGTTTCATTGAATAAGATGATGCTGAAGAGCCATCTTTCGACTTTATACAAAGGAAACAAATTGGATTATATTTACAAATAATTGCACAATTTTTAACTATGTTTTCATTTTCTGCCGGTGTGAGGTCTATTCAGGGAATGATCTTATGAAATTACCGGTTAGTGCTGTTAAAACCGCAATAATTATTAAATTTGTACCCTATAAATCAAACAGAGAGGAAATGGTTCAGAGATACGATTTTCTGGTGATTGGTTCCGGTATTGCCGGGATGAGCTATGCCCTGAAAGTGGCAAAGCATGGCAAGGTTGCGATAGTGGCGAAAAACTCGCTTGAAGATGCCAATACATATTATGCACAGGGTGGAATTGCTTCCGTAACAAATCCATGGGATAATTTCGAGAAACATATCTCCGACACGCTGGATGCGGGTGGCGGACTATGTGACGCCAGGGTGGTTGAGAAAGTGGTGCGTGAGGCTCCTGCTCAGATAAAAGAGCTGATCAGCTGGGGTGTGGATTTCGATAAAGATGAGAAGGGTAATTTCGACCTGCATCGTGAGGGAGGTCATTCCGAATTCCGTATCCTCCACCACAAAGACAGTACCGGTGCGGAGATTCAGGTAAGTCTGATTGATACCATTCGCAATCATCCGAATATTGATGTATATGATCATCATTTTGCCATTGAGATACTCACGCAGCATCATTTGGGAAAGGTGGTTACAAGGCATACGCCGGGCATTGAATGTTACGGTGCATATATTCTCGATCAGGAGACCAACGAAATAGATACCTTTCTTTCCCGTGTGACCATGATGGCTACCGGTGGTATCGGCTCTGTCTATCAGACAACCACCAACCCTCTGGTAGCCACAGGTGATGGTATTGCCATGGTGGCGCGTGCCAAAGGTGAGATAAAAGGGATGGAGTTTGTGCAGTTTCATCCCACTGCGCTTTATCATCCCGGGGCAAGACCATCGTTTCTTATCACGGAGGCGATGCGTGGTTACGGCGGTGTCCTGAAAACGGTCGATGGCAAAGAGTTTATGGAAAAATATGATAAACGTGGATCACTCGCTCCCCGGGACATCGTGGCGCGTGCGATCGATACGGAGATGAAGGAGCGGGGTGATGATCATGTTTTCCTGGATGTCACACAGATGAAGCAGGAGGAAACCAGAAAACATTTCCCCGGAATATATGAGAAATGTCTCTCTTACGGAATAGATATCACCAAAGAGATGATTCCCGTTGCACCTGCAGCTCATTATCTCTGTGGGGGGATCAGGGTTGATCTTGACGGTGCCACAAGCATCGGGCGCCTCTATGCCAATGGTGAGTGTGCCTGTACGGGGCTTCACGGAGCGAACCGGCTGGCCTCCAATTCACTCATCGAAGCGGTGGTGTTTGCCGACGCAGCAGCCAGGCACTCTCTCCCTCTTTTCAGGCAGTACGCATTCAGGGAGGATATACCTGACTGGAATGCTGAAGGAACCAGATCACCGGAAGAGATGGTGCTGATCACCCAGAGTTATAAGGAGGTGGGACAGCTTATGTCCTCATATGTAGGTATTGTGCGGTCCGATCTGCGTCTGCGCCGTGCGATGGACAGGCTGGATATCCTCTACCGCGAGACCGAAGATTTCTTCCACCGTTCTGAAGTGTCACGCGAGATCTGTGAGTTGCGTAACATCATCAAGGTGGGATATATGGTTATCAAGCAGGCTATGGCGCGCAAGGAGAGTAGGGGGTTGCATTTCACTGTGGACTACCCCGATCGCGATCCGGCGTCGGTGCTTTGAAAAAGCGCTCAGCAGTCAGCTTTCAGCGCTCAGCTAGGGAATAATCGAGGTATAACGAAGGGATAATTAATTTGGACTCAGTTTGGGAAAAACGATAAATATACAGGGAACATTACTCGATCTGTCCAGACCAAAGGTGATGGGTATTGTGAATATCACACCCGATTCATTCTATTCCGGAAGCAGGAAGCAGACGGAGCGTGAGATCGTCGGCAGATGTAGTCAGATACTTGATGAAGGGGGTACGATGATCGACATCGGTGCACAATCAACCACTCCCTCGTCCACTTTTCTCACAGCAAAAGAGGAGGCTGATAGATTGATGCCCGCGCTGAAGGTTATCCGTGATGAGTTTCCTTCTGCAATGCTTTCGGTTGACACTTTTTATGCTGATGTAGCAAAACAGTCGTTGCAGGAGTTTGGTGTGAACATCATCAATGATATATCGGGAGGGCAGATCGATGAACGGATGTTTGCCGTGATGGGAGAGCTAAATGTACCCTATGTGCTTATGCATATGCGTGGTCTGCCTCAAACCATGCAGCAACAGACCGGTTACGACAATCTTATTCAGGATATCTTCTATTATTTTTCCGAGCGAAAGGCAAAGCTGAATCAGCTTGGTGTGAACGATCTGATTATTGATCCCGGTTTTGGGTTCAGTAAAACAGTGGAGCAAAACTATGAATTGATGGCATATCTGAAATATTTTCATATCTTTGATGAGCCGGTAATGGTAGGGATATCGAGAAAATCGATGATCTGGAAGCTGCTTGGATCCTCCCCGGAGGAGAGTCTCAACGGGACCTCCGTGCTCAACAGCGTTGCACTGCTCTCAGGAGCAGCTATTCTGCGTGTGCATGATGTGAAAGAGGCTGTTGAGTGCGTGAAGATTGCAGAGAAGATATCCAAATTTGATAAATAAATCGCACCAAGTATGTTTGCACATTTCGGAATAAAAGATTTCATTGATGTTGTTCTGGTGGCTTTGCTACTGTTCTATCTGTTTAAGTTGGTGAAGATATCCGGGATGCGTCCCCTCTTCGTAGGAATACTTGTTTTCATGGTGATCTGGATTCTTGTCTCTCGTGTTTTCAACATGGTGTTACTGGGATCCATTCTCAATCAGCTTGTCAGTGTGGGGCTGTTCCTGCTGGTTATACTCTTTCAGGATGAGATCAGGCGTTTTCTGATGTCACTCGGTTCGAAGAAGGGATGGAATTTTATATCGAAGCTGTTTTTCCCCAGTGATAAACAGAAGAGTGACAATTCCTACCTCACGGCCATTGTGCTGGCCTGTATGAACATGTCTAAAACGAGTACAGGTGCACTTATTGCGATACAGGGTGATATCCATCTGGGGTTATATGAGCAGACCGGTGAAATAGTCAATGCCGATATATCGTCTCGTCTCATTGAAAACATCTTCTTCAAGAACAGTCCCCTGCATGACGGAGCGATGATTGTTGTAGGGCAAAAGATCAAGGCTGCGGGTTGTATCCTGCCCATCTCCCAGAACCCGAATATCCCCACACACCTGGGATTAAGGCACAGGGCGGGGTTAGGGATATCACAGGAGACCGATGCCAAAGTGATTATCGTTTCTGAGGAGAGAGGTAAGATCTCATTTGCTTCTCAGGGAAGACTGAAGATGAATATCTCACCTGAGGACCTTCAGCGACTCTTATTGATTGAGGATTAATGCATAATGATTTTAAAAGAACTCTCTATAATCAATTACAAGAATCTTCTGCAGGCAGAGCTGCAGTTCTCGCCGAAGATCAACTGTTTTATTGGCAATAACGGGATGGGGAAAACCAACCTGCTGGATGCGGTCTATTATCTTTCATTCTGTAAAAGTTATACCAATCCGATCGATTCCCAGATTATTAACCATGAGGCGGAGGTATGTATGCTGCAAGGGAGATATGAGTTTGAGGATGAAAGGAAAGAGGAGATCTACAGCGGAATCCGCCGCAGGCAGAAGAAGCAGTTCAAGCGTAACAAGAAAGAATACGAAAGACTTTCCGATCATATTGGGTTAATACCACTTGTGATGATATCACCGGCCGATAACGAACTGATTACCGGTGTCAGCGAAGGGAGGCGAAGATTCATGGATCTGGCCATCTCGCAGTTCGACAAAGAGTATCTGCGCGCACTTGTGAGATATACCAAAGCTTTGCAGCAGCGGAATGTATTGTTGAAGAGTGAGGATGATTTTATTGATTTCACGCTGCTGGAACTTTGGGAAGAGCAGATGATTGATGATGGGATCTTTATTCATGGGAGACGAAAGGCTTTTATCGATGCGTTCACGCCCATATTCGATGATTTTTATGCACGTATCAGCCAGTCGGGTGAAAAAGTCTCCTTCGATTATGTCTCACAGCTCAATGATACTGATTTCGGGGAAATTCTTCGAAAAAACAGACAACGCGATATTGCTATAGGTCACACCACCACGGGTATTCATCGTGATGAGCTGGAGATGCTACTTGATGGCTTCCCCATTAAAAAAGTGGGATCACAGGGCCAGAGCAAAACCTATTTCGTCTCGTTGAAGCTGGCACAATTCCATTTCTTGCTGCAGACAGGTCATACCACCCCTATCTTGTTGCTGGATGATATTTTCGACCGGCTGGATGCCAACAGGGTGGAAGAGATCGTGAAGCTCGTTTCCGGCCCCGAGTTCGGGCAGATCTTCCTGTCTGATACCAACAGAGAGTCACTCGACAGAATACTGGAGCGAACAGATAATAATGCACATATCTATGCTGTGATTGACGGAGAGATAAACCTGATGACTGAATAATAGCGTATGTTGAAGAAAAATGCACAACCCCTCTCTGAAGCACTCTCGGATTTTTTCGATGAAAACAGCAGCCTGAAGGTGAAACTGGCCGAACAACGTGCTGTCAGGGGATGGCGTGAAGTGCTGGGGGAGGGCGTTTCGATGTATACCAGAAATGTATATTTCAGCCATAACGTCCTCTACGTGCAGCTCTCATCGGCCGTGCTGAGGGCTGAGCTTATCATGAATAAAGAGGGTTTGATAAAGAAGTTAAATGATCACGCCGAAGCAACCATTGTGCGTGATATCGTATTCCGGTAAAGAGCGATAAATGGGAAAAGGCTCAAAAGAATGCCGATATCCCGAGATAAAATCCGCCGGGATGAGGAGAGTTGGCATGCTGCACCAGGTCATAGTTCAGGGTAATGTGTGATCTGCCTAAACGAAGTCCGGCACCAACCACCAGCGAAGGGACTATTCCCCTGCTCAGTTCTTCGTTGTCGTTCACTTTCTCGGTCAATACCGACCGGATATAGTTTAATTCGGGTTGTACGAAAGCGGTGATGAATCTTGTCGGATAGAGATATCCGAACAGGTTTGCCCCAAGCAGATTATTTCTGATGATATAATTGGTGGTCGCAGCTTTGGTATAGTAATATTTGATCCCTGCACCTGCCATGAAATAGTTGTTAAACTGATAACCAACCTGCGGACCGAATCCCAATCGTGTGTAATTCCGGCTTATCGACAGACCCAGATCAGCTCCGAAACGCAATTTGCTTTTATCAAAAGTTGCAGGACTCTCATCTGTGATCTGTTTTCTTTGCGGGGTGATTGAGACACTTTCGGTTCTCCTGCTTTGTTGTTGCCGGCGATTGATGTTCCTTTCATCATCCGGTGACACCCTTATTGTGTCATATGTGATCACCTGTGCTGTAACAAACAGGGGAAACAGCATAAGCAGGAGAAAACAGTATTTTTTCATATTGAGACTATTTTATGATGGGCGGGGGTTACTCTGCTCAGGCAGCCTGAGGATTTTTTTACCATCCTATTGACATGGTAAAAGAGAATTGGTTTAAAACAGAAAAAAAGAAGCTGAAAATATATCCAACTTCTTTCTTTCCTTTTCTTTTTTTTCTTACTCTCAGGAGAGTAAGATTATTCTGTGGGTGCTCCTTCTTCCGGCACAGGCTGTGCGGGCATTTGTGAAGGAATGGGCATGTCAGGTGTTACATCGGGTGCTGTTGCCGGATTGAGCGGTGCAGGTTGTTGTACTTCCACCTGTGATTGCGGCACATTGGAGTTGGAGGCTGTGAACTTAGCCGTTAAGATACTCAAAACAATCATGACACCGGCAAGTGTCCATGTGAACTTCTCCAGGAAATCGGTTGTTTTCCGTACACCCATAATCTGGTTGGATGATGAAAATCCGCTTGCCAGACCTCCACCTTTCGATTTCTGAACCAACACGGCAAGAATCATCAGTATGGATGCAAGGAGAATGAGGATTGTAATAAAAATATACATATCTTATTTGTTTTTATTCTTTTCAATTGAATTGATTCATTTTCTGCTTCTGCATCCGGCAAAATAAATTAATTTATTCTTTTCTCTTGCTTAACGAGAGCGATCGTTCATAATCAGATATTCCAGAAAGCGAATTTGGTCGGCAAAGTAAACACTTTTTTTTGGAAAATTCAAACTTAATCGTTTAATAATTGTGAGTGCCTGTGAATATTTCTTCTGTCTGATATAGATCCGTGCAAGTGTCTCCGTCAGGAACTCACCCTCAACATCCATATTATCTGCGCTTTGGCTGACTGTTGTAGCGGTCGTTTCACCGGGTGTGAAAATTGTGTCGGAGGCTGCTTTCTCAATAAAAGCATCAATGATATCATGATGCTGAAGTTTCTGATTCTCTGTCTGATCCCTCTCCTTCTGTTCACCCAGCGACTCCAGGTAAGAGAGATAGTCGGTTGTTACTATGTTCATCCCTGCATCGGCAATGCTTTTCTCAGCCATCACGCTATCGGGGAGTGAGGTGAGGAAGGAGTCGAGTAGTGCTTCTGTCCTGTCCCTGTTGTCCGGATGCATCTCTTCAGGTTCCTCCAGAAAGGTACGGTAGTTCTCTTTGTAGATCAGGTAAAACAGTTTTCTCCTGTCGGCACATAAAACAGCGCTTCTGCCAAGCTCATCACCGAACCGGTCACCGTCGGTCAGTTCCAGGTTTTTCGTGAATAGCAGACGGCAGGTATGGAAATAGGGGTACTCCACCACCACTTTCTCCAGCTTATCCAACGTTGATGCGTCAAGCAATTCGGTGTTACCTATCAGTCTGTATAAAATTCCTTTCTCCATTCAATTACCAGTTTGCCATGGTGGTGTTGAATATCTGATCTACAATCTCATCGATAAGCTCATTAATCAGTTGATCCTGCACACTGTCGAACATCGTGTTACTTGAGAAGGTACGGTTGGCTGACAATCTTTCCTCAATTTCCGGAACATCCAGCTTATTGTTCCGGAACCGCATTCTTACCGTCAGTGTAAGCTTTGTTTCGGACGCGAACGCATCTTCCTGCACCGCCATGGGAGTAAGCTCGTACCCCACTATCTCGCCCTCGATCTCCATGTCGGCGTTCTGGTTCACCAGCTGCAACCGCGTGTTGCGGGTGAACATATCTTTCATCTCCTCATTGAATCTTTGCTCAAGAGGCGGATAGACCAACGGCGCCTGGTTGACGAAGTGGTCAATTGAGAGCGTTTTGGTGAGATCGTAATCAATGGAGGCCGTTCTGAATGTGTAGGACATTCTGCACGAGGTAACGACAAACAGTATTGTGAGGATGAACAGGATTTTTTTCATAATCATCAACTTTCCAGTCGGTATTCCTTAATTTTGCGGTAGAGGGTACGTTCTGAAATACCCAAATCGTTGGCGGCCAGTTTCCTCTTGCCCTTATGGCGCTCCAGTGCTTTTGCAATCATCTCTTTCTCAACCTCACTGATTGATAAAGCACTCTCTTCGTATTCCGTAGCCTCCTGAATATCGTTTCTGTCAGTTTCGTCAATGGTGATTTTCTTCGGGAGTGCTTCATATTTCATGGGGACAGTTACGCTTGTGTGATTACTCGGAATGACAGATGATGACTTCATGTCTGAGGGTGATGGGTCATAAGATGCAGAATGTGGTCCCGAATCTTCCATGATATTCTTCACCACCTGTTTCAGATCGGTAATATCTTTCTTCATATCGAAAAGTACCTGGTACAAAATCTCACGTTCGTTGGCAAATGATTTATGCTCCGAATCCTGAAACTGCGTTCCGGACAGGGGGATCATTCCCACTTCGTTGTAGGGAAGGTATTTCTGGATGATATCAACAGTGATCACACGCTCCTGCTCAATGATGGAAATTTGTTCAGTGATATTCTTCAACTGGCGGACATTGCCGGGCCAGCGATAGTTTTTCAATATCTCCCTGGCATCATCGGTGAGTGTGATGGGAGGCATCATGTATTTCTCGGCGCAGTCGCTGGTGAATTTACGGAACAGGAGGGGAATATCCTCCTTCCGGTCACGTAACGGCGGTATGCGGATGGGAACAGAATTCAACCGATAATAGAGGTCTTCGCGAAACTTCCCTTTCTCCACGCCGGTCACCATGTCCATGTTAGTGGCAGCCACCACGCGTACGTCACTCTTTTCCACTTTGGAGGATCCTACCTTGATAAATTCCCCACTCTCAAGCACGCGCAGCAAGCGTGCCTGGGTGGGCATTGGCAGCTCTCCCACCTCATCAAGGAACAGTGTTCCTCCGTCAGCCACTTCAAAGTACCCCTTGCGGCTTCCTGTTGCTCCTGTGAAGGAGCCTTTCTCATGTCCGAACAGTTCAGAATCAATTGTTCCTTCAGGGATTGAACCGCAATTTATCGCGAAATAGGGACCGTGCTTGCGCTTACTGTATTGATGTACGATCTGCGGGAAATTCTCTTTTCCGGTGCCACTCTCGCCGGTAATAAGCACTGAAAGGTCGGTAGGAGCTACCTGCAAAGCCACGTCAATGGCACGGTCCAACTCCGGGGTGTTGCCAATGATTCCAAAACGCTGCTTGACTTGCTGTAAAGAGTGCTTTACCATAAATTAGCTGACTGATTTGATTATGAATTCAAAGATAAGAATTTATTTACTTTTCACCTAAGAGATAGGTTCTCCCTTTCAGGAATTCGCCCAATTGTTTGGTATCAGTACCAAAATGTTTGAACGCTTCGGGCATGATCGGATCTCCCAGCGTGATGACCATCTCCTTCCCCTTTTTGTTGTATAGCTCATGGCACAACCGGAGATTGCGCACCTGCCATCCGAAAATCTTTGAAAAATAGAACGACCAGCTGTTGTGGCCGGAAACATGTAGGGGGAT
>Ga0172377_10008322_pt1 | contig 10640 bp, 7 predicted proteins | sample Pumphouse3metaG_FD_119749 | JGI IMG/M metagenome (GOLD analysis project Ga0172377, IMG submission 119749) | Leachate microbial communities from a municipal landfill in Southern Ontario, Canada - Pumphouse #3 metaG | ecosystem: Engineered > Solid waste > Landfill > Unclassified | place: Canada... | reverse complement strand
GTTTTAATCACGTGGAAACTATTTTTCAATCTGTGGGGTTTAAATTAACGAAAGCATTAGAAAAGAAGGGTGATTTTAAACAAGCTCTCCACGGATCAAAAGAAAGAAGGGAAATTAGTAAACACTTATTCTTGATAAACAACAAAATTAGACCAAATGCAAAAATCTTATTGGTAGACGACGTAATAACAACAGGCGCAACAATGCATAAGGCCATTGAACTGATTAAAACACTAAAACCTAACAAGATTGAGATACTTATTATGTCAAAAACAATGTTAGAAATTAGAAAGAAAAAATAATAGCATTTTAGTGAGTTTTTAATAGGCTATTGTTATATAATTTATTCATTGAAAGTTGGGAAAAATATGGATTATATTAAAAATCAAGATAGTAAAGTTTTTGAAGCAATTGAAAAAGAAAAGTACAGACAACAAACCAATATTGAACTTATTGCAAGTGAAAATTTTGTTTCTAATGCAGTTCTTGAAACTATTGGGTGTGTAATGACTAACAAATATGCAGAAGGATATCCTGGAGCTAGGTATTATGGCGGATGCGAAAATGTTGATGTTGTTGAGGTTTTAGCTCAAGAAAGAATTAAGAAATTATTTAATGTTAAATATGCTAATGTTCAACCTCATAGTGGATCGCAAGCTAATATGGCAGTATATAAAGCTTTACTTAATCATGGTGATAAAGTGTTAGGTATGTCTTTAAGTGCAGGTGGTCATTTAACTCATGGTTATAAATTGTCTTTTTCTGGACAAGATTATGAGTGTCACTCCTATGGTCTTAATAAGGAAACGGAACAACTCGATTACGACGATATTGAAAAAATTGCAATGGAAATTAAACCTAAAATGATTATTGCAGGAGCCAGTGCTTATTCTCGTTTTATCGATTTTAAAAGGTTTTCACAAATTGCAAAAAAAGTAGGCGCTTATTTATTTGTTGATATGGCTCATATTGCTGGGTTGGTCGCAACAGGTCTCCACCAAAACCCATGTGATTATGCAGATGTTGTGACTTCAACAACTCATAAAACACTTCGCGGACCAAGAGGCGGGATAATTCTAACTAATAATTTAGAGATTTATAAAAAAATAAATAAGGCAGTTTTTCCTGGTATTCAAGGCGGTCCATTAATGAATATTATCGCTGCTAAAGCTGTTGCTTTTAAAGAAGATTTGGATCCAAGTTTTCATATCTATGCAGAACGAGTTATTAAAAATGCTAAGGCCTTTGCTGGGGAATTTGAAAAATTAGGTTATAGAATTGTAAGTGGTGGAACGGATAATCACCTATTTATGATTGATATTTTTAACTCTATTGGAGTTACTGGATTAGAGGCTGAAACATTGCTTCATTCTGTCAATATAACTGTCAATAAAAATACGATTCCAAATGAGACACTTTCGGCTAAGATTACAAGTGGTATTCGTTTAGGAACTCCAGCAATGACAACTAGAGGATTTACTGAGGAAGACTTTAAAAAAGTAGCACATTTAATTGATGCAAAACTTAAAAAGACTTTAAATGACGAAGAGATTAAGAAGGAAGTTAAACAACTTACTGACAAATATCCTTTGTGGTATTAATGAACTCTCAAAAAAAGACTTAATTACCATTATCTATAATGGTATAATCTACAAATGTAAAGAAAAGGTGTTTTAAAATGGCTAATATTATCGAAAAAATTTTCAGAGTTGATCAAAGAACTATTAAAAAATATTTCAAACAAGAAAGAAAAGTTGAGACATTTGCAGAAGCAATGTCCAAAAAAACTGACGAAGAATTAAGAAATAAAACTGTCGAATTCAAAGATAGATTGAGCAAGGGTGAGACTCTTGATGAAATTAAATTTGAAGCTTTTGCAGTTGTAAGAGAGGCAGCGAAAAGAGTTTTAGGACTTTATCCTTTCCCATGCCAAATTATTGGCGGATTGGTTTTGAATGATGGAAATGTTGCTGAAATGCGTACCGGCGAAGGCAAAACACTTACTGCAACCATGCCAGTTTATTTAAATGCTTTATCTGGAAAAGGTTGTTATGTTGTCACTGTTAACGAATATCTTGCCCAAAGAGACTCTAATGAAATGGGCCAAGTTTATAGATGGCTTGGATTAACTGTTGGTTGCAACTTACATAGTTTAAACACAATGGAAAAGAAACATGTCCATAGATGCGATGTTTGCTACACAATAAACTCAGAATTAGGTTTCGATTATCTTCGTGATAATATGGCTCCTACAAGAGAACAACGTGTTTTAAGAGGATTAAACTTTTGTATTGTTGATGAGGCAGATAGTGTTTTGATTGATGAATCAAGAACCCCATTAATTATTTCTGGTGGCGCTAAAGCTACCGCTTCACAATATACTGTGGCAGATAGGTTTGTTAAAATGTTGACGGCTTCGACACCTGTTGATGATATTTTCAAAAATAAACATCCTGATTATATTCCTGATGGAGATTTTGAAGTTGATGTCAAAACTAAATCATGTAATTTAACAGATACCGGTGTTGATAAAGCAGAAAAACTCTTTGGAGTTCCTAATTTATACGCACCTCAATTGCAAGATTTAGTTCATAGAATACACCAAGCTTTAAAAGCAAATTTCACCATGTCTAGAGATGTTGAGTATCTTGTTGATCAAAACAACGAAATACAATTGATCGATCAATTTACAGGACGTGTTTTAAAAGGAAGAGAATATTCAGATGGACTTCAACAAGCCATTCAAGCTAAAGAAGGAGTCAAAATAAAGGAAGAAACCGTTACTTTGGCAACTATTACATATCAAAACTTCTTTAGATTGTTTAGTAAAATCGGTGGTATGACAGGTACCGCTAAAACCGAAGAAGAAGAATTCCAAAAAATTTATAATATGAGAGTTATTTGCATTCCCACCAATAAACCAGTTATTAGAGAAGACGCAACTGACTATGTTTTTGCTACAAAACCTTCAAAGATTAAGGCGATGGTCGTAGAAATTACTGAAAGACATGAAAAAGGTCAACCAATTCTTATTGGTACTCCTTCTGTTGAAGCTAGTGAAGAATTAGCTAAATATTTAAGAGAAGCAAAATTACCTTTCGAAATGTTAAATGCCAAAAACAATATAAAAGAAGCGGAGATTATTTCTCATGCTGGAGAATTTAAACATATTACCCTTGCTACAAATATGGCAGGTAGAGGTACTGATATTAAGTTAACTCCTGAAACAAGAGCTTTAGGTGGTTTGTGTGTTTTCGGATTGGAGAGACATGAATCTAGACGTATTGATAACCAATTAAGAGGTAGAAGCGGTCGTCAAGGAGACCCAGGTTTTTCAAGATTCTATGTATCTTTAGATGATGAACTTATGATTAGATTTGCAAGCGATCAATTAAGAAAAGCTTTCGAAGGATACGGAGATGAAGCTATTGAATCTCGTATGTTAAGTAATGCTATTACTAGCGCACAAAAGAGAATTGAAGGCCAAAACTTCGATGTTCGTAAAAATTTACTCGACTATGATGATGTTATGTCTAAGCAAAGACAAATCATGTATGCAAAAAGAGATAAAATCTTATATGCAGATAGTATCAATGAATTATTGTTGGATACTTTTAATGATTGTGGACAAGCTTTGTCTAAGAGATCTGTTTTAGAAAAATCGAGCTCAAAAAATGTTAATGGAGCTTCATTAGTTTCTATTTGTGAACCAAGATTTTTGGAACCCGGTTCTTTAAAACCGGCATTATATGATGATGCTGATCCAAAAGAGGTTGGCGAAGATTTAAGCGATTTATTGTTAGAACATTATAATAGCTTAAAGAAAAATTGGCCAAAGGAAGAAATTGATAAAATGGAAAGATCGATTACTCTTAGATGTATCGATAGAAACTGGACACAACAAATCGATAATATGACTAGATTTAGAGAATCTGTCGGATTAAGGGGTTATGGACAAATCAACCCACTTCAAGATTATGTTAATGAAGGATGGGGAATGTTTAGAGAGATGCTTGAAGTCATTGCTCTTGAAGTTGTTCTTAATTTAATGAGCGTTAAGATTCAACCTAAAGAAGAAGTAAAGAAAGATGCTTTCACTGTAGAAGTTCAACAACCTCAAGGTACACCAATTGCTGCACCTGAAGAGACTGAAAAACTTAAAGCTGTTAGCACAGAAGATGCTAAAAAAGCAAAGCTTAATATTAGTGATATTGATAAAGAAAAGAAAGTTGCTGTTGAACACAATTACGACGATATTCATACAAATTAAGGGGGATTGGCAATGGATTTATATATTTTAAAGCAAAATATGTTAGAGGCACTAAGCGAAATAGAACACCTTAGTGCATCTCTTTGATGTACCTTCTTTAAAATCTAAAATTCATGAATTAGATGAACAATCTCTTGGCCCAAATTTTTGGGACAATCAACGTATAGCAAGTAAAATAATTGATAAAAGAAACGGCATGCAATATAAAGTCGATTCTTTTACTAAGTTAAATGCAACCTTTAAAGATTTAAATGAATTTATTAATGGCTTAGATATCAATGATTTAGACATGATTGAGATGGCTAGTAGCGATTTTGAAAAAGATAATATCGAACTTCAAAATTTAAGGCATTTAGTTCTTTTTAGTGGCGAATATGATAACTTAAATTGTACTATTGATGTTCATCCAGGAGCCGGTGGCACTGAGGCTTGTGATTGGGCGAATATGTTATTAAGAATGTATGAACGCTTCTGTGAACAAAATAATTTCAAATATAGTGTTTTAAACTACGAACCTGGTGAAGAAGCTGGTTTAAAATCTGCGACTGTTTTAATAGAAGGCAAAAATGCATATGGTATGCTAAAAGGCGAAAAAGGGGTTCATCGATTAGTTAGAATTTCTCCTTTTGATTCGAATGCTAGGAGACATACTTCTTTTGCTAGTGTGAATGTTATTCCTCAATTCGACGAAAACGTCGATATCGTTATTGATCCAAAAGATTTAATTATTGATACATATAGAAGCGGTGGAGCTGGTGGACAAAATGTAAATAAAGTCGAAACTGCAGTTCGTATTACTCATATTCCAACCGGTATAGTTGTTAGTTGTCAAATAGATAGGTTCCAATTAAAGAATAAAGAAACTGCTATGAACATGCTTAAATCACAACTTTATGAAATTGAGCTTCAGAAAAAGGAACAAAAATTAAAAGGTATAATTGGTGATAAGAAGAATATTGAGTGGGGCTCTCAAATAAGATCTTATGTTTTCTGTCCTTATACGTTAGTTAAGGATAATAGAACAGATTATGAATCCACACAAATTGATAAAGTTATGGATGGTGATATACTTGATTTTGTATATAGTTATTTAGAAATGGAGGCAAAAAAACATGAATAATGTGTTCTTCAAAAAGAAATTTGATAAAAAAAGAATTTTGCATTCTATTTTTGAATTATTTGTGGTTTTGCTTGGAACGTTTATTGTTTCTTTAGGTACAGGTATATTTTTAACTCCGTTTTCAATTGTTTCTGGTGGTGTTAGCGGTTTAGCGATTTTATTGAGCAATGCAGGGCTATTATCTGTTGATATTTGGTCTTATATTATTTGTTGGTTTTTGTTTTTTGCCGGTTTATTGATTTTGGGTTTAAAATTCTCCTTAGGAACTCTTGCTTCCACAATTTTTTATCCAATATTTGTTACATTAATTTTAAGAACAGGAATGATTGATGGAATTTTAAATTTAATGGCACCAAATGCTACATTTGAATATATTAATGGTGTCATTCAATATGTCGGACCTGGATTAGATGCAGGGAGTTATTTATTATTTGGTATTTTTGGTGGAGCTTTTGTTGGAATAGGATGTGGTATAACGTTCATAGGTGGAGGATCTACTGGTGGATTTGATATTTTATCCTTTATAATTAATAAGTTTTTTGGAACCAATGTTTCTATAAATTCTTTCTTTTTAGATGCTGCTGTTGTTATTGCCGGCATTATTGTCGATATAGTTTCAAATGACAGCACAAAATTCATTGGTGCATTAGTGGGAATTATATCTGCTTTGGTCTGTTCGGTTGCAATTGAGTTTGTTTATAACGGATTTAATGTTGCTTATATTTGCGATGTAATTACAAGTAAACCTGACGAAGTAACAAAATATGTTAATGAAAAGCTGGATAGAACTACAACAATTATTAATGTTGTTGGCGGATATTCTAAAGAAAATAAAAAATTAGTTAGAATTGTTTGTTTAAGAAGAGAATATTTAAAAATAAAAGATGAAATGGCTGGAATTGATCCATCAGCTTTCATGACTTTTTCTCTAAGTAAAAAAGTTGCTGGAGAAGGCTTTAGTAAAAACGAAAAAAGCAGCAATACTGCAGCAAGAGAGACAATTAATTTAATTAAAAAGAACAAACAAAATAGAGATAAAAAGAAAAAAGAAGAAAATAATGGAAAGTAAGAAGTTTGTTATTCATAGTCAATATAAACCAACAGGTGATCAACCCACTGCTATTTCACAGCTTGTAAAAGGGCTTAACGAAAATAAAAAATGGCAAGTGTTATTAGGAGCTACAGGAACTGGCAAGACATTTACTATGGCAAATATCATTGAACGTAGTCAAAGACCAACCTTAATATTAGTACATAATAAAACTCTTGCAGGTCAGCTTTACGCTGAAATGAAAGAACTTTTTCCTGAAAACAGAGTAGAATATTTCATTTCTAATTTTGATTTTTATCAACCCGAAGCTTATTTGCCAAGTAGCGATACATATATAGATAAATCATGTTTGATGAATGAAGAAATTGAAATGATGCGTGTAAGCGCAATAAATTCGCTTGTTAGTAGAAGAGACACGATTGTTGTTGCAAGTGTTGCATCAATTTACGGATTGAGCGATCCTTTAGAATATACCAAATTGGTTTTTGAAGTTCGTGAAGGCGAGTCAATCGATAGACACAAATTTTTTACTAAATTAATTGAATGTAGTTATAAAAGAAACGATATCGATTTAAGTCCCGGTAAATTTAGAGTACACGGCGACATTATTGATATAATGCCTGCTGATAGCGAAGATTGGTATATAAAATTAGATATGTTTGATGATGAAGTTGAAAAAATATCTAAAGTAAATTATGTGACTGGCGAAGTATTAGAAAAATATAAAACATATAATTTGTTCCCCGCTTACGATAGAGCTGCCACAAGAGATAGTATTGAAAAAGCTTGTGTAAAAATTCTTGACGAACTCGAAGAAAGAATTTCTTTTTATAAGCACGAAGGAAAACCACTTGAAGCTGAACGAATTGAAATGAGAACTCGTCAAGATGTTGAAAATTTAAGAGAATTTGGTTTTTGTCCTGGAATAGAGAATTATTCTCGCCATATTGATGGAAGAAAACCAGGAGAAAAACCTTTTTGTTTAATGGATTATTTTCCTAAAGATTATTTGTTAATTGTGGATGAATCGCATGTAACTTTGCCTCAAATAAGAGGAATGTACAATGGTGATAGAAGTAGAAAAACAACTCTTGTTGAGTATGGTTTCAGACTTCCAAGCGCACTTGATAATCGTCCGTTGAATTTTGATGAATTTTTAGGTGAAATAAATCAAATTATTTGTGATTCTGCCACTCCTGGTGATTTTGAAATTCAAGAATCTAATGGAGTCAGCGCTGAACAGATTATCAGACCAACTGGGCTAATTGATCCTGTTATTGAAATTCGTCCTTCCTTAGGCCAGATTGACGACTTAATCGGCGAAATTAAACAAAGAACAACTAAGAATGAGAGAACAATGATTGTTACTCTTACAATTAAAATGGCTGAGGATTTAACTGCTTATTTAAAAGATCTAGGCATTAAAACTGTCTACTTGCATAGTGAAACTAAAACCTTAGAAAGAAGCGAAATAATTTATCAATTACGTAAAGGAAAATATGATGTTTTAGTTGGTATCAATTTGTTAAGAGAAGGACTTGATATACCAGAAGTTAGTTTAATTGGAATTTTGGATGCTGACAAGGAAGGTTTTTTAAGAAGCGATCGAAGTTTGATTCAGATTGTTGGTCGTTGTGCACGAAATGTGCACGGAAAAGCCATAATGTATGCTGATAAAATTACGGACTCTATGCAAAAGTGCATTAACGAAACTAATAGAAGAAGAGAAATTCAAATCGCTTATAACGAAGAAAACGGAATAATTCCAACAACTATTATAAAACCTATTACTCCTCCATTGTCTATTAAAGAAGATGATAATCTTGAAATTAAAGGAAAGATGACAAAGAAGGAATTAGAGTATAAAATTAAAGAACTAGATAAAGCAATGCATGAAGCGGCCAAAAATTTTGAATTTGAAAAAGCTATTCAATTAAGAGATGCTTTATTTGAGTTAAAAGCTATGAAAAACGGAGATAGTTTATAAATTTAAAGGTAGGAAAAATTATGAGATTAAGAGATAGGATAAAAAGGACAAATTTTGGTTCGTTTGGTGCGTTTGTAACTGCTTTTTTATGCGTAATTAATATTGTTAGTGGTATTGTTGTTGCAATTACTAGCAAAATTAATGGTGCAGAAATGAGTTCATACTTAATGACTATTATTTCCTATTTTATTAATGCTGTATTTTATTTATCGGTTTGTGGAACTTTCATTCGTGGAAAAAGTAATTTTGGACAATGCTATCAAGCAATATTGATTCTTTGTGTATGTGACTTTATTCTTCCTTTAATTTTTGGTTCATTTTCTGGAGGAATATTAGTATTTTTTCAAATTCCTTCTACTTTATTCGGAATATTGTATTTTACCTTTTTATTAGTTGATTTTTATAAAGGAAGAGGAAAAACAATCTATTCAACCTTATTGATTGTTTTTGGTGCGTTAATTGCTGCTGGTGCTTTGGTTAGTCTTATTGGGGAAATTTATGTATTTATTTCTGCTATTGGAAGCGCAGGATTAAGCGCGACAAAATATATAAATTATATTTGTGCGATTGTTATCAGTGTATTTGGATTTTTAGAAACTGCTTTATATCTTTTATACCCTATTTATTTAAAGAGAATGAGAAACAAAGGTTATTAATCTAACAAATTTCTGTAAATGGATCGCAATCTTCGATATCGATTATGTTTTTTATTGGAATATAAAAATCTGTAAAATAAATTATTTTTTTATTTAAATCCATTTTTAATATTTTTGTTTTTATATTATAGATATAACCATCTAAATAAATTTTAATAGAATACACAAAATCTGAATCAAATTCATGAAGAATTCGATCTATTTTTCTAGCTTGTTCGATAGAAATTTGTGGTTTCGAAACTTTATTTTTTTCATAAAGCATCTTTTTTAAATAGGTCTCTTGCTCAATCAAACTAGAAAAAGGCAAATATTTTTTCATACCTCTTTCTGACATGTCTATATCTTAAATAATAAAACTCAAAATTGAAATGAAAATACAAAAAAACAGTAGTGTATTAATATTATTATAAAAAGCATATTTGATTCACAAACATTTTTATGTTGTATAATTTACTTGTATGTTAAATTTTAAAAAGATTTCGAATGATGATTTGTTAAGTTTACAAAATTATTTTGCACGTAAAAACAGCTTAAATTGCGATTTTACTTTAGGAGTAAAATTCAGTTGGAAAGACTATTTTGATTCTAATTATTGTATTGAAAACGAAACTTTATTTTTTAGAGAATCTTATGAAAAAAATAAAATTTATTATAGTTTACCAATATCAAGAAAAGATGGAACTATTTTTGATACAACGAAAATAGTTGAAGATTATTTTACTAATGGTAAATATCCCTTGGAATTCGTTAATTTAACTAAAGAAGAAACGGGTTTATTAGCTAAGAAATTTCCTCATAATGAAATAGTATATTCAAGAGACTGGAGCGATTATCTTTATTTAACAAATGATTTTGCTGAATTCAAAGGAAATAAATATAGCGCAAAAAGACACCATGTTTCAAAATTTAAAAAAATTTATCCTGATGTTGTCTATGTTGAAGCAAAAGATGATGAACTTAATAGAATACAAGATTTCATTAAAGAATTTGCTCAAACAAAGAATTTGTCCACTGGAGAAGCGAAAAACGAAGAAGACGAAGCAATAAAATTGGTTTGTTTTTATAAAAAATTAGGTTTAAAGTGTTTTCTTTTAAAAGATGGTGAAAAGATAATAGGTTTAACAATTCTTGAGATTATCGGAGATTGTATTTTTGATCATATTGAAAAATGTTTAAGAGAATATGACGGAATTTATTCTTACATTATTTATATGACTGCTAATCGTTTTAAAGATATCAAATATTTTAATCGAGAAGATGATAGTGGAGATCAAGGCTTAAGATTCAGTAAAGAATCGTTACACCCAATTCAGATGATTGATAAATATACATTTACTGTTCTAAATAATTTAGATTTGATTCATGAAATTCCTACTATAAAAATTGATGAAAATCTTTCTTTATCTAAAATAAATGAAGATGATAAAATAGATTACAAAAAATTAAATCTAGATGATAACAACAATAAATTTTGGGGTTATGACTATAAAACAGACTTAAATGGCAGAACACCAGATGAAGATTATTTTTATAATATGGTAGAACAAGATTTTATT
>Ga0172377_10008321_pt1 | contig 10640 bp, 9 predicted proteins | sample Pumphouse3metaG_FD_119749 | JGI IMG/M metagenome (GOLD analysis project Ga0172377, IMG submission 119749) | Leachate microbial communities from a municipal landfill in Southern Ontario, Canada - Pumphouse #3 metaG | ecosystem: Engineered > Solid waste > Landfill > Unclassified | place: Canada... | reverse complement strand
GATCGAAAATATTTTGTCGCGGGATAGAGCAGTCCGGTAGCTCGTTGGGCTCATAACCCAAAGGTCGTCAGTTCAAATCTGGCTCCCGCAACCAAATCTAGACTTATACTTTTCTAATATCTACAACTTGAAATTCGAAATACAATTTTTTATCGCGGAATAGAGCAGTCCGGTCAGCTCGTTGGGCTCATAACCCAAAGGTCGCAGGTTCAAATCCTGCTTCCGCAACCAACTATATATAATTTCCCCGATTCTAATCACTAACGCAATTCCACCTCAATCAAGCAGCTAAGACTTTTGTATATTCTGTAAAAAATACCTCATAAGATGTTTATAAATTATCTATACACACAAAGTAGAAAGATCTAATAAAATAACACTCCTTTATTATATAAACTGGCAACAAAAACAGACAAGAGGTATCTGTTTTTGTTGCCACAGGTTATAGCCCCCTATCCAGCTTCATTTTTGCTTTAACCTGCTTTCAAATCCCCATTTGATATAATCTACCATCTTTTTATTCTCCTTTGGGCTGGGCTTTAACCTGCTTTCAAATCCCCATTTGATATAATAGAGCAAACGTAGCATACGCAGTGGAAACAGCTTTAACCTGCTTTCAAATCCCCATTTGATATAATAAGCTGTAGTGGTTAGATCTGCACCAGTACGCTTTAACCTGCTTTCAAATCCCCATTTGATATAATACAGTAGCAGAAAAGCTAAAAGAACTTATGCTTTAACCTGCTTTCAAATCCCCATTTGATATAATATAGATATCCTTTAGAATATTTTATATACAGCTTTAACCTGCTTTCAAATCCCCATTTGATATAATGAGAACCAGTACCAAAAAGAATAGGAATAGGCTTTAACCTGCTTTCAAATCCCCATTTGATATAATGGATCTACATTTTGTTCTACATTTATAGCTGCTTTAACCTGCTTTCAAATCCCCATTTGATATAATAAGCGATAAATAAATTCGTCTCAAATCGTGGCTTTAACCTGCTTTCAAATCCCCATTTGATATAATTAAGAGAAGTTGCATTAGTATCTAAAATGCGCTTTAACCTGCTTTCAAATCCCCATTTGATATAATTTTATGACATTCAGCACTTGTGCTGTTATGGCTTTAACCTGCTTTCAAATCCCCATTTGATATAATTTTCCTTGCTCTATGCATTAAATCCCGGAGCTTTAACCTGCTTTCAAATCCCCATTTGATATAATAGCAGCTCCGCCACTTCGGTTTGAAGTTCAGCTTTAACCTGCTTTCAAATCCCCATTTGATATAATATGGGAGTATCCCAGCAACACCAACTGTAAGCTTTAACCTGCTTTCAAATCCCCATTTGATATAATAAGACCAATTAAGACTTAGAGATAAAATACGCTTTAACCTGCTTTCAAATCCCCATTTGATATAATTAGAGCTTATTCAAGAGTCTAAAGAAAACGGCTTTAACCTGCTTTCAAATCCCCATTTGATATAATAGTTTCTCATAAGCATATTGCCAAAGGCATGCTTTAACCTGCTTTCAAATCCCCATTTGATATAATTCTATTGTTTTCTTCCAATAAAGACTTACTGCTTTAACCTGCTTTCAAATCCCCATTTGATATAATATTGGCAATACTTCTGTTGTAATTAGTAAAGCTTTAACCTGCTTTCAAATCCCCATTTGATATAATGTTTAAGTGGAACTGCTAAATGGGTAGGTGGCTTTAACCTGCTTTCAAATCCCCATTTGATATAATAAAAGTATTATTTTTTATATAGTACAAGTACGCTTTAACCTGCTTTCAAATCCCCATTTGATATAATTGAATTGCAAGTTTGCTCATCTACAGTTGAGCTTTAACCTGCTTTCAAATCCCCATTTGATATAATACATGAAATTAAAATAGATAAAAATGTTTCGCTTTAACCTGCTTTCAAATCCCCATTTGATATAATGGCATTTGATAAAATATGAGCAGCCGATGAGCTTTAACCTGCTTTCAAATCCCCATTTGATATAATAGGTAGGTTTAAAAGCCCGATATATAGGGCTTTATAGCCCATTGGACTCTAAAAAATCATCAACATTTGTCCTTGCTCTTTTATCTTTTCTTCCGGTTTTTCTCGATAATTTTCTATGATTTTCATATTTTCATATTGACTTTCAGTAACCTTTATTACTCTTATCGAGCCATTATTTGGCGCATTTTGCTCTATTTTTTTCTCATATTTTTGAGCAATTACCAAACTTCGACAAAACCTTATATAAATTGAATATTGAAACATAATAAAACCAAGTTCAAGTAATTTTGTTCTAAATTTACGATATTTTTCTAAATCTTTTTTAGTTTCTGTTGATATATCAAACATTACAAATAAAACCATTTTTCTGTACCCACTTATAGAATTATTTATATCTCTCATATGCTAGTCATAAAGAATAGCTCCACATCTTCTCTCTTGCCTAGGCAAAAAGATTGATATGACGCAACTATGTTTTTTATAGCATCGTTCAATATTATATTTTCACCATTATTGTTTTTAACCTTGGCGTACAATAGCCCAACAAGATCATATTTGATATTTTGAATAAATATACTATTTTTATCGATCTTATTTACGAGCACATACCTATCAACAATCGGTCTAAATGGCTCCAACAAATCATCAGCTAGATTATATGCATTCAACTCATTTGAATGCCATATGCCAAACGATGGATTAAGTCCATAAGCTATAATATGCCTAGAAATAGAACTCCTAATAATGCTATAGCCATAGTTAAGTACTACATTTCTAGTATCAAGTTCATTTTTTCTAATAAAATCACTTCCAAATAGTTTTTTAAAATAATATGCCGCAGCTATTGATTCTATATGTGTTTTGTCTGCTGACTGCACCTTATTTGCCAAACTATAGAGATATTCATCTTTTGCTACATCTCCTTGGTTTAATACTTTGGATGATACTATATCTTTCCATAGACGATTAACTCTGGGTTTACTTACGCTTAATTGGGCTTTTTGTATCTTGAATGTTCTGCTGTTTTTATATAGTCCATGCGAAATAGCTGACGGCATAAACTTTTCATCGACAAACATAACGGATATATTTTTTTGAGCCATGTGTGATATGAGGGATGAACTAATGGTAGTTTGATTGTTTTCGACGATAAGCATATCTATATCATCAAGCGAAATAAGTGTTTCTTTTTGCTCATTCTTAACTGCCAATGAATTGTTTTGATAACTAAGATATGATTTTTGGATAATAAAAATGTGTTTGAATGACATTTAAAGTATCCCGTTAAAAAGAATAAATCTTGTGAGGCACGGGAAAACGCCTCTTGCCTTAACCAAGGCTATCAAATCCCCATTTGATACAATATAATTATAATACTTAAAATATTTGATCACACTTAATCCTCTGTTATATTTCCAAAAAAATCTATTTTTACTTTTGAAGCAATAGTGAGTTTGTTTAAAGTAATAAATAGTCTTTGAGTCAATAGGCTATTAATTCCTTTTACTTCTAGCTTATTATTTCCACCAGAAATATTACCTCCTCCATTAAAAATATATATATTACTAACTTGATTTTTTGCATCTCTCACTTTAATAATGTCATTTTTATATAATATAGTTTTTGTGGATTTCTCATCAATTTCGCCAGTGTATCTTTCATTTATTTTTGTATCAATTTTGTTTGCGATTGAACTAAAATAATTTAACCCTACAGCTTGTCCTTTTGATTTTGTTTCAAAAAGTCGAACATTGAGCGTTGATTCATTTGCTTTAATTAAAAAAGGTTCTTTATTTTCAATAGCTTTTTTAAAATTTTCTACATTAAGTCTGTTGATTTTGTTTTCTTTTCTTGCCGTAAAGATAATGGCATCTGCTTTTGATTCTTCAAGTTTTATTTTTGGCAATCTTAAAGAACGAACAATTTGTTGTTTTCCGTTTTTGGTAGCAAAACTACACCTAAGCTCTTGCTGTTGTTTTATTAGCATATCTCTTAGCTCTTCAAGTGGTTTTATTTGTGCTAATATTTGTTCATTTTCCTCCAAATGTTCTTTTTTGGATTTTGATATTTTGAGATTCTTTCTAATCTCTTTGATCTGCTCATCCAACGGCTCTATTTTTGATCTTAGTACAAGGAGTTCATGCGTATATATTTCCATGGCCTTGATTATCTTCCCTTGTTTATTTGAATCCAACCTTTGTTGAATTGACTTTACATAACTCAACACTTCATCATCACATCTTCTTTCAAAACCCTGCCCTTGTTTTTTTGGTTTCATTAGAATATTATTTATATTTACATCTATCTTTTCTATTTCCGCCAATATTTCTTTTCCATTTGAGCTTTTGGTAATATATAGTTTTAGATTTCCATCTTTAAAACCTTTCATATTTGTTTTTCTCTTATTGTATGGACAAACATACAACTCATTTGCTTCATATTTTTTAACTATTGATTTTAAATGTTCGACAATATTGATACCAGTAGAAGTTTTTGGGAGACTAGCTTTTAAATTTTCCCTTATTGCTTGCGTTTTGAATTTATTCTCTTTTTGTTTAAAATAATCATGCAAATTTTTAATAGCAGAATTTGAACACAATGCTATTGTAAAAGCATCTAATGTGTGATGATAATTTGTGTTTCTATCTTTTTTTCCATTCTCATCTTTTGGCATAATTGCGTTAATGCCCCATAAATACTTTAACTCGTTTATAGCCCTACCTGTAACACTAAAAATATGTTTTTTGGCATCTTTTCCATGTGCATTTTCATATGGAAATAAATAATGATTAAGGTATTTTTGAATAACCCTTGTAGCTGTTTTGGTATCATTTAGATAACTATCCTGCCAATTATCTTTTGCCATCGCACTATTTATAATTTCCTCATTCGTAAGCCACTCTTTTTTGTTTGGAGAGATAGATAATTCTTCAACTCTATTTTTGAATTTTTCCCATTCCCCTTTTGACGTCAAATATGCTATAGGGTTTTGATTTGATTTATTTTGATTGTATTTCTTTTTGACAAGTATTTTATTTTTATATGAATTTATCCATATGATTGAACGAGGAATAAAGTGCTCAATCTCTGTTTTATTTTCATCAAAAGCATCATCATCTGTGATATTTTCTCCAGAAAATAAGCATTTGCATCTTTGTTCGATAAACAATTTTGCTCTTTCTACATTTTTGTCATTTTCAACTATTTTTTTATCTTTTAAATATTTTTTTGCTTCATCATTTTTTTTCTTGTCTTTAGCTTGATTTTCCTTTATTTGCTCTGCTTCTGAAGTAGAATTTAGTTCTTTTGCCGTTTCGATAACTATCTCATCTATTGGTCCGTATTTAAATATAATTTCATTAATAAGTTTTCTAAGTACAGATATAACTCGTTTAACTTTTGGAGATATCATAGGTTGATAAAAAAGATGCTTCATATCAAAATATGGAATCTTTTCCTGTAGCCACCTAATATCAGCTTTTGTGGGCTCAAGCGGTGGAAGATAGTTATATGTTGGCATGCCAATATGCTTACTAAAATATCCAAGCTTTTCAAGTGCCTCATGATGTTTAAGATTAAAAGCCTTCATGGTATCCAATATCTCATTTATAAACTTTAATGACAAAGAACCAAATCCATCCATATTAGAAAGCGAAGCAATTTCATTGGAAAAGTTAATATCTAAAGAAAGATCGTATTTTTTAATAAGATCATTTATCTTTTCTACTCTTAATTTTTTATTTTTGAAATAATATAATTGCAATAAAACATCATTATAAAATTCATTATCTTTAGTCTTAAAATCAATATTATATTTTTTTAAAATCTCCTGCATTCCAATATAGGCTTTGATATCTAATATTGTATCGCTTACATTTTTACCTGCAAATAATTCAAAATTTTTAAACCCGGCAGATTTTAAAATATTTTTAAAATCAATTTTACTACTAGATGGTGTATCTGTCCAAAAATCAATAACTTTATCAATATCTTCTTTTGAAAGTGTTGCAATAACACCTGTTTTTGATTCTATGATTTCATGATTATCTAATTTTTGTCTTAAGGTGGACTCAATATTTTTTATATTTGCTAATGGCACTCTCTTATAAGAACCTTTTGGGTTGTATTTGTCATAAAATGTACAATACTCTACCATATCTTCAAAACTTTTAAGTGGTCGTTGATAAAATGGGCTATTAATCTCATCTTCATTCAATATGTTTTCTATAAATTTATTACACTCTTCTGGAATGAGAAAAATTTCCGTATTTGATAATTGGGATAAAACTACTTTTTTAAACTCCTCTTTGTGCATATCTCGACTCAAAGAATTTCTATAATCGTCAGCTTTATTTCTAATGGGAATATTTTGATATTTTTTTTCTAGTTCTTTTCTATGTGACGTTAAAACCATAGATGGAAGAAGATAATTTTCTTCTGAATAAATTTGTTTGTTTTTATTTATTGCTTCGTTTATTTTACCTTCTTCTTCATCTGATGAATCTATTGCAAACATGTTATTATATCCCCTATCAGTTAATATAGAATATGTTGCCAATAAAAATTCATCTTTGGTCAGTTGTGCACCATTTACCGCCTTTTCCCTTAAATTATAAACATCTCTTGTTGATGGTTTGAGATTATTGATATAGTATGTTGTATCATCAATAAACTCTTTTGCTGCTATTTGAAAATCTACAAATACTTTTCTTGCCTTTATGTTTCTAGTGCTTTTTCTTTCATTTCTTCTTCTTGCACCTCTCGCTTTTCTTCTATCTTCTGCATTAGATGGTTCAGAAAATACAATACTATTTCGCTCTAGTTCATCAAAAACAATTTGATTTTTACTTTCATTGATATTTAAAAGTGCAAAACCTATACTATTTGAGCCTATATCTAACCCCAATCTTAATATACTCATAATTACGCCTAAAAAATAAATTTTAAAATTAAATAATTATATAATAAATCTATAACAATTATTTAAAAAAATCACAAAATATAACAATTTGCAATATTTTTAATACCATATTCGCTTACATGCTATACTTGCTTATTATTTTACAAGGCAAAAACATGGCAAAGAAAAAAACACTGTTCGAATGTCAATCATGCGGTTTTCAATCCCCGAGATGGATGGGTAAATGCACCAATTGCGGCACATGGGACTCCATGATGGAGCTTAGCTCAGCTCAAATAGAGATACTAAAAGAAATATCAAGCTCATCAACGTATAGTACAAAAGCTATGCCGATAACCGATATAGTCCAAGACGAATTCCATCGATTTGCAAGCGGAAGCAGTGAACTTGATCTTGTGCTTGGCGGCGGTATAGTACAAGGCTCCCTGACTTTGATCGGAGGAAGCCCAGGTATTGGCAAATCCACCCTACTTCTTAAGATTGCAGGCAATATCGCCAAAAACAAAAAAGATGTGCTGTATGTTTCCGGTGAAGAATCACTAGGACAAATAAAGCTAAGAGCCGACAGGCTTGATGCAAACAGCCCAAACCTATTTTTACTTAGCGAGATAAATCTATCAAACATACTTAGCGAGATTATCCAAAAAGAGTACGGCTTCATAGTCATAGACTCCATTCAAACACTCTATAGCGATGAATTGCCCTCCTCCCCTGGATCTGTGGCACAAGTGCGAAGTGTGACATTTGAGCTTATGCGTATAGCAAAAAGCCGTGATATTCCTATATTTATTATAGGACACATCACAAAAGACGGCTCTATAGCAGGGCCAAGGGTATTAGAGCATATGGTAGATACTGTGCTTTATTTTGAAGGTGATAGCAATAGCGAACTTAGGCTTCTTAGAGGATTTAAAAATCGTTTCGGTTCCACAAACGAGGTCGGCATCTTTGAGATGAACAAAGAGGGGCTCCATGATGCCAAGACTATAGGGAGCAAGTTTTATAACAAATCAAAACTTCAAGCAGGCTCTGCTCTGACAATACTCCTAGAAGGCAGCCGTCCTATCGTCGTAGAAATACAAGCGCTTGTCGCAGAGAGTTACGGTGGAGCTAGACGAAGCTCTACGGGGTTTGATAACAACCGCCTATCTATGCTCTTGGCATTGTTAGAAAAGAAACTTGATTTGCCTCTTGGCACTTATGATGTATATATCAATGTCAGCGGCGGTATCAAGATAAATGAACCGAGCGCAGATCTAGCTGTCATTGCAGCAATTCTTAGCAGTTACCGCAACCGTGAGTTGAGCAGCAAAACCGTATTTTTAGGAGAAGTGAGCTTAACAGGTGAGATACGAGATGTGAGCAATTTATCTCTTCGGCTAAAAGAGATGCAAACTCAAGGCTTCAACAAAGCTATCATCCCTGCCAAACCACTGGAAGAATCGGCCATTAAGTGCTTTATAGCCGAAGATGTCGCAAAAGTAGTCGAATGGATGTTTGAGTAAGATTATGCTAAACTACTATCATGAAAATAGGAACAGACATCACAGCCATAAGCAGGATAGAAAAAGCTCTTGAGAAATTTGGAGATACCTTCAAAGAGAGATTTTTGTGTGAAGATGAGATAAAACTCGCCCAAAAAGCTGCTTCCATAGCAGGCTTTTGGGCAGCCAAAGAGGCTATAAGCAAGGCATTTGGCTGTGGTATAGGAGTAGAGCTTGGATTTCATGACATCATCATATCCAAAAATGCCAAAGGCGCTCCATATTTTATCCTAAGCGATAGAGTCAAGGATAATTTCCCATATTCTACAAGTTCGCTCTCAATAAGCCATGATGGCGGATTTGCTATTGCTGTTGTGGTTATTAGTGAGTAACGCTTAGTTGTTAGTTGCCGGTTTATAGTTTTTAGTTTTGTGGTTTTTTATGAGTAGTGATTGGTAAAAAAGATCCTGAAACAAGTTCAGCATGACAAATGATTGTCACTGCGAGACTTGCAAAAGTCGCGGCAGTCCACTCTTCTTTATGGATCGCCACACTTCGTTCGCGATGACTGGATCCCCGTCTTCGTGAGGATGGCAGGAAATATCATCCGCCGCCTACAAAATGCAATAACTCCACTTTATCATTTTCATTTAGCAAATGAATATCCCATTTATCTTTTTTTACGATTTCCATATTCACAGCCGCTGCCATAACCTGCACTTTTACTCCAAGAGAATCTATGAGCTTGGTTATAGTTGTACCCTGTGCTATTTCTTTGGATTCTCCATTTACGATTATCGTCATTTTTCAAAATCCTATTTTTTATTTTACTATATCACAAAGAGCGTGAAAATCATATAAAAAATTCCAATATCATTCTTCTTCGTATTTTCTGACTTGATAAGTGAGTATTTCCGGATGTCTTGATATACAATTTTGATCCAAATTTGCTTTGAGGCATAAACTGCCAAAAAATAGATCAAAATCAGGTAACTGCTCCCATACTTGAGGCAAATAAGTCGCTCCACGCCCTCCATACCGAAGTACAACACCGTCTTTGAACGGTGTGATCTTGGTTTTTAGATCTTCGATATCTTTATACAAAACCTCTTTTGGTTCTGAGAGAATGGAAACCTCTATTTTTATACTATTAAGCTCCTCAGAAGTAAGCGGCATAAATCTCGGATCATGCAAGGCGGCTGATTTGGCATTGAGTATAATATCTTCATATAAAGGACGATAAGCCTGAATAGAGCCTATACAGCCTCTAAGCTGCATAGAAGGAGTAGTATTTAGAGTGACGAATGATGCACCTTTTTGCCCAAGTTGGGGATATTTTTTCAGAGCATCTTTGAGGTCGAAGCTGCTTTCATGTCCCAAAGCAGCTATGATGGCATTTCTAGCCAAAGATGTGACTATTTCATTCATTTTTTACTCCTTTTTCGGCAAAGTTTTTATCCCGCATGGTAACTTGCTATAGTGTTGTAATAGTGAAGTCGCACCTATATTTTTTTTAGCATAAGCCAGCTGGCAAGGTGTAGTTCCCTGTTTGTTTTTAATATCCACCGTAGCACCATTGTCTATCATAAATTGTATCATATCCGTATCACCTCTGAATGCTGCTTGATGAAGCGCGGTCATGCCGTATTTGTTCGGTATGTCCATATCGGCTTCTTAGGTAATTAGAAATCTTGCAAGTTTTGTCTGCTTTTGTCCTATGGCATAATGTAACGGTGTTAGTCCGTTATTGTCCTGAACATCGATATCAGCTCCTTTGCTTAATAATTTCTCTACTGTGTTCATTTGACGCATCTTAACGGCTAAATGCAGTGGAGCTATTCCGGCACGAGAAGGTTTTTCTATATTTTGTCGCTTATTCATCTCTATATCTATTTTTCTTGCATCGCTTGCATAAATAGCATCATGCAAAGATGTCCAGCCATTTACATTATCACTAAATACAAATAACGGCAATATTAAAATCATCCATATTTTTTTCATTCATCTATCCAGTTTTTATTTAATATATCATAATATCTTTGAAATTGCAAACACACAGTAAAAATAATTAATTTTATTTATTTTAAATATTAGTTTCCAATATAATAGATAAATAAAATGATTATTATCTTAAAATATTTAAAATTTTTTATTATAGTTAATTTTTATTATGTTATAATCATTATATTTTATTTAAAAAGATAAGGAATGT
>Ga0172377_10008320_pt1 | contig 10640 bp, 4 predicted proteins | sample Pumphouse3metaG_FD_119749 | JGI IMG/M metagenome (GOLD analysis project Ga0172377, IMG submission 119749) | Leachate microbial communities from a municipal landfill in Southern Ontario, Canada - Pumphouse #3 metaG | ecosystem: Engineered > Solid waste > Landfill > Unclassified | place: Canada... | reverse complement strand
CCCTTTTTGTTATTTTAGTGTCAAATCAGACGTATTTCGGTCTCTCGGTCTTTTGGTCTCAAACTATGCAAACTTAAGTATTATTATTTTTGATTTATATCTATATAATATAATTATTAATAATTATAATAAACTATAGAGGATTATATAAAGGATTTTTAATTAGAATGTTAGTTTTGAGACCAAAAGACCGAGAGACCGACGACGCTGTGTTTTGAAAGCACACCGTCATAAATCCAATAATTCTGATAAACTAAAATCAAATTAAATTTATGGCAGGGGTAATACCTTGCAAGTTACAAAAGAATGCTGTACCTTTGCATCGTCAATGAGATATAAAACGCCCGTCACTGTCAGATAGTCAACCACGCCCACTCCGACCATCAATTTCCTATCTCCGACAACGCCGGCATCATACGATAAGTCTGATGACCGGAAAACATTAAAAAAAAGATTCCCACCAAATAATATAGTGGGAATCTGATATAAATTATAATTACTGTGCAAGAGGATCAAACGTTCCGGCCGCTCCACCATTGTTGGAATCTTCCCAACCAATCGTCTGAGGCAAAGATTTGTTTACGACAGAAGCTCCGGAGGATAAACCCAAGAAGTAATATCTGGGATTGAAATACATATATTCGTCTACATGACTAGCATTACGGGCATCACCCTTCTTAAGTTTAAGAACAAGATTACTCTTGTACCATGCCTTAAGAGTCTGAAGTTGAGGGCCCAAGTCCTTCCTCAAGTCTACCGCAGCACAACGTGTTACGTTACTTTTTACCAAAGGATCGGAATCATATGTGGTACCGCCTACGCCATACTTGTCTGCAACACGGAATTCCATATTTTCTCTTCTCTGGCCATTAAGAGGCTTAAATCCTAACCATGTGCATGTATTTCCACCCCAACCCGTAAGAGTCCAAGTAGAAGGAGCACCTGCTACCTTAGTAGCGCCACCATCAAATAGCATCCAGCGGCGTAGATCGTCAAAGCGCTTACCTTCGTATGCAAATTCAATCTGGCGCTCATATATTATAGCACTCATACAAGCAGCCTGATCACTTGTCAGATTGCTCTGAAGGCCGTAATTATTTGATGCAGAATATCCTGCACGTGCACGTATCTTCTGTAATAAAGCTACAGCATCAGACAACTGGTTTGCACCACAAGCAACCTCAGCAATATTAAGCAACACTTCTGCATATCTTATCTCCATATGCTGAGCTCCTGAATGTGCGAAGCCTCCATTTGCATCTTTTGCGTTCCACTGATACAACGGACTGTTATTTACGTCATAATCATCGCTTTTCTTACGTACATATACTCCGCTTTTGCTTGTGAGGAGATTGTCTGCGCCATAAGAGTTGCCACTTTCAGGGTTGCCCTGATCACTTATACTTGTATACCAAACATAGTTCCACACAGCATAGTTTTTGCCGCTGTCATATGATGGGTTATGAGAGTCAGCCTGAGTAGGATCACCCGAATAAGCCCAACGGAATCCAGGAAAAGCGAATGTGCGATAAAAGCGAGGATCACGACCTACGAAAGGATAACTCTCATCATAAATAGAATCTGAAGCCTCCAACTTTGTATAAGTATTGCATGTTGCAGGACGCTTACCATCAGCCATCGGGAACATATCTATAATCATTGCTGATGCATTCTTACCGCTACCTGTAGTGTTTGAAGGACGGATATAACGCTCCCAAGCATTGTTCTTCTGTGTATCGTTAAGACCGTTATCAAGGAAATTATTGAATAACGTTATAAATACAGCCTCAGAATTTCTACTTGTCTGTGAGAACATAGAAGCAAAATCTGATCCATTCACATTATTTGAAGTAGAATACAATCCATATCCACAGGCATTGATAGAGTCTAGTTCTGATTTCATTGTATCGTAAGCCGACTTCCATCTTGATTCATCATTGCTACGATTAAATAGCGGACTACACCATAACAACAATGTACGTCCCTTAAGAGCCAGAGCTGTACCGGTTGTAACGCGTCCATAATCGCTTGACCCCCAACCGCCTTTCATTGTCTTAGAAGCAAGCATTTGAGCCGATTTATCAAGATCGCTAAGAATAAATGCGATACAGTCTTTTGCCGAAGAACGAGGAGTAACCGAAGACTCATCAGGATTTTGCACATCAGTTACAATAGATACACCTCCATACCATTTTACCAAATTATAATAACACCATGCACGGAAGAAGTAGCACTGTCCAAGGAATGTATTCTTGTCATCTTCAGATAAAGAGCCACCCTTTATACCACTAATGCAATCGTTTATATTACGGATACGACCATATACAGCCTCTTGTATATTACTTTGGGTACTCATAAAGTAATCAGGTACCGAATTGGTTGAACTAGTTGATGAAAGAGGATTATCAGGATCAACAAATGAGCCAAAGCCACTGTATTCCTCTGTACTTTTACCAATCAGGTCATTACTTCCGGCTGAAGGGTATTTCCACAGTTGCGACTCCTGTACATTAGGTGTAGGAAGACACCATGCATAAACATCGCTAACACGGCCGTTTGCACCACTATAATAATTGTAAATATCAGTACTTACGTTATCATAGTTCTTTTTTTCATCGAGAAAAGAATCACTACAAGATGAAAACACGAATGCTGAAATCAAACCGCAACCAATATATTTTATAGTTTTTTTCATCGTCATTATTTTTAAATTATATCATCAGTTACTTAAAAAGTAAGGTTCACACCTACCGTGAACTTTCTAAGATTAGGATAGCTACCATAAGTTCCTGCCATAGGACTTGTGAAACTGTCTGGGTAAGGATTATAGAAATTTATCAGGTTCTGACCGGTAACATTAATACGGGCATTCTGTATACCAATGGCCTTTACCAATCTTGCAGGTATAGTATATGCTATTGTAAGACGGTCTAGAACCACCTGTGCAGAGCTAATTCGCCAGAAACTTGATGCTACAGAGTTAACACTTGCATATGAAAGATTCGGATATAAAGCAGTACGGTTGGCTGCAACAATTAAATTGCCTGATCCATCATAGATATCTTTATATACATACATATTATCAGGATTCCAGAATGAAGGCATATTGCAATATTCTATGCTTCCATTAGGACTGAGAGCCTGTGATGGTAATAATGTATATCCACCCCAACTGGCACCTAGTTGTCCTGATATAGAAAATCCTTTCCATTCTGCGCCAAAGTTCATTGTAAAACCATAAGGATTTGTACGATTAGAGAGACACACCTGATCATTATCTTTGTCTACTATTCCATCAGGAGCTGCATAAGTACCATCTGTCTGCCTTGCACCACGCACATCCTTGTATATCAACATACCAGGACGAACTTTATCTTTTGTCATACCCATATAAGATGTGATATGATACTTGTCAAAGTATTCTTCTATATCCTGGAAGCTTCTGAACATTCCGATACATTGCATGCCCCATAAACCAACATCAGAACGGTGACCTTTTGTAATCTGACGATACAGATAGTCTGTCTCCCAATCCATATTTAGCACTTTATTATCTGTATAACCTGTATTAATGCCTACATGATATTTAAAGTCTTTTCCAATCTTGTCACGCCATGTAAGACTGAGTTCATATCCCCAGTTGTCCATTTCGCCCAAGTTTACTGCTGCTGATGGTGTACCTACTGTAGATGGAACTGTCTGTGCTATATTCATAAGCATCTCACGATTCCATTCATGATAAGCATCAAATGTTACAGATAAGCGTCTGTCTATAAAAGAAGCATCCAATCCGACATTAAATTTATAGTCTTTATCCCAATGTACATCACGGTTTACTGCAGAATTTGACTTGTTTATAGTAATACGACTTCCTGAAGCATTGCCAATTCCTTCTCCGAAAACATTTCCTTTATTTGAATCCAAAGCATAAACCTGCATCCATTGCCAAGCAGCTGTATTGTCACGACCTGTAAGACCGAAAGAAGAACGAACCTTCAAGAAATCCATCCATTTTACTGACTTCTTAAACCATGGTTCTTCTGATACGATCCAGCCTGCACTTGCAGCAGGGAATGTTCCCCATCTGTGCTCAGGAGCAAACTTTGTTGATGCATCCGAACGAACTAAAAATTCGAACAGATACTTATCGGCATATGAATAATTTACACGTCCGATATATGACAATGCCCCAGATTCACTACGTGTAAATGTTGTTGTTTTGTCTCCTTGTATAGAATTCGACTGATGTGTAGTAAACTCATATGGATTTGAACCGCTACCTACTTCATATTCACTTTCAGTTTCCGACTTCTCTACAGAGAAAAGGGCTGATACATGATGTAAACCGAAATCACGTGCATATGATGCAGTGAAATTTAGCTGATAATTGTCTGTACGTGTCATCGTGCGAGACAAGTAATTACCATTATCCAACTGTAATGCGTTAAAATTGCCGGCATATACATAATCGTCGTAAGACTCTCCCGCTGTAGGAGTATATAGATGGTTTCCACTACCAAAACGTTTGGTCATGCTATATAGAGTGAAAGAAGATCCATATTCATTGGTTTTATCATCATTAATACTCTTTGAATATGTGAAGTTCAATTTCAATCCTTTAAGAATCTTACTCCAACCGAAATCATAATTTACACTTCCATTGATTGTAAGATTTGAATTCATGTTCTTACTGAAATCTCCATTATTCTGTAGCACATCAAATGCGTATTGCTGATTTTGATTCTTCTGTGTATTGCTTACTCCATAAGCAACTATTGGATAATCGCCTACGCTTTCGGGCATATAGTAAGGACGTGTAAGGAGCAGGTTATAGTCCTTTTCACTATTTGTACCACCTACCTTTACCAAAGGTTTATCCTTCTTACCGTAATCTCCTGATACAGTAAGATTGGCTGTCAACCATTTACTGATTTTCACATCCACTCCGGCACGATAATTCCAACGGTTATAATCTAGTTTACCAAGATTACCATCCTGATTAAAGTATGAGAGTCCTGCAAAATAATTTACATTCTCAGTACCACCACTTACATTAACACTATGTTTCATTGTAGAACCTGTCTTCCAGTACTTATCAAGCAAGTCATAGTTTAAGCCCTTCATAGCTTCAAGTTCATCAGCTTGAAATAAAGCTGTTGTCTTGTTAAGAGTAGTGTTAGTAGGGTCAGCTGCTGCTATTTCATTATATAGACGGCCATAATTATATGAACTTAGCATCTTTGGACGTGCTACTTCATCAGTAAAGCCGAATGTGCCGCTATATGATACCTGAGGAGCACCCATCTTTCCTTTCTTTGTAGTCACAAGGATTACACCGTTAGCAGCACGTGCACCATAGACAGCTGCAGAAGCATCCTTTAAAACACTTATGCTTTCTACCTGTGAAGGATCAAGGTTGTTGAAGGCTTCAGCTCCCAAATTTTGAGAAGAGTTGCCCACTTTTACATCGTTAGGATATATATATCCATCTATTACGAACAGAGGTTGCTGAGCTGTACTGCCGACATCCGACAAGGAGTTTGTGTCACGAATATATATCTTAGCATTCTCACCGGGACGAGCATCACCCCCACTTACACTAAGACCATTGACAAGTCCACTCAATGATGAAGCCAAACCACCATTAGCCAAATCTTGTATCTCGTCTACTGGAACAGTGGCTACTGAACCTGTGAGATGAGCCTTCTTCTGTGAACCGTAACCCACAACTACTACCTCATTCAGATTTTGAGAATCTTCCTTTAGTTGAATTTTGCCTCCAGGCTTTACTGTCTGTGAAAGATATCCCACGTAAGTTACCGTTACCTTGGCGTCTTTAGACACTGATATAGTATAATTACCATTAAGGTCTGTTATAGTCCCTTTTGATTTCGTTCCGGGCACAGAGATAGTGGCACCTATTATAGGATCTCCATTTTCATCTACTACCTGTCCCTTAATATTCTGATTTTGCGCCATAGCCGGTGCTGAAGTCATCGCCAACATCAGACTAAGCCCTATGCTTATAATGTATTTTCTTTTCATAATCTTTTCTGTTAATTAGATTATTAATTATTTCGTTGGCAACCAACGTGGATCACCTGTGCCAAGAGTAGCCTGTTTTGATCCGCTTATCGTAAAGTCACCATTAGCAGCATCCTTGAATCCGGGGTTCTCCTTTATGTCTGTGCCGGAATCGTCATAACCTGTGGGATTATCGTACGTTCCGTCTGGTTTCATGTATGTGTTATTATCAAATTTTGCTGTAGGCTGTTTGGTTTTTCCTACCAAGAATCTGCGTGCTACACCAGAAGTACTACAATTATAGAATATACTATTTGTCATATTCCATAACGAAGTACTTTTTCCGGCAATTCCATTATAGTTACCCCACTGACCATTTGGACAGATATTATAGAATGTATCATGATCAAAGTTAATTGAGTTAGTAGCCCAATAGGTTGCTACCTGGGAAATACCAAATCCTCCATACTGAATAAAATATTTAGGTTCTACGACTCCCGTATTATAGAATGTAGAATTATTTATGGTAAGATCTTTTACAAAACCACCACCCTTATTTGTCCATATATAAGCTCCACTCTTAAGATTCTGTGTATCAGAAGAAGTGCAGTGCACAAGGCAGTTTTTCACTAACAGAGTTGTAGGACTACAAACAGCCACTTTATTATCCCAGAAGAAGAAAGAGTTAAGACCATCTACTTTACATCCTATTACACTTATGGGGTCGTTAATAAAATAGAAATTGTAATTTGTTCCCCACGCTAAAATTACTACCGGAGTCGTCACAGGTTTGGCACTCATCTGTATAAATCCGGCTTGAGATGCATTACAGTCAAAGTTTATATATTTCAACGACAAGCCTGCTGAGGTATTGAAACCTGAAGCTACACCAGTGAAATTGATATTTGCATTCTTCGACTTTGTAGTACTACGCAACGTTACCGTATTTGCTCCGAAATCTATTGCATCAGACAACGTATATGTTCCGCCTGCCACAAGATCGTAGTTAAGAGTCTTGCCTATTGAATCAGCCGGCAATGGATTTGAAGCAAAGAATTCATTAAGGTTAGCTCCATCAGGAATAGACATATAAGTAGCTGTAAACGTAGAATAAGACTTTTCTGTTGTAGTCTTTGCGTCTTTATTATTATAGACATTATTTCCTAATGTTTTCACAGATATTTTATAGTTCGTATCCTCTTCTCTTTTTACAGTTACAGAGCATCCATCAATAGTTTTATTATTGATACTATCAACAACAACAGGGTTGTTAGTGTCGTTAACATTTAATACACTGACAGCATATCCACCAGCGCCATAAACGACAGGCCATGAAATGGTAAATGTTGAACCGTCTGTACTAGGTGTAACCTTAATATTGTCCGCGCTAGGTGATACCAGCGTACTGTCTGTTACATCCGAAGTAAACGATTCTTCATCAAAGCCATCTTCCGCACATGAAGATATGAATAATGCACTTAAGGCCATAATGGCTAGCACAAATATTCTACCGCACGTAAAGAAACGATTTCTTTTCATAATTTTACGTTTTAAGTTTAACTTGATATTAATTAATTATTTATTCTCGTTTTTAAATATTTGTTTCAAGAATCTAACGTTTGTTCCATAGTTATACTTTACATCTTTCACTCTTGAGGCATCACGCGAACGCTCAATCACGAGCCATCCACTCCATCCTATTTTATCCAACGTTTTCTTTACTTTCTGTAAGTCTATTCTATTATCTTTATCCAATGTAACACTGTCTGTGTTGCTAGAATGTATCTGACATATTCTTTCTTTTCCTAATATTTTCAATTCTTTGCACACATCACGTTTGTTATCTGTAGCATCCTGGAAATTATAGTATATTTTTATTCCATCCGAATTTATCTCATCTAGCAATTTGACATCTTCTTTGGCATCAAGTGCTGTGCGTATGCCTATAACCACATTATCAGCTTTTGCCATTTCACCGACTTCATGCAAACGGTGCAACAATTCTGCACGTTCTGATCCATCTTTATGCCATCCATTTCCACATCCACCTAGCGGAAGGAATGCCACTCTGGCACCCATAATCCGCATAGTGTTTAAACAATCTTCTATTAGAACCTTATAATTATTTTTCGAAATAAACGACTGAGCGAAAAAGCCTGACATTGCTACAGACGGCACTTCCACGCCTAGAGAATCTGCAGTATGTCTGAACTGTTTTTGAAAATAGACCTGATGTAACTTATTATCAAAAGTATCACGTTTTCCCAGTCCTCCCATATCCATTTCAATACCATCGGCGCCAATCTGCTTTGCGAGTTGGAATTCGCCAATCTTTTGCCTTTTAAGCATCATCCAGTCACAAGCAGCTATCTTATATCGCTGATTGCCATCTTTTGCATATGTCATTTGTAATGGCAAAGACAATAGTAGTAAAATGTATAAAAATCTTGTTGTTAAAGTGAGTCTACCCATTCCCATATCTTGCATTTGGTTAACCAATTATGATGTAAGACGTACTTTAACAATTGTTGTAATCAATTATATTATAATTATTTTCTAATTTCGCTAATATATTCTCTTGGCGACTTTCCAAAACGCTTGCGAAAACATTTTCCAAAGTATCCGCTGTCCTTGAATCCGGACTTAAATGCAATCTCTGTAATACTGAAATCCGTAGTTCGCATAAGCTCTAATGATTTGTTTATACGATATTCTTTTATAAGGTCTACGGGGGCATACCCTGTCAGACTCTTTACTTTCTTAAAGAAAGCAGAGCGACTCAGTCCTATCGTAGATGATATTAGATCTATATTGAAGTCACTATTGTCGATATTATCTTCTATTACCTGATGTATCTCTTTGATAAACTTTACATCTTTTTGTTCCAGATATTTGCTGTATTCATCACTGGCCACATTACCATTGGCCAGCATTGTATCACGGAATGCGCGACGCTCTTTGAGCAATTGTGTAATACTTGCCAAAAGATAATCTTTACTGAATGGTTTGGTGATATAGGCATTTGCGCCCATACTTATTGCCTTCGTTTTTGATTCATCATCACCTTTAGCTGTTAATATGATAACAGGAATATGTGATATCTGAAAATCTGTACGTATGCAGTGTAACAGTTCCAGTCCATCCATATTAGGCATCATCTGGTCTGTTATAACTATATCTGGATGATACTTATTCACTTTTAGCAGACCTTCTTTTCCGTCATATGCTACATGCACTTTATATTCACCTTCCAGTTGCAAGTTTAACATATCGCACAAGTCATGATTGTCATCTACCAGAAGTATTGCCGGAAGTTCCTTTTCATTGTTACTGTTCTGCTCTAATAGGTCAGGGACTTTTTCTAAAGTATCATCTGCAGCCTTCGACATTTCGTTTCCTGATATATAGAAGTCAACTTCCTCACCCGTGAACTTCTCTTTTTCTACTGGTACTTCTACTACAAAACGCACACTTGAATCTGATGAATTCTCAGCATATATATGACCGTGATGCAGATGCATTATTTCTTTTGATACCGCCAGTCCTATACCTGTGCCCTGATATTTTGCATTCTCATTATTATCAGCTTGAGAAAAACGTTCGAATATATCAAATAACTTATTCTCAGGTATATGACTACCGCTATTTTCTATTGTTATCCGGCAAAGTCCTTCACGCTCCGATTCGACACTAAGCGTTATGATACCATCCTGTGGTGTAAATTTGAAAGCATTTGCTAATATATTACGTACAACTATCTCCAAACGCTCTTCATCTCCCCAAACCATTATATCACCATCAGGCATTTCCAAAGTAAATTTTATATTATGTTCGTCTGCAAGCACTCTGAATTCTTCCATAAAAGCTTCCATCATACCATGCATACTTACTGACGAGACATGAAGACGCATTTTACCATTCTGTATTTTCCGAAAGTCGAGAATCTGATTTACCAATTGTATCATCTGTGTAGAATTTTTCTCCATCAATGACACATACGATTTACCTTTATCAGATAGTTTTTCTCTTTCTTTCAGTTCTTGAATTGATCCTTGTATAAGTGTAAGAGGTGTACGCAATTCATGTGATATATTAGTAAAAAAGCGTATTTTTAGTTCTGCAAGGCGATGACCAATATAGACATCATTACGCATCTTTATCATATATAGAGATAAACGTATAGAACCATATATCAGTCCTAATGATAGGATGGAATAAATGATATATGCCCACCAACTGGCCCACCATGGTGAAAGTATTACTACTTGAAGTGAGCAGCCAGATTTCAATTCAGGATTTGCCCCATCCATAGTCTCTACTTCAAATGTATATTCACCAGAAGGTACATTTGTATAAGATGCTATACGGTTATTCCCATTATAGTGCCAGTCACGATCATAACCTTTCAAGCGATACCTATATGAAATGCGGTTCTGATTGTTAAAATTAAGAGCGGCAAACTCAATAGTAAACATATTCTGGTTATGACTTAATACGATCTTATCTGTATAGGCAATGTCTTTGTCTATTATCGGATTATCAGTATAACTGCGTATATTTCTATTGTTAACTTCACAATCCACTATATATGTCTTGTATGCAAAACCGAATGTCTT
>Ga0172377_10008319_pt1 | contig 10641 bp, 7 predicted proteins | sample Pumphouse3metaG_FD_119749 | JGI IMG/M metagenome (GOLD analysis project Ga0172377, IMG submission 119749) | Leachate microbial communities from a municipal landfill in Southern Ontario, Canada - Pumphouse #3 metaG | ecosystem: Engineered > Solid waste > Landfill > Unclassified | place: Canada... | reverse complement strand
TCCCCATTGGGGTCAGCGCGCAATTGATCGGGGGTCGCTTGCACGTACCCCTGTGCCACCTCGAGGATGGCAATGGCGTCCTGCACATCAACCGCGCCGTCGCCGGTCAGGTCTCCTGCCTGGCTTACGGATCCGGCTTCGATGAGCGCGACGGGCTGCACTTCCCCGGCGCTCTGCACGCCGATGAGGAAGGAAGCCGCAACGCAGATCCCACTGAAGAGGAGGGCCCGCAGGAACTGCCGTGAACGGTATGGAATGTGCATTTCCAAACATTATAGAATATTTCCGGTTTTCTCTCCAGTGGAGGGAAGTTGACTTACCAGAGTGATTAGGTTGTTTCGATCAGGTCGATATTCATTATCTGCAATAATTATTACAGATGTAAAGCAGTGCGTAATCCGCTCTGGGGTACACTGAAACTTCCCTTCCATGGAAAATGTCTTTCTCTTTACGGGCGAAAACAGTTTCACGCTTCACGAGGAGCTGCAGCGCTGGATGCGGGAGTTTCGGGAGCGGCAGGGCGAAGAAAATCTGACGCGCCTCTCGGCATCGGGCTTGACTCCTTCCGCATTCTTGAATGAAGTCGCCTCCGCTCCATTCATCGCGGAGCGACGTCTGGTCGTCGTGGATGACATTCCGGCATTCTCCTCCGAGGAATCGGCGGGCGGCAGACGCAGGGCGCCCAAGGGCGCGCAGGGTATGCGTGCCGTGCTCGCACAGGTGCACCCGCAGGTGGTGGTTCTCTTCGTCGCCGAAAAGCCCGATCGCCGTCTCTCTTCCACCAAGGAACTCCTGGAACTGGCGACGGTCCGCTCTTTTCCCCCGCTGACGGGCGTGGCACTGACACGGTGGGTGCAGGAGGCATTCCGTTCTGCGGGCGTTTCAGTGGAAGCGGCGATACCGGCATTGCTGCTCAAGCAGGTGGGGGAAGACCAGCGTAGGCTCTCACAGGAGATCAAGAAACTCGCCCTCTTCGCCGCGGGGCGCACGGTCACGCCGCGTGATATCGACATGCTCGTTTTTCCTTCCGCGGAACAGACGGTGTGGCGCCTCCTGGATCTGCTCGGAGAGGGGAGAGCGGAGGAAGCGGTGCTGTACTGTCGGCAACTGCTCAAGGCAGGCGAGAGTGCGCAGGGCGTCTGGAATATTTTTCTCTGGATTGTCAGTTCATGGGTGTCGGTGGCTTCTGCGGTGCGTGAAGGGGTGACGACTCTCCAGGGCATTATGCAGGCGACGGGCGTGAAGTTTGGAGCGGCGCGTGCGCTTCTGCCGCTGGCTCGGTCCTGCCGCAGAGAGCAGCTGAACGATCTGATCCAGCGTGTGACGGATGCGGAAGTCAGTTTGAAAATCGGTGCATGGAAAGCGGGAAGCGATTCCGAAGAGGAATTGTGCGCTCTGCTCGACCGGTGCCTGCTCTGTTTTCCCGGCACACAGCGCTGATGATGGGTGACGGGCTCGTGCGCCTGCTCCCCTGCATTACTCTTTCTGGATTTTGCCAAGGATTTCCGAGGTGCGGGTCTCTTCCTCCGCACGTGCGCTCTGTTCCTGCATCGATCGCTGCTCGCGCCGTGCGCGTCGCTCTTCGTCCACTTTCTGGAGGAGCTGCGATTCCCCGATGCGCTCGATCTCCTTTGCGTATTTGCGGTCGATGGCGGCGAGCTGCTGTTTCTCGTTGACGAGGATATCCGTGAGGTTCTGAATTTGATCGGGCGTCATCACAGGCAGAATGTTCACCCAGTACTGCCGCTCCTCGTCGTTCATGCTCTCGGAGTGCAGGATCAGATCGATCAGTGCGGGGAACTTCGTCTTCAGTTCCTCGGGAATCTGGACGCCGGTGGGTGCTTGTGGATCGGCCACGTGACCAGAGTACGCGGAATCTTGGGTCATATGCAATTTCATGATTGGCGATTTGAGATGTTGAACATCAAATCACTTGCATCCAATCGTATATCTCACATCACACATCCTCTCAGGAGACCTTCAGAATCTCATAGCGGAAGGTCCCCCCCGGCGCGATGACCTCCACGGTGTCGCCGGTTTTCCGGGAGAGGAATGCCTTGCCGAGCGGGGACTCGTTACTGATCTTGTTCTCGATCGGGTCCGCCTCGGTGGCGCCGACGATGGTGTAGCTCTCGGGCTCGTCACGACTGGTCTTGTTGCGCACGACCACGGTGGAGCCGATCTCGACGGTCTTGTGTGCCGATTTCTCTGTGATGATCTTGGCGTTCTTGATCTTGCGTTCCAGTTCCAGGATCCGCCCCTCCACGAATGCCTGCTCGTTCTTGGCTTCCTCGTACTCGGAGTTCTCTGAGAGGTCGCCGTACGAGATGGCTTCCTTCAGACGCTGCGCCACTTCCTGGCGTCGCGTCTTTTTGAGGTAATCGAGTTCATCCTGCAGCTTCCTGAGGCCTTCCCGGGTCACGAGCGTGTGCTCATCATCGCCCATGGGGGTTCCACCACTACTCTGGGTGGAGGAGGGGGCTTCTTCCGGAAGGGTGAAATCATCCAGATCTGGCATGGCAAAGACAGGGGAGGAGTGAGCGCCATGCTAGGCGTTGCATGCCGTTCGTGCAAGGAATTCCCCCGCTTCTCAGCGGTCCTCCCTGAGCAGGTCCGGCCATGCGAGGAGGGGCAGGTGCTCCGGCGATTCGCGGAAGAGCGCTTCCTCCACGCGCTTGGCCAGTTGCACGTTCGTGATGAGCGGGATGCCGTGGTCGGTGGCGATCCTGCGGATGAAGTACCCATCGGTCTGCTCAGCGGAGGAACTGTGCGTCGGAATATTGATGACGAGGTCCACGCGTTTCTGCTCCAGATACTCTCGGATGTTGGGGCTGCGCGGTTCCGAAATCTTGTGGAGCAGGACCGACGGGATGCCGCGGGACTCGAGGAATTCGTGCGTGCGCTGCGTGGCGGAGAAGGCGAATCCTCGTTCGGAGAGACGCTTCAGAGAGGGGAAGAGATCCAACTTGTCCTCGATGTGCCCGATGGTGACGAGGATATTCTTCCTCGGAATTTTGAAGCCGATGGCGAGCATCGCGAGCAGGAGCGCTTGTTCGGCGTTGTCGCCGAAGCAGGCCACTTCGCCGGTGCTGGCCATCTCCACGCCCAGCCGCGGGTCGGCGCCGCGCAGGCGCGAGAAGCTGAACTGCGCCGACTTCACGCCGACGTGGTCCAGATAGATTGTCTGGTAGCGGACGTCCGCTGGTGCTCTTCTGAGCAGCGCCTGTGTGGCGAGCGTGATGAAGTTCACGCCGGTCACTTTGCTCGCGAAGGGGAAGCTGCGGCTGGCGCGCAGGTTGCACTCGATCACCTTGAGCCTGTTCTCTTTGGCGAGGAGTTGCATGTTGAAGGGACCGGAGATGTTCAGGCCGCGCGCGATTCCCTTCGCGATCTGCTTCACGCGACGGAGTGTTTCGATGTTCACGCGCTGCGGGGGGAGCACGAGGGTCGCATCACCGGAGTGGACGCCGGCGTTCTCGACGTGTTCCGAAATGGCGTAGAGGAGCAGGTGACCGTCCTGCGCCACGCCGTCGAAATCGATTTCCTTGGCGCCCACTTCGAACTTGGAGATGACGATGGGCGTTTCCTTATTGACGAAGGCGGAGCGCTGTACGTAGTCCGTGAGATCATCGTGCGAGTGCACCACGGCCATGGAGGCGCCCGAGAGCACGTAACTCGGCCGGACGATCACGGGGTATCCCACGGTCTCCGCGAATGCGGAGGCGCCCGAGAGTTCGGAGAACTCTTTCCATTCGGGTTGGTCGATCTTCAATTCATCGAGCAGGAGACTGAATTTGTGCCGGTCTTCGGCACGGTCGATATCTTTGGGGGACGTGCCGAGAATGGACAGTCCCGCTGCAGCGAGTTTGGGGGAGAGCGAGTTCGGGATCTGCCCGCCCATGGAGACGACGATGCCAGCCGGTCGCGTGAGGTCAGCGATGTCGCGGACGCGTTCTTCGGTGAGCTCTTCGAAGAAGAGCGCGTCACATTCGTCGTAATCGGTACTCACCGTTTCGGGATTCGAGTTGATCATGAGTACATCGAAGTTCTGGCGTTGCAGCTCATGTGCAGCCTGCACGCAGCACCAGTCGAACTCCACGGAGGATCCGATGGAGTACGGGCCGCTTCCGATCACGATGACGGAGGGCTTTGGACTTGGGACCTGAGGCCTGGGATGGCTGTCTCCCTGGGGTCCTCTGTCCTCTGTCCTCTGTCCGGAGTTCTTTTCTGAAGATCCAAAAGAAATGTCGTGCTCTGTCCCGTGGTACGTCATGTACAGGTAGTTCGTCTGCGCGGGGAATTCGCCGGCCAGTGTATCGACCTGCTTGATGACCGGAGTGATACCGTTTTCCAGGCGCATGGCCCGGATGTCGTGTGCGGAACGATCTCCCAGAAGCCCGATGGCCTTGTCGGAAAAGCCCGCACGCTTGGCCGTGCGCAGGAGCGCGGGTGTCAGGGGGGTCTTGGCGCGCGTCTCCTGTAGGTGTGCGGTGATGCACATACACGTCCGGATACGATCCAAAAACCAGCGGTCGATGCCCGTGGCGATGGAGACTTCATCGACGCTCCACTCGCCCGAGAGCGCGGCAGCAACAGCGAACAACCGACGTGGCGTCGGTCGTTTAATTTCCTTGCCGATGTCCTTGAATTTCATGGTGCATGGCGTGAGACCCTCTTCGCCGATGTTCAGCATGCGGATCGCTTTCTGCAGCGCCTCCTCGAATGTCCGGCCGAGCGCCATCACTTCACCCACCGATTTCATCTCACTCGTGACGGCATCGCTCACGTGACGGAACTTCTGCAGATCCCACCGTGGCATCTTCACGGCCACGTAGTCCAGTGAAGGTTCAAAGTCCGCGCAGGTCACCTGCGTGATGGTATTTCTGAGTTCGGGGAGCGACCATCCAAGCGCGAGCTTCGCGGCAATGAAGGCCAGCGGATAGCCTGTCGCTTTTGAGGCGAGCGCGGAACTGCGGCTCAGGCGCGCGTTCACCTCGATCACGCGGTAGCTGCGGGAACGCGGATCCAGTGCAAACTGAATGTTGCATTCACCGACGATCTTCAGATGCCGGATTACCTTGAGCGCGATTGACCGCAGCATCTGGGAATCCTCGTTATCGAGTGTCTGGGTGGGCGCGATGACGATGGATTCGCCGGTATGGATGCCCAGGGGGTCCACGTTCTCCATGTTGCAGACCGTGATGCAATTGTCCGCGCTGTCGCGTACCACTTCGTACTCGATCTCTTTCCATCCGGTCAGATCCTCCTCTACGAGAATCTGCGGCGATTCCACGAAGGCGACTTTGCATATTTCCAGGAGTTCCTTCTCGTTCAGGGCCCGGCCGCTCCCTTTGCCGCCGAGGGCATAGGCGCCCCGGATAATGACAGGGAATCCGATCTCTCGTGCCGCGCCCAGCGCCGCATCAATGGATTCACAGGCGTGGGACCGCGGGACGCCCACGTCGATGGACTTCAGTGCGGCATTGAAGAACGCACGGTCTTCCGTCGTGCGGATGCTCTCGATCGGCGTGCCCAGCACGTCCACATCGTACTTCTTCAGTATGCCGGCATCGGCGAGCGCGAGTCCGCAATTGAGTGCCGTCTGTCCTCCGAAGCTCAAGGCAATCGCGCTTGGGCGCTCCGTCACAATGATGCGCTCGACGAACTCCCGCGTCACGGGCACGAAGTACACGCGGTCGGCAAGGTTCCAACTCGTCTGATTCGTGGCGATGTTGGGGTTCACGAGGACGATGCGTCCTCCTTCCTGCTTGAATGCCTTGATGGCCTGGCTGCCGGAGTAGTCGAATTCGCCGGCTTCCCCGATCTTGAGTGCGCCGGAACCGAGCAGGAGGATCGTTTTGCCCTTCAGACGCTGCGCTACATGACTCGGAGCATCGGAAAACGAAGTCCCCTTGCCCTTTTCCGGGCCTCGGGGGCCTGCAGCTTTCAATCCGTTCATGATCGCGCGGGAGCCTACCGTCTGCATGGGTGCATGGCAAGCATTTTCGCGGTGACTGTTCTCGGCACACGATGGATCCCTTCGCATTCTGGTATGCCACGATTCCAATTCCTAGAACTGACGTGCTTTCAGATAGTGCGCCACGTGTCGTTCCAGTTTTCTGAGGCTGCCCCACTGCACGACGATCGCCCCCAGAATGATGAGTGCGGCTCCCACCCCCTGGTACCAGACGATGGGTTCAGCGAGGTACCAGTGCGAGAAGAGCAGGCCGGTTCCGACGGTGATGGTGCCGAGCAGTGAGACTGTCTGAATCGGAAGTTTCTCAAGGGATTCGTAGTAGCTGAAGATGAGCAGAAAGCGCGATATGAGTCCGTAGCCGATCAATACCCCCAGGAATTCCAGGGGGAATGTTCTGAGTTCCGCAGCGAATGGATGCGTGATGAACGGGGAGAGCAGGAAGAAGAAGGTAATGGCAGAGCAGGACCGTGCCACGATAATGAGCTGCGGTTCGAGGTGCCGCAGATACTTGCGGATGAGAATGCCACCGAGTCCGAAGATGCCGCCTGCGAAGACGATGAGTGCGTCGCCGCTGGCGATGCTCACATTGGCGGTGAATCCTTTCAGGGCGACCGTGACTAATCCGCAGAGGATGATGCCGCCACCGAGCCATTGCGATTTCTTCGGAAATGAGTGCAGGAGCAGCATGCTGAAGACAATCAGGAAGACGGTTTCTGCATTGCCGAACAATTGCGCATTCACGGCGAAGGTGCGCTCGAGTCCGGTGAACCAGAAGACGGGAGCAACAATGCCATTGAGCACTCCGGCCGTGAGGAGCGGGAGGATGAGAGCAGGACGCACGTGCCGGAATTTCTTCACGATGGGGAAGAACCCGAAGGTGAGCACGGCGAAGAGCAGCAGCATGATCTCGCTCAGGAAGATCATGGAGAGCGGCGAGAAGAATTCGGTCAGCTGCTTCCCGAATGCATTGGTGGTGGAGCCCGCAATGATCATCACCGTGAGCGCGATCCAACCGATGGTCGCGGAATGCATGTGCCTGCGGACATGCAGGGCGGGCTGCCGTAAGACTCCTGTGAGGGTTTGCATGTGTATCTAGTATTATACAATATTTTATATATTTTTGCCATTATCTTTCATGGCGAGGTGAATGGCATTTCTGAGAATTTGATCATCGTCCCGAAGGCGGGCTTTGCCTGCCTGGAGGGACACCGCTTAGGGAAAAGATAGTTCATGAAAGAAAAACCGTAGGTTTGTCTTTCATGTTTCATGGTGCCGCCGGCTGGAATCGAATCCGACTTCGCCCTTCGCTTCGCTTGGGCTACGCCGGACAGGCCAGCAATAATGGTGCCGCTGGAAGGAATTGAACCTTCATGCCCCTTTTGAGGGCAGGGGATTTTAAGTCCCCCGTGTCTACCATTTCACCACAGCGGCAAAAAATGAACGTTGTCATCAGTATATCGCATATTGAAGATCTGTCGCGAAGCTGCGGGTGGCTCTGCCGGGGCCCGCAGCTGGAGCGACACAGCTGAGGGAAAAGAGAGCTCATGAGAGAAAAACCGTAGGTTTGTCTCTCATGCCATTAAATGGGGAGCATCTCCATCTTGTATTTCGGTTGTTCGCGCACGGGCTGTTCCCCGACGGCGAGCGGAGAGCCGGTTTCCGGATCCACTTCTTCTGCCTGGATGATGAGGCGGCGTAAGGTCGTCCCGACGGGTGTGCAGGTCATGAGCGTGCTCAGGCGCCGGTTCGCGGGTTGATCGAGCACGTCCACGTTGGATGGCTTCACTTCCGTGATCGACGCAACGATGTACCGGTGCTTGTCGCCGCCGTAGTACACCCAGTAATCATCTCCCTCGGAGAGCATGTGCAGTCGTGCGAAGACCGTCTTGTAGTCGCCGGGTGCCCATGGGTAGTAGGAGCTGTGGCCTGTGACGAAGAAGTTCCCTGCCTGACCGGGTTTGGCCGTACCCGGATAGTGAACGACTCCCTGCTCGAGCGATTGCTGGATATCCGTTTCCACCTGTGTCCAGTCTTCGCGCAGCAGTGCATCGTACGGCGGAACAACGATGGGCACGTTCAGGTTCAGTTTCGGAATGATGAGCCGGTTCTCGGGCGGACCCACGGGCGGGAGGAAGCTCAAGAGACTGCCCTCGTCCTGACTGCCGGCGGTTGTGAGCATGGGGGACTTGAGGAGCTTCTCGCGGAGCTCAGCTGTCGTTCCCGCACCAAGGCTCGTCTCCGTGCGGATTTCCTGCAGGGGATCCAGACGTGTTTGGATGATCTGCCAGAAACTCTGGTAGTTGAGTGAAACGAAGAGAGCGACGAAGAGAGCGGCAAATGTCCCGCCAAAACGTACGGTGTCGATGAGGAAGAGCGTGATTCTGCTGTAACGCTTGGGCTCTTTTCGCGGACGAATGACCCACACCGGTTGCACGAGGAATGCCCAGATGCTCCGCAGAGCGCCCCGGATGCCCTGGTGCATGCGTTGTGAGAGCGTCCTGCAGTCCTCTGCACTCTCCCGGAACTGCCGCATGCTCTCCTGCAGAGCGGCACTGGCATTTTCAGTGGCATGCGATGGAAGCGAGGTGACGGTCTTCCGCAGCCAGGGAATCCAGAAGGGCAATTGTCTTTTTTCCTTTTCGGGTAGGGCTCCTTCGTTTGTTTCATGGTGCACGATCTTCGGAGGTTCTACGGGGTCTGGTGCGATGCGTGCCGCCGTTTCTTCACTGGGGAGGATGATGTTTCCCTGTGCATCGTAGCAGGCACTGTGTTGCCGGTTCTGGTGTCGGTGGAGCGGTATCAAGACAGTATACCGGAAAATGCGAATTGGCGCTACGACGAGCGCTACAGAATCGTAGCAGATTTCAGTGGTGCCGGTGTCTGTTTCCCGGAGGAATCGGTGCAATCAGGCCGCTCCCCACAATCTCTTTGCCCCGGTAGAGCACGAGCACTTGTCCGGGCGTGACAGCGGAGACGGGGCTAATAAATCGAAAGATCCCTTGATGGTGCGAAAAAATGAAGGTACCTCTCTTCTTCTCCGCTCGCGCACGGATGCGGGCAGAGAGGGGGATACCCTTTTTTCCCTGCAGAGGCTGCCGGGTGAAGTTGATTGAATGTATACGGACTTCACTTGCGTACAGAGCACTGGATGGAGCGACAAAAATTGTATTATTTTTTTGATCAATACTCACGACATGCAAAGGGTTCTTCTGGCCGCCGATCTGGAGTCCCCTGCGCTGACCGATGGTGTAGAAGGGGATTCCCTCGTGCATCCCGACCGTGGTGCCATCCCATGTTTTGAATGGTCCCGGCGTGGCGTCCGTGATGTGACGTCGGAGGAATTGAGCCGGAGACTTCTCTGGGATGAAGCAGAGATCCTGACTTTCCTTGTAGATCGCTGGATCGAGCGGGATCTTGAACCTCTTTGCGAGCGCGAATGTCTGGCGCTTCGTCTTCGTTCCGAGGGGGAGCAGCGTTTTCGCAAGTTCCTTCTGTGACAGTCGGGCGAGAAAGTAACTCTGATCTTTTGTCCGATCGATTGCCTCGAGGAGAGCGAACCCTCCCTGTCGTCGCACAATGCGCGCGTAGTGGCCGGTCGCCACCTTGTTGCACTTCAGCTTCCTCGCGAGTGCCAGCAGGTGCGCGAACTTGAATGACCGGTTGCAGAGAACGCACGGGTTGGGGGTCTGCCCGCTGCGGCAGGCGGCGAGGAACGGGTCGACGACCTCGCACTTGAATGCCGTTTCCAGGTCGAGAGTGTGCAGGGGGATGCCGAGCGCTTCACAGACCCGCCTCGCCCGGGCGAGCGTTTGTGCGTCGCAGCATTTTGTTGGCAGCACCCGGGTGATCGCTGGCGCGAGAGGATCCTGCCAGAGTTGAAAACGCACGCCGATGACATCATGTCCTTGTTCCTTGAGCAGGCAGGCAACGACACTGGAATCCACCCCCCCTGACATGGCGACCAAAACGCGCATGGGCGTATTTTACCTGTCTTGCCGGTTCTTCCCTTCAATATATCCTCCGGATTTGCCATACTGCGGTCGTGATTCAAAAACTTCGTGCCATGGCGGAGGAGTACGCGCGCATTGAGCGGGAGATGCAGAGTGCAGATGTCCTTGCCGACCCGAAGCGAATGGCGCAGCTCGGAAAGCGATACAAGGAGATCGAGAAGCTTGTCCTGCTGTTGCAGGAGTACGACCGCTGCGAGGAGGCAATTGCATTTGCAGGGAATGTGAAAGAAGCCGATTTGAAGCAGTTGGCGGATGAGGAGGCGGCTCAGGCGGTGATGCGGAAGGAGCGGCTCCTGCAGGAAATGCGCAGCTTCCTCGTGCCGAACGATCCGCAGGATGATCGCAATGTCATCCTGGAAGTGCGTGCGGGAACCGGCGGGGAGGAGGCAGCGCTCTTCGCTGCGGAGCTGCTGCGGATGTACCTGCGGTATGCTGAACAGAAGAAGTGGAAGACGGAACTGATTAACAAGACGGACGCGGAGGGTGGAGGGATCAAAGAAGCTGTTGCCCGCGTTGAAGGACCGGCTTTCGGGGATTTCAAATTTGAGTCGGGCGTACACCGCGTGCAGCGGATTCCTGAGACGGAGAAGAAAGGCCGCGTACACACTTCGGCGGCGACCGTTGCTGTATTGCCCGAAGCGGAGGAAGTGGATA
>Ga0172377_10008317_pt1 | contig 10643 bp, 10 predicted proteins | sample Pumphouse3metaG_FD_119749 | JGI IMG/M metagenome (GOLD analysis project Ga0172377, IMG submission 119749) | Leachate microbial communities from a municipal landfill in Southern Ontario, Canada - Pumphouse #3 metaG | ecosystem: Engineered > Solid waste > Landfill > Unclassified | place: Canada... | reverse complement strand
CTGCTTATAAAATGATGATCCACTAAGTCTAAACTCGCCATTGCATACTAATAAGTTAGCCTTTTCGCCCGGTAAAAAGGGGAATTGCATATATGCAGTGCAAATTGTACCATCATCCAAGATAGCCTGAATGCGTCCTTCACGGATGCCATCAAGTGTTACACTATACGAGAACTTACCATTCTTGACATTGACAGAGTCAGTTGGTCTGTCACTAATTCCACCATTAGCATCACTGATATAGATGTAATATTTTACATCATGAAGTCCTCTTAAGACCGTGCCATCAATTTTGAATGTCTTACCGGCAAACGAATTCATTGAAATACATAACGCCATAGCAGTCAATGCAATTGGCATAATTGTTTTTAAAATTTTGTTCTTCATAAAATAAATGTTTTTTCTATTTATAGGTTAGTTGTCTAATTCGCTGCTAAAATACAAAAAAATATTGGTATAAAGTTTTTTATGCAACAGATATTTTAGACTGAATAAAAATTTGTAGTAAAAAGCAAGATTCATCAATAAGAAAATGAAGAATCAACTGTTGGCAATGTCTTACAGCGGATTCTTGATTTTATACTTTATAATATGAATGTGCTAAACTATAATAGTCCTCCTCCTATAGAGTTGGATAATATAACAAGGAATACGATTGCCGTAATTGTAACGTACAACCAATCTTTCTCGTGAGCAAAATCTATAAGCGAGAGTATTATTCGGGTTATTGGGGTAAGCATAAGCACCAAGACACCTAACTGTATCCAGTTTCTAGCCTGAAAGTGTAGTAAGCCTGAGAATATACCGGATAATGTGGTCAGCGAAATCGGTTCTCCATGGAACTTCATATAATCAGGCACAGGCTCTGCGCCATGGCGAATTAAGTAATATGAGCCACTAAGTATCGCAATACAACACGCTGTCATAACACCTACACGAAGTGTTGTGCCAATTAATTGTTGCATTTTCTTATTCTGTTTTATTATTTCCATATCGATTAAAACTTACCCATTATACCATTATATATCATATTTATTGCTACTAATAAGATAGCAAATACAAAGATTTTACGAAGTACTTTAACATTAAGTCGCTTCAATAATTTTGCACCGAATAGAGAACCTCCCAAGACTCCTATCATTATAGGGAATGCTATACCCGGGTCTATATAACCCCTTTGCAGATATACAACCGCTGAGGCAACGGCTGTTACACCGATCATAAAATTACTTGTTGTTGTACTTACCTTGAATGGCACTTTCATTGCAGCATCCATAGCCAATACTTTTAATGCTCCACTTCCGATACCTAGCAGTCCGGAGAGGACTCCGGCACTTAACATTACAGAGAATCCGCCGAAAACATTGGTCAACTGATAACTTTTTTCTCCATCCTTGGTTGGATATGTTCCATACAGCTTAAGTTTCCTTGCCATATTACTGCCTACTACATTAACATGGTCTGTAGTGCGACGCTGTTGCATCAGAGCTGTGAATACAAGAACAGCACCAAATATTACAGCTATAATATTTGTAGGCATCCAAAGCGCTATTATTGCACCTCCCACAGCACCGATAGTGGTTGCTATCTCTAAAAACATGCCAAGACGTATGTTGGTTATACCTTCTTTGACGTATGCACTCGCAGAACCGGATGATGTTGCTATTGATGCAACAAGTGCAGCACCTATTGCATAATGAAAATCAACATGCAAACAAAGAGTAAGAATTGGAATTACTATGACTCCGCCTCCTAATCCTGTAAGAGATCCTAAAAAACCGGCCAAAAAAGCCGAAATAATTAAAATGATGGTAAATGTTAATATTGTCATCCTCTATTTTTTGCTTGCAAAGGTACAACAAATTATTTTATCTCTATATACTTTTGAGTAACTCATAAAAGATATTAGTTATTTATAATTCTTTTAGCACTGATTTAACGGGTTTTTAGATTAAATGCGTTAAACCATATTAAAGGCATTGGACTCATCTTTACAAATTAAAAGACAATAGCAAAAACTTGGCATAACTATTATAATATAATGTGATAACAAGAAAGACGGACGATACATCTAGATGTATCGTCCGTCTCAATATTTATTTCTACTACTCTCTAACTAAGATCCGAGAACTTTATTTTTTCTCAATACCCTTCTCGAACCAAAAACCTGTTGCGAACAAAAGTGCGCTCAAGCAACATACTAATGTTAATCCTGTCATAATCTTTTTCCTTTCTTAATTTTAAATTAAACATTTTATACTGAACCTCACGGTCTCATATTTTCCTTTAACAATCTCTTTTTTACCTTATCTAATAACTATTTGTTACCTTATATCCAATCTTTTACCTTGTAACTAACACCTTTATATTTATCTAGATGTTATTTCCTTTTGACAATACAAAGGTACTACTATTTTCTTTTCGTGCAATATAATACGAATCTTATTCTTAAAAATGAGTGTATTATTGACCTATATCAATTTAACTGTGTACGGACACATATGCTTTATAACATAAAAAAGAGGGCTTTTAATATAAAGAAATAGTGCAATGTACTCTTGTAGAGTACATTGCACTATCTCATATAACTTCTATATCCGAAATGTATTATTTCCAAACAGGAACTGTCTGTCCTCGTTTATAGTATGCCACTAATTTAATATCAAAAACTAAAGTACTGAATCCAGGAACTGCAGTGCCATAACCACTCATTCCGTATCCAAGCTGATATGGAATGGTAACACTCCATTTATCACCTATATGCATATGCTGCAATGCTGTAGAAAATCCATCTATAACACCTGATACAGCCATCTTGGTAGGTATGCTTGTAGACTCATCATAACTATTTGTAGAATATGAGTTGTCAAATACATATCCTGTAGGGTAAGTGGTTGAAGGCATTCTCCATGCATAATAATGCGCGCGTACAGAATCAGTGTATAAAGGACATCCGGATCCTTTACCTGCTTCCTCTACATGAACAATAATTACACTATCACTTTTACTGCCAACAACAGAATCAGCCTGTGACCATATTGGATAAATTCTCCAGTCTGTACGTCCACTCTTTATTAATTGACGTACCGAATCTCTTATATGCGTAAAATAGGTTTCATTCCTTGGCTGCCAGTTAACATATTCATCTTCCTGACCAGAACTTTCTCCACAAGAAGCGAATCCTATTACAGTGAACAGCAATAATACCAGATATAGAAATTTATAATTCTTCATTTATTGTAGTTTTTTCAGAAGGCTTGCAATACTTACCTTATCTTCTATGATACCATTTAATTCTGAGATATTAACCCTCTCCTGCTCCATTGTATCACGGAATCGAAGTGTGACGGTATTATCTTTCAAAGTGTCGTAGTCGACAGTTACGCAATAAGGAGTTCCAATTGCATCTTGACGGCGATAACGCTTGCCAATAGTGTCCTTCTCATCATAATGAGTATTGAAGTGGAACTTAAGTGCGTTTACTATTTCGCGTGCTTTCTCAGGCAGTCCGTCCTTCTTTACCAATGGCATTACGCACAATTTTACAGGTGCGAGTTCTGCAGGAAGCATTAATACGGTACGAGTCTCGCCGTTCTCTAATTGCTCTTCACAATAAGAGTGACACATAATGCTTAAGAACATACGGTCTACACCAATTGATGTCTCAATATCATACGGAGTATAACTCTCGTTAGTCTGCGGGTCAAAATATTTTATGCTATGACCTGAGAATTTTTCATGCTGGCTCAAGTCAAAGTCTGTACGAGAATGGATACCTTCAACTTCCTTAAATCCAAACGGCATCTTAAATTCTATGTCTGTTGCTGCATTGGCATAATGTGCTAGTTTTTCGTGATCATGGAAACGATAGTTTTCAGGACCAAACCCTAGAGCCTGATGCCACTTCATACGGGTCTCTTTCCATTTAGCAAACCATTCCATTTCTGTTCCTGGTTTTACGAAGAACTGCATTTCCATCTGTTCAAATTCTCTCATACGGAAAATAAACTGACGGGCTACAATCTCGTTGCGGAATGCCTTACCTATCTGAGCGATACCAAATGGTATCTTCATACGACCGGTCTTCTGAACATTAAGATAGTTTACAAAAATTCCCTGTGCTGTCTCAGGACGCAGATATATTTTATTTGTAGAATCTGACGCAGAACCCATCTCGGTTGAGAACATCAGATTGAACTGACGGACATCTGTCCAGTTCTTTGTTCCACTAATAGGGTCAACAATGCCTTCATCCAGAATAATCTGTTTAAGAGCTTCCAAGTCAGGACCTTGCATGGCCTCTGTATAACGCTCGTGCAAAGCATCGCGTTTCTGCTGGTGCTCAATCACACGGGGATTAGTCTCACGGAATTTAGCCTCATCAAAAGAATCGCCGAAACGCTTTTTAGCCTTAGCTACTTCCTTGTCTATCTTTTCTTCATACTTAGCTATTTGGTCTTCTATAAGATTATCTGCACGATAACGCTTTTTAGAATCACGGTTATCTATCAAAGGATCGTTGAAAGCGTCAACGTGTCCTGATGCCTTCCATATTGTAGGGTGCATAAAAATAGCAGAGTCTAGACCAACGATATTCTCGTGGAGCAAAACCATGCTCTTCCACCAATATTCTTTAATGTTGTTTTTTAGTTCTACACCGTTCTGACCATAGTCATACACAGCTGCTAACCCATCATAGATGTCACTACTAGGGAAAACAAACCCGTACTCTTTACAGTGCGAAACAATCTTCTTAAAAACATCTTCTTGTGCCATTTCTTTTGCTTATTTTTCGAATTTTGTGCAAAGATACGCCCTTTTTTCCAATTTTCTTCGTATATTTGCGTTAAAATAGAGTAATATGAGCGACGAAATTAAAGAAAACGACAATCTAGAGTCTAAAAATAGTGAAAACGAAGCAGAGGGACACTCTGATTATACTCCGGTAAACAGATTTGACGCATCTGCCGTTCATCATCTTAGCGGCATGTATCAAAACTGGTTCTTGGATTATGCTTCATACGTAATCCTAGAGCGTGCTGTACCGCATATAGAGGATGGCTTAAAGCCTGTACAGCGCCGCATCATGCATTCTATGAAAAGAATGGACGATGGGCGATATAATAAAGTGGCAAATATCGTTGGGCACACTATGCAGTTTCACCCTCATGGAGATGCGTCTATAGGAGATGCATTGGTACAACTTGGACAGAAGGACTTGCTTGTAGACTGCCAGGGTAACTGGGGTAATATCCTTACCGGTGACCGTGCCGCAGCATCTCGTTATATAGAGGCCCGTCTTTCTAAATTTGCGCTTGACACTGTATTTAATCCTAAGACAACAGAATGGCAACAAAGTTACGATGGGCGCAACAAAGAGCCTATCACTCTACCTGTAAAGTTCCCTTTACTACTTGCACAGGGTGCTGAGGGTATTGCTGTTGGATTATCTTCTAAGATTCTGCCTCATAATTTCAACGAGATTTGCGATGCTGCCATAAGTTATCTACATGGTGAGAAGTTTCAATTATTCCCTGATTTTCCTACCGGAGGAAGTATTGATGTCAGCAAGTATAACGACGGACAAAGAGGTGGAGTAATAAAAGTTCGTGCCAAGATAGAGAAACTTGACAATAAAACTCTTGTAATAAAAGAGATTCCTTTTGGAAAAACCACAACGACCCTTATTGATTCTATTATTAAAGCCATTGAGAAAGGTAAGATCAAGGCTCGTAAGGTAGATGATAACACAGCTGCCAACGTAGAAATTCAGGTGCATTTGGCTCCGGGTGTATCATCAGACAAGACAATAGATGCACTATACGCTTTCTCTGACTGTGAAGTTAATATATCGCCAAACTGTTGTGTGATTGAAGACAACCGCCCAAAGTTTCTTAACGTAAGTGATGTTTTGCGTAATAGCGTAGACCGTACGATGGGACTGTTACGCAAAGAACTTGAAATACGTAAAAGCGAATTGCTGGAACAGTTGCATTTTTCATCTCTTGAAAAAATATTCATTGAAGAAAGAATATACAAAGACAAAAAATTCGAGCAGGCTGAGAATATGAATGCGGCTTGTGAACACATAGACGAGCGCCTTACTCCTTTTTACCCACAGTTTGTGCGTGAGGTAACAAGAGATGACATTCTTAAACTTATGGAGATCAAGATGGCTCGCATCCTCAAGTTTAATAAAGAAAAGGCAGACGAACTTATAGCACGTATCAAAGAAGAGATAGCAGGTATAGACCGCGACCTTAATAATATGGTTGAAGTTACTGCCAACTGGTTCAAATACATAAAAGAAAAATATGGAAAAGATCACAAGCGCTTGACCGAGATAAAGAACTTTGATACCATTGTTGCAACAAAAGTAGCAGAAGCAAACGAAAAACTTTACATCAACCGTGCCGAAGGATTTGTTGGTACAGGAATGAAAAAAGATGAATATGTATCCAACTGCTCTGATATTGATGATATAATCATATTCTATAAAGATGGAAAATACAAGGTCATAAAGGTTGCTGACAAGATATTTGTTGGCAAAAACATCATACATGTAGCAGTATTTAAGAAGAATGACAAGCGTACTATATATAATGTGGTATATAGAGATGGTAAGCGTGGTGCTTACTTCATCAAGCGATTCAATGTTACGAGTATGACCCGAGATAAGGAGTATGACATAACACAAGGCACAGAAGGGTCACGAATCATATATTTCACAGCTAACCCTAATGGCGAAGCCGAAGTGATAAAAGTTACGCTAGATCCTAACCCAAAACTTAAAAAGATTATCTTTGACAAGGATTTCTCTGAAGTAATTATCAAAGGACGTGCCAGCAAAGGCAATCTGCTAACAAAGAACCCGGTTCACCGCATTGGTTTAAAAAGCAGGGGACACAGTACATTGGGAGGACGCAAAGTTTGGTTTGATCCGGACATAAACAGACTAAACTATGACGTTCGCGGACGCTTCCTCGGTGAGTTTAACGATGAAGACCGGATATTGGTCATTCTCAAGAATGGAGATTTCTATATTACCAACTTTGACATCAACAATCACTATGAGGACAATATACAGGTGATAGAGAAGTTTGATGCTGAAAAAGTTTGGAGTGCAGTGTTGTATGATGCAGACCAAAACAAATATCCTTATGTTAAGCGATTCTTAATGGAGGCTACTTCGCGCAAACAGAATTACATTGGCGAGAATCCAGACAGTAATCTGGTACTACTTACCGGACAAGTTTATCCACGTATACTCGTAACATTCGGAGGAGTGGACGCATTCCGAGACCCTCTCGAAATAGATGTAGAACAATTTATTTCAGTAAAGGGATTTAAGGCCAAAGGAAAACGACTCACTACCTTTGCTGTTGAAAAGATAGAAGAGTTGGAGCCAACAAGATTTCCAGAGCCTGAGGAAAAGTCTGACGAAGAAGATACTGATTCACTGGCCGAAGACGATAACGAAGATAATCTGGATCCTGATGCGGGGAAGTCTACAACACAAATAATAGACGAGATAACAGGTCAACTAAATCTCTTCACGGATGAAGATAAATAACAAAATATTTAAAACATGTATGGTGGCATTGGTATTTATATCATTGCCACGTACTGTTTTTGCACAAAAGTGTGATACGATACCGGATAATGAAATCACCACTAGTGTAAAGATGCTTGGAATAGGTGCAACAAATGTTCTTGATACATATATATCACCTGAAAAATATACAGGCAGGGAGATCCGTTTCATATCTTTGGTAAATAAGATTAAAATTGGAAGCAGATGGTCTACAATGATGATAAATCAGGGTGATGTATCTTACACCAAAAACCGATCTTCTGATGGAGACGAGATAGCAGGAATGTATAATTTTGCATACGGATACCATTATAATTGGACTCTATGCTCTGGAGCACTGCGATTACAGGCAGGAGGGCTAGCCGACTTAAATATAGGATTCATATATAATACGCGTAGCGGTAACAATCCTGCTCAAGCCAGATGCTACCTGAATATTACCCCATCAGGATCTGCTGAATATGATATGCATATACATAATCGTATATACATGCTACGCTACTCATTGCAGCTACCGCTTGTAGGAGTAATGTTCAGTCCTAATTACGGACAGTCATACTATGAAATTTTCTCTAAAGGGAATTACGACCACAACATAGTACCGACTACATTCATGAGCACTCCATCTTTCAGACAAATGCTAACTGTTGATTTCAACATCTGTCACACTACCCTGCGTGTGGGATATTTGGGCGATTATCAGCAGTCTAAAGTCAATAACCTAAAAACGCATATCTATACCAACTCAATAGTGATAGGTGTAGTAAAACGGTTCCAAATTTTTAGAATAAGAAGATGAAATATCTCATATCCTTTATATTATGTCTACTTGCCTTTACATCATGTGTTGACGAAGAGCAGTACTCAGACACCCCACGTGGCAATTTCGAAGCTCTTTGGAAAATCATGGATCAGCACTATTGTTTCTTTGATTATAAGAAACAGGTCTACGGACTAGACTGGAACAGCATTTATGACAAGTACAAAGTAAGAATATACGATGGAATGAACGACGACCGCCTATTTGAAGTATTGGGTGATATGCTTGGCGAGTTACGCGACGGTCATGTCAATATGTATTCATCATCAAATGTAGCACGCAACTGGTCATTTCAAGAAGATTATCCATCTAACTTCATTGACACCCTGCAAAGAGCATATATAGGTACAAATTACAGAATGACATGTGGAATAAAATATACCATTCTGGATGACAATATAGGCTATATGTATATTGGTACAATGGAGAACAGTATTGGCAGCGGCAATATAGACGACATCCTTTCATACTTCGAATTATGTAACGGAATAATAATAGATGTAAGAGAAAACGGAGGTGGACTGATAGACAATGCAGAAATATTGGCTTCGCATTTCACGAACAAAGAACTTTTGGTAGGATACATGCAACATAAGACAGGTACCGGGCATAGCGACTTTTCAGCAATGCAAGAACAGGTTTTAAAGCCATCAAGCGGATTGCGTTGGCAGAAATCAACAGTAGTACTTACCAATCGCAAAGTATTTAGTGCCACAAACGAATTTGTCAAGTACATGAAGTGTTGTGACAAGGTAAGTATCGTAGGCGACAGGACCGGAGGTGGTGCAGGTCTGCCATTAAATAGTGAGATACCTAACGGTTGGAATATACGCTTCTCTGCATGTCCGATGTACGATAAAGATAAACAGAGCACAGAGTTTGGCATTGATCCAGACTACAAAGTTGACATCAACAAAACTGATTTTTTGCGCAATAAAGATACTATCATCGAATATGCGAGATCACTAATACTTAAAGGTAAATACAAATAATCTCAAAATTATTTGGAGATATGCGAGAAAAACCTTACCTTTGCAACCGCAAATGCGCTTGTGGCGAAATTGGTAGACGCGCTAGACTTAGGATCTAGTGTTTCACGACGTGTAGGTTCGAGTCCTATCAGGCGCACCACTTACAAAGCTAAATGGTTGATTATCAGCTATTTAGCTTTTTTATTTTGTTAAACATGTCACTTTTATGTCACTTCATTGGGTCAGTTCATTTAAGGTTAGTATAAAATTACTTCAAAATAAGGAATTAAATAATAACTTTCTGATGTTCCCAGACATCATCAGCTATTGTGGAACCGATAATATCACCCATCAGTCCATTAAGTGTGACAAGTGAGGCGTTTGCATCAACCAGCTGTTTCTCACAGTCCTCCAGAATAGTTCTATTATTATGGAGATTTGAAACTCTCTTTCTAATTTCTTGAATAAGATTCATTGTTTCCATTATGTAAGATCTTATCTGATCACCACTGGCATTCTCTGTTATATTACATATTCTCTGTTTCATATTGCTCAAAATTCATTTTGTTCATAGATTCAATTTTAGAGACTCTCAATAAATCAGCCCTGGAATAGTTTATAGATCTATCTGATATTACAGGCTTGATAGATCCATCTTTCACCCATCTCATTACTCGCGCTCTTCCAAATTCATTGAAAGCAGCACATTGATGAATTTGATCCATACCAGGCATTAGACTTCTTACAAAGTTTGCCGATCCGATCTCTGCCAAATCATCAAAGATAGTGGCTAATTGTTTTGAATCTACAATAATCATAGTCTTTTCTAAATTATTTATTAATAAATCTGTTTAGATGTTCCGCTTCGTCGGATGCCATAAGTTCAATTCTGGAATAAATAATTTTTGAAGTTTCTTTATTTCCAGATCTAACTGGTTGTACCATCTTACTCTTAACCCATCTTTTAACACGTGCCTCTCCATACTCTTTGTAGGCAGATCGTTGTGAAATACGATCTTTTCCTGGCATTAATAACTTCGCATAACTGGCAGCTCCTAAAGTAGCCATTTCCATGCAAATATTTTTTAGTTCATAAAGTTCTAACTGTATCATATTTATTATTTGTTTGTTTTTATGTTATGTTCTCTATATATGTTAAGCACGCATACAAATTCACTCTTTTCTAATTTGAATTTCTTTGCAAATGCAATAATTTTTTGTAAATCATTTCTTCTCATTTATGCCTCCTTTTGTAATT
>Ga0172377_10008316_pt1 | contig 10643 bp, 13 predicted proteins | sample Pumphouse3metaG_FD_119749 | JGI IMG/M metagenome (GOLD analysis project Ga0172377, IMG submission 119749) | Leachate microbial communities from a municipal landfill in Southern Ontario, Canada - Pumphouse #3 metaG | ecosystem: Engineered > Solid waste > Landfill > Unclassified | place: Canada... | reverse complement strand
GCACAGTTCATGCTGGAACTGTGCAATACTAGTTGTATTTTTCGTAACAACCTCCCGGCCCGTAGGGCCATTGAGTTAGTAACCTGAAAGGCATACTGTCTTACAGGTTATTCCGTACATGTTCTTATAACACACTTTGACTGGTATTTTGATCAGAAAACGGGACCATCCTTTACGATCAAGATCCGGGAGAAGGGCATTGAGCGGGATCTCGCCGCTGAAAGGTTTAAGTACCTTTTCGGAAAGGAGATCTAAATGGGATATGCATCGTATTCTTCTGTAACTGCAACCAGTTACAGTAAAGCTCTGCATGACAAGCCGGCTGAACAGATCTTCAGCAGGAGCTTTAACAACGCAATGAGCCCGTTCGAAGCTGTAAGGGAGTCGAGGGACTCCGAACTTCATCCCATGTCTTTTCCTGTGATACTTGCGCTGGACGTTACAGGTTCGATGGGATCGATCCCGGACTACCTGGTAAAGCACGCATTTCCGGTAATAATGGACGACATTGTCAACTACCCGCCACCTAAGCTAAAGCTTTGAGGTGGGGGCTTGTAACTGAGCTCCGCCCAGGCACCAGCAGGTGCTGAGCATCATCACTCGCTACAATAGGCTGGTTGACAACAGCCCCGACCTTACAGCTTATAGCCGTAAGGTAATTTTGTTTAATGTTACGGCTTGCGTTAAGGTCAGCGTTAATAGCAAATCCGCACTCCTTACATTGAAACGAAGACTGACTCGTTCTGTTTGCTCTGGATATATATCCGCAGACAGAACACTTCTGAGAAGTATATCTGCTGTCCACGAATTCAACTGCGATACCTTTCTCCGCGGACTTATAAATAAGGAACTGCTGAAGCTGATAAAAACTCCAGTTATGGAGAAGGGTACGCTGTTTCCTTCTTAGTCGTACGGTCTGTCTTATGGAGTCTAAGTCTTCCAGAACTATTACTGTTCCGGTAGGGATCTGATCTACTATGGACCTACTGACGCAGTGATTGACATCCGCTCTGTAACGGTTCTCCTTAGCCGAAAGTCTTTTAAGGTGTCTTTTAGCGGAAGCCGACCCACAAGTCTGTAAACGTTTACGCAAAGCTCTATACTTACCAGTTATCTCTTTACAGGCATGACCTGAATAGAATTTATTTTCAGACGTGACCGCTATCTGATTTATGCCACGGTCAATGCCTACGGCATTTCCTGTAAGAACTGGGTCTGCTATCTCTTTCTCAAAAACTATGTGCAGGAACACCCCTGACTTTCTCAGAAATAGATCCGCGGTTGTCCTTTTCCATGTAAGGTATCTTTTAAAGTACTCAGGGACTGTAACTTTGAATCTCTTCCTTCCGGTTACGGTAAGGATGGAAACTTCCCCCTTATCTAGAGCTGCACTGTAACTGCGGGCGTCATACCTTACAGCCATGGTACGGCTTAGAGGACAGGAAGTCTTATGTTTTGAAGCACCTCTCCCTATAACGGATTTAAGCGCTTCCGTGGCCTTCATACGGCTGGACACAGCCAGTTGGGCCGGGAGATATTCCCGGACAGCCTGATATGTTTTATGATGGAGAGATACACCGTTACAGTCTTTATCTTCCCACCCGGCGGAACAGACCGCGTTAAAGGCTTTCGTATACAGCTCTACAGTCTGTTTCAACGTGTCAGGGGAACATTCAAGCTGAAGTTTTATAGTTCTACGTAACTTCATACGTCATATATTAATAACTTATAAGAAAAAGTCAAGGAAACGGGACGCAATTCCTCCCCCGCCTGTAGAGGCAGGGGTATCCTTGCGGGGGAATGATGAGTTGAACAACATGTCGGGTACAACCTCCGCCAACATAGACGCGGTAAACAACGTTATACGCTCTATGCGTAAAGATAACCCCCTGTTCAAAAAAGAATTCAAGGCCATAGGTGAAGAATACAAAAAGCCTATGCGTGCAATAATTGAAGAAAGTGAAAGACGTATGGGGCATGCCATGGTTACTTCTCCTTACTGGAGCTATCCGGCATTCATAGATACTGTGTGGAAAAAAAATAAATACTACAATCCGTACCTGGACAAAGCTAATAAATGGATATCAGGGACCCCGTGAGGTAGACGGGATCCCTGAAAACAAAAGGAGGATTCTACTTTCCTGTCTTGACTTGTCCGATCTGCGCACTGTACAGGTCAGCCTGCGATACGGTGTACGCCTCCGGTGTCCTGGGTACGAGGCACGCCCCCCACTCAAGTTTACCGTGGTGTGACAATATGCAGTGCTTGATACCCCTCAACCTGTCAGGGTGTTCGGCAAAGGCCTTTCCGAAGACCTTCTCAAACAGGACCGCTCCTATGTAATGATGCCCGAGCATTTCGCCGTCAAGGCTGAACTTCTCGAACATCTCAAGAGGAGTTATGTCGTATTCGGCAAGCTTGCCGAAGTCATGGAACATTGCCGCCGGGAAGATCACACCCGGATCCAGGTCCAGGTTCTGATAGTGCGCGGCGTTCTGTATCAGACTGTCCGCGATGTCACATACTTCCAGAGTATGCTGCAGCAGACCGTGACGGAACACATGGTGGTGCTTTACGGCTGCGGGCACTTTGAAGAACTTGGCAAGCAGTCCGGCTGAAGCCAGACGCTCGATGCCGGCAGTAAGGTCTATTCCCATCTCCTTAAGCCTGGAGACGTAGTTGTTCCACTTCTCCATGAGTATGTCAAACGGTATGTGGGATTTGAGGAGAAGATCATCGGCAGCCGCCGGAGGAAGGGCCTCCACCACAGTCACCTTTACTGAGATTTCCCCGTTGTATTCCTCACATACGCCTGACTTAACGGTAACCGGCAGTCCGGCCGACAGCACCTCCTTAAGAAGCTCAGCGTTGTCCCATACTTTGAATCCGATGGTACCCGTGTCGTCCATGAGGACTCCCGCAAGATAAGGTTTACCCGTCTTGGTCAGTCTCAGGTCCGCTGAGGATACCAGACAGCACAGACCCGCTACTTTCTGCCTGCCCTCCGTCAGTTGTGTTATTTTCAACATTGTCAGCCTCCAGCTGTGTCATTTCCTTAAGAACAGGGCAGTAAGCCGAATGTGCACAGCGTTCACAGTGCTTACCCTGATCTATCTTATCAGTATTTAACTTGGTCATTATCCTGAGGACGGTAGTTTCCGCGTCCTCCCTCATATAGGATCTTGAGAAATAGTAGGTGTACCCCTTACCCTGATCCGATACCGGGTAGTGTACGTAGGTTACGGCATCAACGTCCCGGGTTATGAGTATGAGCAGGCAGTACAGGAGAACCTGCACTGGATCCGGTTCAGCCTCCCTGGCGCGGCTCATCCGGTACACGAGAGCGTCCCTGTCCTTGACGAGCAGTATGTCGTATGCGGCAGAGACGTATTCCCTGAACTTCTTACGCATCGATGCTCTGGGACCTATGCTCAGCCGCGCACCCTCCTTAACCTTAAGCACGATCTCCTGGATCAGAGCCTTGACCTTGGCTTTCTGGTATACATCAGAGATGCGCACCAGCAGCTGATCGTCAAGGAACGGGTCCATGTCATGCTCTGAAACGTGATTGTCAACGGCCTGCCTCAGCACGCCCAGCACTATGTCCTTTATCTCCATGGCCTTCCGGGCTTCGAGCTTGAACCTGCCCAGATAACTGGACTGGACTGCACTGCACCTGGTGCTGAGCACGAACACGGTGGTAGGGACGTTACGGAGCACGAGGCCTTCATTAACCTCTACGTCAAGTATGGAACTATAGGTCTTATTCAGAAGTTTCTTGGCCATCTTCCACCTCCCAGTCCGGAACAGATTTCTTGGGGCACATTTCATAGTAATCGCAGGATTTGCATCCGAATGTCGAGTTGGCGAACAGCTCAACTCCGGAAAGTATCATGGCCTCGGCTGTACGTATGCTGTCCATGTACCTGCTGTCAAGCAGTTTCATGGGTTTCAGCATCTTACGCTCCACCTTAACGTCGAACGTGGTGGGCCTTACCTTTCTCTTCTTGCCGATGTCCACTACGACCCTGGTTATCTCGGCTCTGGGCATTTCAGTACATACCCCCATCTGCACCAGCGAAGCTGAATACAGCCAGAGCTGGAACGGGGTCATTGCCGAGTTCCACACGTAGGAATTGTTGCTGAACGTGAATTTAAGATCGGATACCAGGAGACCGTCAGAGGCCACCTTCAGAAGATCGATGTAACCCATATAGGGGATAGTCATTCCTTCCGGAAAGTACACTACCGGCATTTCGGTATGGGCCGGAGGCAGGTCGAACATCTGACTGACGTGTTCGCGTTTAAGCGACTTGCCCATTGTTTCGGCAAGGGACAGCAGTTCGGTCCTGTAAGCTCCGGGACCTCCGGGCATTATTATCTCAATGGATGAGTTTATCTGCTCGTTGTACTCGGCCTGAGTGTACTCCATTATTTTGAGAGGTATGTCTAGTTTATCCAGTACAGCCTCCCTGAATTCAGGAAAGACCCTGTCCAGTTCCTCTCTGGTTATTTCACCGTTAAGGTACTTATCCGCCGCAGGCTTCAGAAGCGCTGCAATATGCTCCTGAAGAGCATGCCCCACCGTACCCAGGGTCAGTTCAGGCTTAGCCGTCTTTATAGACGACTTGTAGTAGAACTTCTGGGTGCACTCAAGAAGGGTCTCACACGATGACTTTGAAAGGTGATGAACTCCTGTCGTGCGGAGGGACATGCTCCCGGCTTCCCGGTACTTCCTGTTCAGCAGGGAGTAGTCAGGGAGCTGTGTCATTTAGCGCCTCCGTTGCCGTTCCCGTTCCTACCGTTAGCCTGTTTCTTGGGAGGGGTTGCCGGAATGAGTTTTATCTCAACTGACGGCTGGTATATCTTCGCAACCACGAGGGCTGACACTTCAGAGGTACCTTCAGCCGCAAGCTTAAGGAACGCGTCGAGCGCCACCGGTTCGGAGACTACGCCGTTCTTCTCAAGCAGGAACATTCCGGCCTTATTGAAGTTGGCAGGGAGCTTGGGGGCCTGCATCTCAGCTTCCTTAGCTACCGGAACAAGGGCTTTCTTCATGACGAGTTTCTGTCTTACCTCATAGACAGCGGCTACTTTAGTGAGGTCAGTTATATCCTTGGGAGCGTTAGCTTTGACGGCTGCTACAAGAGCGCCTTCAGTTGTTTTTACTACAAGCATGTTTACCTCCATTCTGTGCAGTACGTTTCTGATCATCCTGGGGTGCTCATCGGCACACACAGGGTTATAGAGGCAGAGCCTTTTAGCCGCGTAACAGTAATCAAGTCCCGGTACGCGGGGACATCTGCCCGATTTCCTTTTTTTCTTCCCGAGCATCTCCTCGGCGTCCTTCGGTATCACCGGCAGCGTTGCCAGCCATATGTCGAACGCTTTGTAACATCTCATGCAGGTAAGACACTCACGATCCTGCACTTTTACCGGAATATCAATCGTTTTCTCCGGACATATTACCCATGCCATGACTACCTCCTGTTATTGAACGGAAGACAAGAACCTGCTCCCGTATCTGTCTATAGATTTTAGAAGGGGAGGTCGTCTTCTTCCGGATCGGTAAGATCTTCTACTGCCGCTGGATCTGCAACCTGTGCAGTTGCGGCTTCAGGAATGCTTCCGGACGCAGGATGCGATGCCGGGGCTGCTCCTGATTCAGCTGCAGCAGCTCTTTCTGCGGGGGCTGCTGATGCCGGTTCTGTTCTGGGACGCTCTGCTGTTGCGGCAGGTCTGGCCGCCCGGGCATCCAGCTTTCTTCTCTCTCTGAGAGCTGAAGCTATGCTGTCGTCAACCGTCTTGATCTGAAGAGCCTCGAGCGCAGAGTTAAGCGTCTTGATCTTCTCAAACGCTTCCGGAGTGAGCTCAGCAACGTGATACACCTTCTTTCCGAATCTTCCTACCTTGCTTCCTGACGGAGTAGTCTCGGCGTTAGCCTCAATGAGAGCTACATGGTAGGACGGTGCGGGGTTGGTGATGTGCTCAGCATTAAGTCTCTGGTGAAACACGCTCTTGAGCGTTTCCAGATCGTTGATGTTGTTCATCACGCTGTTGTAGCGTGCAAGATTGAAGGCACCTTCGGTACCTGCTTTTCTGAAAAGGATGTACGCCGTCTTTCTGAGAGGGCGGGTGTACAGTTTACTTTCCGCAGGAACTCCGGCTTCAGCATAAGGGCACTCTTCCTTGCACTTGTGGCCCTTAGTGCTGTACTCTCTGGAAAGGGAGTAGCACACGATCTTTTTACGATCGGCTTTCTCGGTACATCTGCACTGTGTCTCTTTCGGGACATAGAGAAAGATGATCTCAAGTTCAGTTTCGTTGAGAGCGCTGCCTGCGCCTCTGTGGCTGAGCTTGAACGCTCCGTCACCCTCTTTGTCAAGGCCGAGTTTGTACGGCATGAAGATGGGTCTGGAGCTGGGGTCTCCCGGATCACCGGGAATAAGGATGTCACTGATCTCAGGAATCAGGTCGGGGGTGATCGCAGGGCGATCTTCGCTGGGTTTCTTTTTAGAAGGCATGTTCGTCTCCTTAGACAAGGTTATTAATGGTCCGGACGACTGATGTCCGGTCTTCAAATTTCACAACATATACTTATAACATTTTCAGACATGTCAGTAGTCCTCCACACGCAGTATGCTGCCTGAGAGCGTACCGTATATCCTCCTTCCGGTCTTCTCGACCTTCTGGTACAGCTCGGCTCTGGCTACCGGAGCCAGTTTTATCATGCAGTTTCTGCAGTAGCACTCCATGAAGCTCTTATAGAACCTGACATCCCCGGTACTCTTACCGCAGTAGGCACATACCGGGACGCGTCCTGCCGATTCACTCATTTAAAGCACTCCCTGTTCCTGTACATAAAAAACATGAGGTCCCTCTTACTCTTGTACGCCGGCATGCGCCTGCAGGTGTTCCAGGCCAGATCCAGTCTGTAACTGCACCCCGGCGTGTTTAAAAAAAATCTTTAAACAGATCCATGAACTTACGGTTTATGAAAGTACCTGTAACCATGAGCACCGCTGCAAGAGCCTTGCCTCGCGCTATGCCTTCCGCTACCGGAATGTCCGATTCATCGGATCCCGGAACGTGGAGAAGGTAGCTCACGAGGAACAGATATTCCTGATCAGCGTACGGTATCCTGGACGCCCAGGTGTACCTGCTCTGAGCTTCAGCCAGTCCGGCTGATCCCAGAAGCTCCGCAGCAAAGGATTCCTTCTTATCGGCTGAGTAGACCTCTACGGATAACGGAGCCTCATTGTCGTTCTCCCCGGTCAGCAGGGCATCGAAGTACTTCTGGTAGGAGTCTATGGTTATCTTTATGCGTTCATCAGTTTTCTCTGAAAAGTCTGATACGGCTTCAATGCTGTCGGCATCTATCTCGGGCATGACCCACTTAAGATCAGCTTTCCGGCGTGCTTCGGCGAAGGCCTCGCGGTTCTTGCGGAACGCCGATCCGGGCAGCTTTGAAGAGGCTTTGAACAGGGTCGCGTAATCCTTACTTAATTTTTTTTCATTAAGAGTGTGACCCGTGAACTTGCGTATCTCCTCGAACGGAACATCTGATTTCATAAGCTCTACGAACTGCTTGATCTGCATGTGAATACTCCCGGCTTCCGCCATGAATGTTATCTGATGTAATATTTATCACATTGTTAGATAGTTGTCAACTTTATACTGTTTTTTATTGAAAAACGGACTTTAACAAGTAATAATGTTATAAGTTCCTGTGAAGCAACACGGAGGTAAAAAAATGAAATTTGAGCTTAGAACTTATCAGAAAATAGACATAGAAAGGTGGGTCCGTAACAACTACAGAGGAGGGTGGTACTGGGATCCGGGTCTAGGTAAGACGTTCACGGCGGCTGTCGTGGCGAGAAGACTGCTCAAAAAGGGCAGAACGGGAAAGATTTTCATCGGAGGGCCTGAAGTGGCCATGTCCACGTGGTATGATTTTCTAACAAGGGTTGCCGGCATCCCTGAGGAGATGATCTTCAACCACAGTAATCCGAAACACGAGAAGAGAGGGTATGCGAACGAGCCGGTGATCATGTGTAATTTTGAGAAACTGCCTCCTCCTCCGGATAAGAAGAGGAAGACGCACAAGGTTGTAATGCATGTGGATGAGAACGGAATGCTGAAGGGCGGTGAGCTGGTAGCAGTCAGGAACAACAGGAAGATCCGCGTTTTCCCTGAGGACATAGACACCTGGTTCCTGGATGAGTGTCACCTTCTGAAGGAGCACGACAGCAACGCGTTCAAGTTCTTCAGCAGGTACGTTAAAAAGGAGCACAAACTGCTCATGCTGTCAGGGACGCCGTTCCCCAACAGGCACGTAAGCTGTTACGGGCAGCTGACCCTTATGGAGCCCGGGATAGTGGGCAGGAACATCTCCGCGTTCCGGAGAGATTACTGCAGACTGATCAATGCCCAGTATGAGACCTACGCGGTAAGGAAGGATATGGTGCCCGCACTGGAATCCAAAATAAACCGGCTGTGCTGTTTCAAGACCGTCGAGGAGCATCTGGACATTCCTCCGCTAACATTCGGAGAGTTGAGGTACCATCCGTCGCTTGAGCAGAAGGGCTTCATACAGGCCATACTGGCTAAGCGGACCGTAGTAGATGTGGACGGAAGGGCCATAACGGTGAAGGCTCCGTCCATTCTGCATACCATGGGACAGCAGGTCCTGTCGGGCTATGTGGACATGCGCATAACCCCCCAGTTCTCTGAATTCGAGAAAGCGCACATATCCATGGAATTCGGGGATGGTCCTAAGGTCGATATACTGCTTCAGCACCTGGAAGTACTGGCAGGCAGGAAGGTCATCATATGGGTTAACTTCACTGAGACATCCGACCGTCTGAAACAGAGACTGCTGGAAGCGGGTTACAAGGTTGACCGGTTCGCGGCGGATGACAAGAAGAACTTCATGGACCGCATAGACGCGTTCGTGAACGGGGATGTGCAGATCCTGATATCCCATCCTAAGATAATAGGGATATCCGTCAATCATTTCATAAGTATACGCTATATGATCTGGTACGAGATGACATGGGACTGGGCGGTTTACGAACAGGCTGTGACCAGGATATACCGCGGAGGGCAGACAGCACCTACCTTCTGCTGGCATATGATAGGGCACGAGCTTGAAAAAAGGCAGATGGAATCCCTCCAGCAGAAGGAGGATGTGCACAACAGGCTGAGCAGCCTGGACCTCACCAATGTGAGGGATGACTTTTAAAAAAACTTTTAAACGGAGACGAAAATGGGAAAGATCGAAAGAGTGAGGATAACAGTTACCTTCTCCCCTAAAGAGGATGAAGAGGGTATAACAAGAGTACACCGCTCCCTGCTGGGCATGCTGCCTGACGGGACCACCTGTAAGGTTGAGAGGGATGACGTTGCCCCTGAGCTGAGCGAGGTGGTGGATGACGTTCTGGAGTGTCTCAATACTGAGAGCATAAAAAGAGAAAAGATGACCGATACTGCTCTGAGTGCCGTGCGTATGGTCGTGTTCAGCAGCGTAAGTACCCTGCTGGCGTCGGAACACCCGGAAAAGGTAACCCCCAATGTTCTTAAGCTTCACGGTCTCATAAGCCTGGATCCCGACTGCGATACTGTAAAATCGGCCCTGTTCGAGATAGCCAATGCGGTGGCCGAAGAGGTCAAAGCCAAGGCCGGACTCGCTGAAGGGGAGGAAGTGGATGCTGAGATCATGGGTAAGTACGCTCCCGACATCAACGGACCGGTATTCTTTGATATGCTGGAGGCGGCGTGCGTAAAAGCTTTTAACAGGAAGGAGAGTTAAATGACTAAAGAATACAGACTGACACTGGAAGTGTATAGACTCGAGGGCGCCGCAGGCGTGGAGTGTTCGGTGCATGTGCGGGAGAACGGCGCAGAATGGGAGAGCGTACCTCCTACTTCAGTAGAGGATGACGCTGATAGCAGTAATGAGGCATGGCTTGTCAGCACCGTGCTTGGCAGACTGGACAAGATGTATGGAGCACAGGGGAGCAGGAACCTTTCAGCTGACCTGAGGGACCTGTTCTACAGTGTGTTCCTTGACAAGCTGGCCAATCACATAGAGGAGCACGGAGCGGAAGGAACACTGGCACGCTATGTCGACGATGCCAAGCTGCTCGAAACTCTGGCGGATGCTTCTGAAAAGGAGCTCCTCCTGAAGCTCGGCGGAGATAATATGGAACCGGCCATTATGGAAAATCTGAAGAAGCTTCTCAGGATGACGGCTTCTAAAGTGTCCAGGGAGAGCATAGCCAAGGCGGTTATGCGTAAAAGTAACGTAAAAAGCGCGCGTACGGGCGTTGCAGAGGGGGAGGGATGAACAGAAAAAAAGTTGTCAGTGCCTATACAGGCATACGTGATTACCCGGCAGGAGTAAAACCTGCCGGAAGAGTCCAGCGTATACGTAAAGTGTGGAGCAGCGCGGTGCCTGTAATACGGTCACTCGTTCAGTCCACCCTGGCCCTGGACGATGAGGCAGTTAAAACATTCCCTGAGATAAAGGACAGGGAGTACCTTCTGCCTGCGGCTTATACCGCGGCACTTCTTACAGCCATGAGTAACCCGGAGTGGTTCGGGTCCCTTGTGACCAGACTGGCGGCGATCAACAGGGAGG
>Ga0172377_10008312_pt1 | contig 10644 bp, 7 predicted proteins | sample Pumphouse3metaG_FD_119749 | JGI IMG/M metagenome (GOLD analysis project Ga0172377, IMG submission 119749) | Leachate microbial communities from a municipal landfill in Southern Ontario, Canada - Pumphouse #3 metaG | ecosystem: Engineered > Solid waste > Landfill > Unclassified | place: Canada... | reverse complement strand
TTCGGCGCGATAAGACCACGAAGCGGCGCATCCTCGACGACCACCGTCGCTTTCGCCGTTTCTGCGATCTCGAACACATCGCCCCGAAGACCGCCGTTCGTGATATCCGTCATCGCATGGATATGCGGGAACACCTCCGAATTGATCAGCGCATCGCAGGCTTTCAGGAAATGCAGATTGATCGTCTCCTCGACCACATCTGCGTTCCCCGAATACAGCGCCGCCGTCGCGATCGTACCGCCGCCTGCTCCCCTCGTCATCAGGAGAACATCGCCCGGGACCGAGGATCTGCGGGCCGTCACGTGTTCTGCCACACCGACAACGCCCACACATCCTGTCATCCGGTCGCCGATAACCATGTCCCCGCCGATACGGAGCGTCGACCCCGCAACGAGCGGCACGCCCAACGCGTCAGAGACCGTCGTGATCCCTGCCGTGTAATCGAACAGTTTCGCCACATCACCGTCGTCGGCGATATGCACATCCGAGATCAGCCCTACCGGGTGGGCACCCATCACATACACATCGCGAAGCGTCGCCCGGGTCGCATGGAATCCTGCGAGGAACGGAAAATCCGACAGACGCGAGTGCATCCCGTCCACTGTTGATATGATATACTGGCCGTTCGCCTCAACGACCCCGCCGTCATCCATCTGATCGACACCGACCCGTGCCGAGGTCTGCCCGATCACATGAGCGATCTTCCTGTGCGCATAGAAATCCCCCGAACCGCGGGACCCCACACCGAACTCGCCCATAGAAACGCCGGCGTGTTCATACTCGAACAGGTCGCCCTTCAGCCCGCTTGTCACCTTCACTTCTTCGATAACGGCCCTCGCGAAATCCCGTGCGAACCCTTCATCGATATTCTTTATATCCAGAATGCGTTCCTGAAGAAGTTTCTCGATCTTCTCTTCAGGAATATTCTTATGCATGCTCCGGCGAACGAAGCCTTCAACGTCCATACAAGATAGTTGTGAAGGGACAGACTATAAAGACATGAGGTTAACCCCCGACGAAGTATTTTCAGAAGGGGCGTTCTACTATATCTGATATGAATTCCCTGGAAAAAACGATGGCCTTCGCCGCCACGATCGCAGGCTCCGACCCGTCGGCAGGGGCCGGGATCCAGGTCGACCTGAAAACCATGGCCGCCTGCGGGGTCTGGGGCATGACCGTGATCGCGGCACTCACCGCACAAAACGCCACGCACGTTCTCGATACGGCAAGCATCCCTGCGGCCTTCATCAAAAAACAGATCGACGCCCTCGAAGAGGACTTCCCTATCGGCTGCTACAAAACAGGCATGCTGAAAAATGCCGAGACGGTCGGGATCGTCGCTGAAAGCATTCCAGAAGGGCGGAGCCTCGTCGTCGACCCGGTACTTCTCGCAACAAAAGAGTACCGGCTTCTTGATCTGGCAGGTCAGGAACGGCTCGTTGCCGATCTGCTGCCGCGGACCACCGTGATAACGCCGAATCTGCCTGAGGCGTCCGTCATCTCCGGGATTGCGATCACCGACGCCGAGTCGATGGAAGAGGCAGCATACTGGTTCATCGATCAGGGAGCACAGGCTGCCGTTATCAAAGGAGGGCATGCCTTCTTCCGGCTCGGGACCGATGTTTTTGCCGACAAAAACGGCATGATGCTGGTCGAAGGCGAGGTCGCGCCTTTCACCGATGTCCACGGGTCGGGCTGCTGTTATGCGTCCGCGATCGCCGCCCACATCGCTCTCGGCTATCCGGTCAGAGACGCCGTTCTCGAAGCAAAAAAGTTCGTAAACGGCGCAATAAAATACTCCTGGGAATATGCTCCGGGACGCCGGACGATGAATCCCGGGTGGCAGCAGCATCAGACATATTATAAAAAATTCTAACTTTTTTTCCGTCTGCCGTGAGAAATCACCTCTATATTTATCATAAGAAAAAGCAAACTAGTACCTATGACCGAAACGGCACACAAAGCCGGACGCAATAAGCGTTCAGCTGAGCGCGAGCATAAATCCGAGGGATTTGTGCCTCATAACATGATGGATTACGAGGAAACCTATTCCACGTTCTCCATCGCCGTGCCTGAGTATTACAACTTCGGCTTCGACGTTGTTGATGCATGGGCAAAAAAGGATCGAAATAAGCTCGCCATGATCTGGACAAACCAGGAAGGGAAGGAAAAATACTACACCTTCCGGCAGATGATGAATCTGTCCAATCAGATCGCGAACATGATGTTCAAGCAGAATATCGGCAAAGGCGACAGAGTAATGATCCTTCTGCCGCGTGTCCCCGAATGGTGGACCTTTGCTCTTGCTGCAATTAAAATAGGCGCAGTGATCTGCCCGTCCCCGGTCATTCTAACCCCTCACGATCTAAAATACCGAATAAACCAGGGCAAGTTCAAGATGATCGTGACGAACACCGAGAACGTCTGGAAGATCGAGGATATTGGGAGCGAATGCCCTTCGCTCAAAGTCAAGTTCCTGATCGACGGCGATGTTCCCGGATGGATAAACTATCAGAAGGAACTGATACACCCGGCACGTGCTTCTACGAAGCTTAGTTCGATCGTCAGAAGCGTTCGAACCAAAGCGACGGACCCTATGCTCATCTTCTTCTCGTCGGGAACGACCGCCGACCCGAAGATGGTCCTGCATAATCATGCGTATCCGCTCGGCCACATCGTGACCGGCAGGTTCTGGTATGATCTGAAAGACAACGATCTTCACTTCACGGTCGCAGATATGGGCTGGGGCAAATCCTCATGGGGTAAGTTCTACGGTCCATGGATGCAGGGAGCCTGTGTCTTTGTCTACGATTACCGTGGAAAGTTCAATGCGACCGAGCTTCTCCCGCTGATCGAAAAGTACGAGATCACGACGTTCTGTGCGCCGCCGACGATCTACAGAATGCTGATCCTTGCTGATCTGGAAACCTTTGACTTTTCCCAGCTGCGTCACTGCCTCTCTGCAGGCGAGACGCTGAACCCGGAGGTCAACCGTGTCTGGGAAGAAGGTACCGGCAAAATGATCTACGAGGCATACGGACAGACGGAAACCGTGACGGTTATCGGAACGTTCCCCTGTATGGATGTCAGACCCGGTTCGATCGGCAAACCCGCCCCGGGCTGGAAGATCGAGCTCCACGACGACATGGGCAACATTGTTGCACCAGGCGTTGAAGGCAGGATCGCGATCAAGACGAGCGACCCCTCGCCGGTCGGTCTGTTTACCGAGTATCTGAATGACCCGAAGGCAACCGCGAAGGTGTTCATCAACGGCTGGTATTACACGGGAGACAAAGCAACCGTCGACAAAGACGGCTACTTCTGGTTTATGGGCCGTGACGATGATATGATCAAATCGTCCGGATACCGTGTTTCACCGGCCGAGGTCGAGTCAGCACTTATCGAGCACCCGGCAGTCAAAGAGTCGGCTGTTGTGGGAAGCCCGGACCCGATCCGCGGCGTGATCATCAAGGCATTTGTGATCCTGAAGGATGGTTATACTGGATCCGACGCTCTCGTGAAAGAGATGCAGACCCATGTCAAGACGACGACCGCACCCTACAAATATCCGCGGGCGATCGAGTTCGTGGAAGAGCTTCCAAAGACCATCTCAGGAAAAGTCCGGAGAGTTGAACTCCGTAATCTTGAGATGAAGAGATATCAGGAAGCTCATCACGAAGAGTTCACAGAAAAGAAGAACTGAACTCTTTTTCTTTTTTTGAAGTTGGCGGGGTGAGCCGACAGGCTCGCCCTTAGCTGAGGCAGGTTGACGACGAAGTCGACGACCTTAGCTGAGCAAGCCGATAGACTTGCGATCAAATCTTTGATTTGCGATCTGGCGCGGAGCGGCCCGCGGTGGGGAATCATGTTTTCTCTTCGAAAGAAATGATTCACTTTTTTGCGTGAACCTAAATCCTCATGAAATTTCCTCCGTCGTGTTTCGAAAATAATCTGGTCTACCGTGGTATTTTGAAGAATATTATTCATACTGGAAGGGACTATTCATTGTAATATGGATGAAAAATTTGAAGGACGGGGTCAGGAACTTTATAACAAACTCAATTCAGAATATCTGATTGAGTGTGCAGAGAATAATAGGATAGATGAGTGGAATGCTCAATATCTAGAATATCTAGAATTGGAATGGAACAGATTGTATCATCCTGGGACTTGGGACGAGAACAAGATTTTGGAGTTGGTTCGTCACCCTCAGTTTAGAACACCTCATTTGAATGAGGAGGATTTTTACGAGGCAATATCCCGCGGTTTGAGTTTCAATAAAGTACATCTTGAAGGGCAAATAATCTTACCTCGATCTCAGGCTGGGGCAATGTTCAATGATGAACCTCATGAGAGAGGAAAGTTCTATGATGCACACCTGGAGGGATCAAAATTCTATGCAGCACATTTTGAGAGAGCATTTTTTTATGAAACTCATCTCGAGGGGGCACTTTTCTTCCAGACACATTTAGAGATGGCAATCTTCTGGGGGGCACATCTGGAGGAGGTACAATGTTTTGCGTCTCATCTCCATATGGCAGAATTCAAGGGAGCACATTTGGAGGGGGCAAAATTTCAAGAAGTATATATCGAGGGGGCCACGTTTTTAGATGCACATCTGGAGGGAGCAGAATTTACCTATGCAGTCGTGGATGGGGGAACTCTGTTTACCAAAAACACCATAAATGATAAAACGAATTTTACGGGAACCGCCCTTTCTGCGGCCCGCATAGATCCGAGTCTTAGAACAAGGCTTGAGCGAAATATCCGGGAAATTCAGTGGAGAAAATGGTATGATAAACCAAAAATCTCCCCTTTGCGAATCCTGAAAAAAAGCTTCGGCAAATATGGGAAAACTGAGAGGTTACAGGCAGAGAAATCATCATTAACCGACAAAGTCCTCATCAATCCGTTCGTCCGGCTTTTCTGGTGGTTATCTGACTACGGCTCGTCATGTAAGCGTTGTCTTGCGTCTTTTGCCGGACTCATAGTATTGGCATTCATTGTTAATCTCATCCTCATTCAATCTACCTCTCCAGACATTGGGGAACTCTTTGCAAACACTATCTTGGCATTGTTCGGTGTTGGGGATCCGGGATTATTAGGAATTGCGCGGCTTTGGCAAGTCGTCTATGTGGTATCAGGTTACTTCCTGCTTGCAGTATTGATATCAAGATTTGCCATTATGTTCCAAAACACGAGTCCTTGATAGTAAAAATATGTTGAAGGACATAAACTCCAATACACTCACCTTTTTTCAGAAGAGAAGATTTCCTTTCCTCCATTCATCCGTACACTGTCATCACACCAAATCCACGAAAACACGAAAATAATAAAATCGGTTGGGGGTGGATACATGAGAAATCCCACCGCGAATAATCGCGAATAAACGCGAATCGCATTTTCCTTACGCTGTCTTCTTGTCCTCGTCGTTTTACTCCTCGGCCGCGTTCCTACGCTCCGCCTTATCGGCTTCGCGTGGCCGGAACGCCAGCGTGGAAAATGCTGGAAAACCCGCGTCGCGGGTTTTCTTTAAAGAATCTCAAATCCTTAACAATTACAAAAAAGATCAAGATTTTATCAGGAGAAAACCCGCGACGCGGGTTTTCCAGCATTTTTCGTTCCGCCGTCCCGACCACGCGAAGCCGATAAGGCGGAGCGTAGGGACGCGACCGAAGGTCAAGAGGGCGGAACTGGAAAAATGCGATTCGCGTTTATTCGCGATTATTCGCGGTGGGATATCTTATAGTTCCAAAGAATACCTTACACGAAAAACCTTAGGATATCTCCACCGCGGGACGCTCCGCGCCGGATCGCAAACCTTCGGTTTGCTCAGCTAAGGTCGTCGACTTCGTCGCCAACCCGCAGTCACTCCCCCGCACCCCAAATCAAAAAAAAGGATGATGGCTAAACAGAATAGCCGGCAACTTCAGAGTTTCAGAGAAATCCGCACGGGATATCCACGGCGCACTTCCCGCAGACATTCGCCTTGTATAGCTTTTCATTCTCCTGACACAGCGAAAAGCAGACCCTTCGGTCGAATCCGTCCTCGGTCAATGCTCCCGTTGGGCAGTTGTCCACGCACTGTCGACAGTTACCGTTCAGTTTAAAGAGACACCGCTCCTCCGTCTCCGGCCGATCGGCGACGACGGGAAGATCGGTTACGATCGAGCCGAACCGCCCGCACGACCCGACACGCGTTATCAGCAGATTGTTCAGACCGAACTTCCCCAGACCCGCGATCTCGGCGACGTGCCGCTGAGACCAGCAGCTCATCAGGATCTGTTTGTCCAGATGGACGGCGTTTTCCGCAAATGCTGCCCGATATCCGTGATCCTGCAGGTATTCGATCAATGCCGCATTCATTGACGCAATCAGCCGGTTCGTCTCGATATAACACTCGGCCCACCGCGTCGAGGCAATTCTTCCGGAGACATTCGAGAGGGAGACCTCCTTTTGAAACGGTAAAAAATAGGATATGATGATCGTCGGGTCGGGAAGGATGTCTGCCGGCATCAGATGCCCGGGCATCACGACCCTCTTCAGTTCCGGGATCATCGGCGAACTGCAGTCGGCAAACCCGACGAGCGGTTCACGCAGATGGGAAGCGTCTTTCACATATTCTTTGATGAAGTCTGTGATCTCTTCCCGCATCCGTCTACTCCTTAAAGACCATGTCCAGGAGATCGACCGAGTTGATGAGTCCGTAGGAACCCTTCGCCTGCACTTCTTTCTCGGTGTAGACCTGGACATCGTCCGGCTCACCAAGACCGCGGATCGCGAACGGCACCGGGTCGTTCGTGTGGGTCTTTTTCGCGACCGGTGTCGGGTGGTCGGGCATCAGCATGATGCATCCGTCGAAGTTGTCGAGGATGTAGCCGATCGCCTTATCCAGATTCTCGATCGCTTTGATCTTCTCTTCCACGCTTCCCAGGTGTCCTGCCTCGTCGGTCGCCTCGACATGCATGTACACGAAGTCCGCATCGCCGTTCGCGGTCTCGACAGCCGCCTGTGCTTTTCCAAGGAAGTTCGTGTCGAGATATCCGGTTGCTCCGGGGACCGTGACGACTTCCATGCCGGCACATTTCGCAAGCCCGAACAGCAGATCGACCGCCGAGATGATCGCTCCTTTCTTATGATATTTATCGGTGAACGCCGGCATCGCAGGCTTCGATCCTCCGCTCCACGGCCAGACTGTCGTCGCCGGGTTTTTCCCTGCAGCGATACGCTTTTTATTTACAGGATGGTTCTCGAACACATCTGACGCCCTGACGATGAAGTTCATCAGACGCTCTGCATCCTCTCCTTTCGGGAGGTAGTCATCGATGGCCTCGCCGACGATGTCGTGGGGGGCGGTCGTCTCTGACCCTTTGCCGTTTGGAAGCATCATTACATTTCTGTAGGAGACGCCCGAGTGCCAGCCTGCTTCGGGGATATTTTCCTGGAGAGCGGCGAACAGTTCCGCTCCCTCTTCGCTGGAGATATGTCCCGCAGCAAAATCCTTCATCTTCCCATTCTCGATCGTGACCAGATTACACCGGTAGGCGAGTTCCCCCTCGTTAAAGGGGATGCCCATACTGAGTGCTTCGATCGCTCCGCGGCCTGTGTAATACTTCAGCGGATCATAGCCGAGAATCGACATATTGGCAACATCTGAACCGGGAGAGAGGGAATCATCCACCGTTTTCAGCATGCCGCATCTGCCTTCACGGGCGATACGGTCCATATTGGGTTTATGTGCCGCTTCGAGCGGGGTTTTTCCCCCAAGCTCTGCAAGAGGCTCGTCTGCTGCACCGTCAGCCAGAATAAGAATATATTTCATGGGAATCTCTCTTATATATCAGGTCGTTATCTGAATAAATTACTTGGTTGCGACATACAAAGCCCGAACGCTAATTAGGGAAGGCGGATCTAATTAATAAGAGACGTATGGATATAATTAAAGGGGCGTGCATGGCGATCGCCGACAGCGTGCCGGGAGTTTCCGGCGGAACGATCGCATTTTTACTTGGATTTTATGATAAGTTCATCTCTTCAGTGGACGATATCCTGACCGGGTCGATGGAGAAACGGAAAGCCGCTTTTCCGTTCCTGTTCAAACTTGCTCTTGGCTGGGTCGCCGCTTTTCTCATCTGCGCCGTTATCCTCGCAAATCTTTTTGATACCTATATTTATGAAATAAGTTCGCTTTTCATCGGCCTGACCGTCTGCGCCATTCCGATCGTCGCGATGGAGGAGAAGAAAGCCCTAAAAAGCCATTATCTGCACAGTATCTTTACGGTCCTCGGTATAGCTGTCGTTCCTCTGATCATGTACTTCAATCCGGTCTCCCACGAAAGTTCTGTTGACCTGGCGCAGATCTCGCCCGGGCTTGGTCTGTTTCTTTTTATTTCTGCGGTCCTCGCGATCTCGGTGATGGTGCTTCCCGGGATATCAGGCTCAACGATGCTTCTGATCCTGGGACTCTATGTCCCGCTGATCTCGGCAGTGAGCGCAGTCGTTCATCTCCAGTTCCAGTATGTGCCGATGCTGATCATATTCGGCCTCGGGATGATCACGGGGCTCGTGTTCATCGCTAAACTTCTGAGACACTGCCTGGAAAAATACCGCTCACAGACGATTTATCTGAGCATCGGGCTTTTGATCGGTTCTCTCTATGCGATCGTGCTTGGGGCGACCACGCTTGACGTGCCAAAACCCGCAATGAGCATCGAGACGTTCAGCATCCTGTTCTTTTTACTTGGAGTGGCGATCCTTGCCGGTCTGCAGTATATGAAGAAGAGAGCGGAGAAGAAATCGGCGTAAAAACCGATGTTGACATTTTTGGTCAAAATACTTTTTTTCATAAGAGGAGTTACGGGGTTGCTCTCAATCCAATTCGGAGAGAGTAGGACCGCGTGTAGAAACATAAGTAAACGAACCGCGAATCTCCACGAATCTTCGCGAATCGCATTTTTCTTGCGCCTGCGTGCTCTGCTCCGGCTTATGCGTGCAAATCGAAGATTTGCGTGCCGCCTCAAATGGGCAAAGCCCATTTTGGCTTCACCTACGCAGGAATCGCACGCCGTCTGGAAAAGTCCACGAGCTAAAAGCTCGTGAGACGTCTCAAGAGCCTTTGGCTCTTGGACAAATGCTGGTGAAAAACCCGCGTGCGGGTTTTTCTTATGTTCTATCTCTCATTTTTTTGAACAGGGGTGCGGAGGAGTGACTGCGGGGTGAGCCGATAGGCTCGCCCTCAGCGGAGCAAATCTCTGATTTGCGATCCGGCGCGGAGCGTCCCGCGGTGGAGATATCCCTGGGTCTTTTATAGTTGGAAAGTAAATTCAAAAATGTGATGGAATGAATAAAATTTTTTGTGTATTTTTATTCATCACTCAGCGAGAGTTGCCCGGATCGCACGCCGGACACTCTCTTCGGATGTGATCTCCGGATCCCAGCCGAGTGATCTGAGTTTGTCGACACCGAGTCTCATCAGAGGGACGTCGCCGACCCATCCTCTGTCGCCGCCGGTGAACTTGAACTCTACATTTTCAAGTCCCATCTCTTCGACGATCAGTTCGGCGATCCGCTTCACATTGACCCAGTCTTCCGATCCGATATTGAAGAAGTTGAAGGTATCAGCCGAGACCTTGGGTGCAAATATCATAGCCTTCACGCAGTTTTCGACAGCAAGATAGGATTTACTCTGTCTTCCGTCGCCGAGGATCTCCAGTTCCTTCGGGTTTGCCCGGAGCTTCTGCACGAAATCATAGATGATCCCGTGCGTACTGCGGGCACCGACAATATTTGCAAACCGGTAGACCCAGGTATTCCAGCCGTAGGTCGCAGCGTAGGAAGAGATCATTGCCTCACAGGCGAGTTTGCTTGCTCCGTACACCGAGATCGGGATCATCGGCGAGTAGGTCTCTGGCGTCGGGATCACCGAGGCTTCACCATACACGGTCGACGTTGAGGTGAACACGAACTCCTTTACATTGTGTTCCTTCATGGCCTCGAGAACTTTGACCGTGGCCGTGACATTGTTTTCGTACACTTCAAAGGATTTGCGTGCGGATCCGCGTACATCCGGATCGGCAGCTATGTGATATACTCTGTCTGCGCCGGCGAAGTGCTTCTGCCAGCCGTCTTCAAGCAGGTTGGCCTGGACGAATGTTATCTGTTCGAGGTTTTTCTCGATATTGGCCATTCTTCCGGCAACCATCGAGTCGATCACGATGACCTGGTGATGATTTGCAACAAGGAGATCCACCAAATGCGAGCCGATGAATCCCGCCCCTCCGGTGACGATACAGTTCATAGAAGTATGTTGGTTTTTTTGCGTGATAAGGGGAACGGAATGCTCATACGTTCTGGAGTTTTTGGAAAAAATGTGTCTGTTTAACAATCTTTATCCCCCGATAAAGCCAATTTCGAGTAAGTGGCAACATTCCTTGATTTATTCTGGGAATATTTTTCCGGAAAGACCCTTCCTACACCGACCCTCATAGGCTTAACGTTAGTTATAGCCATCTCGGTGGTACTCACGCTCATTGTAATAGTATTTGTTATGAGTTCATACGGAAACGGAGCGTTCATTTTTAAACTCGTTGGCATGACCATCAATCCCGCGGGGGATGATCGACTGGAACTGGAGCTTGTAAGCGG
>Ga0172377_10008310_pt1 | contig 10646 bp, 8 predicted proteins | sample Pumphouse3metaG_FD_119749 | JGI IMG/M metagenome (GOLD analysis project Ga0172377, IMG submission 119749) | Leachate microbial communities from a municipal landfill in Southern Ontario, Canada - Pumphouse #3 metaG | ecosystem: Engineered > Solid waste > Landfill > Unclassified | place: Canada... | reverse complement strand
GCCGGTAAATGGCAGGCCCGCAGTCTTAACCTCATCGGTGATATCAACCTTTTCAAAGCAACTGAAACCCTGCTGGACGAAATTGAAACTGTTGGTGAAACAGAAGCCGCGCAGATGACTTCCGCAAATAAAACCCTTACCGAAATGCAGTCGAGGATTTCGTTCTGCGGCCCCCTGATCGCGTTCGGGGCGGCTCAGCAGGCGGCAAAGAACAACGGCGTCAATATTTATGAATCCGATTCGCAGAGCGGTTATAAAACCGTTTATAACGATATGAGGAATTATTTGACGAAACTTGATCCTGTAAGCGAGAATTATAATTACGGGGATATCGAGGAATACATAAATTACTATAAATGGCGGGAACCTTATCTCGCGATGCTCGAAATCATAACCGACCAGGGACTCGCTGTTCGTCCCAACGGGCGTTTCCCCGGCCTTGAAAGCATCGATCCGCCGTGGCTTGATGATGACAGCCTTTACAGCGCCATCCTGAACAAAACTTGGTGCAACCCGACCCTGAACTCTATTATAAAGTATCCTGATTCCTACTGGAACGGGAAATGGTGGAACGTGGATTTCGAACATACATCTTTCCCTGATGAGAGCGAAATTTACACTCTGGGTATAAAGTTTACCGGCGATGTCGAACAGGCTGTGCTTGAAAACGCCCTTGGCGAAACCCTGACTTCCGAAAGAGTATCAAAGTTAGCCCCGATACGCTGGTGCGCTTACGACAGCAAATGGAATCGTTATAATACCGATGGCACAACTGAGAATTTAAACTACAGCGGACCGGATAACGACAATCTGGGTTACTGGAGCCGGGGCAAGTTCCTGCGGGCTGATTTAAAGGACGGCATGTTTTACGGCGGCGCGGTAGCTTATGCCGAATGCTACCAGCGGATAAAACTTATGAACAAATACAAGAGCAGAATGACGCGGCCTTCTTCTGTTGAAAATGATCAAATGGCGAAAGCCCGTTCCGCCTTGCAGAATGATATTATACAGGAAACTTCAAGCGAAACCTTGAAAGTCGGCAATGATTCTTCGACCGACAACAGCAACGGCGGCGCCGTGGCCAAGCCGATCGGCGTTTTGTCTGACGGTTCGCCGCCGACTGACGCAATTATAGTATTGCCGATTTTTAGTGACGTGGCTTTAATTCCGAGTACGATGCAGCAATGCCGTCCGCTCCGGGTCGATTTTAGTTTACTGGAGAAATTCCTTGCCTGGCTTGCGACGATTGACGACCTGCATAATCCGAACAGCGCGCCGCCGGACGGTACGGAAAAATACCTGACAGCCTTGCAGACTCTTGACGACCCGACTTTTCGCAAAACCGGCTGGAATAACGATTATGTCCGTGATGACTCGGATATATCGATTTATTTTAATGATGATTATAAATATGATGCGGAAAGCAACGCAACCGGCGCCGGCTGGCTCCAGCAGATATGGAAAACCACCGATAATTATCTGGATGATGGTGATATTCCCGGTACGCTGGAGGAAAGGGCTTCCGGCTGGAATACGCGGATTTATTCCGGTAAGAGCTATATATTGAAGAACCGTCTGGGAACCCTGCTCACTAATGAGCGGATGATTTGCGGTGAGATCCCGGCCGGGAATAGTGGAATCATTGCGGGAGTCAGGGTCGGGCCGTCGCGTTTATAGGCGCTTTAACCGTTCACATCGTTAAATAATTAATGTTCAAGTAGCGCCGCGTCTCGATGAGACCGGCGACATGTAACGTTGACAGACCGCATAATGTTGCTCTTTGCCGCTTTCATCGAAAGCCGGCCTACTTGAACTTCCCGGCTAAAATTTGTCTTGGGAAAGGATTCCAAGCAATTTTTCTTTCACTTTAACAAGTTTTTCCCTGTTTATCAACATGCAGTGAGCTTCGACGTGATAACCGATTGCGGGTTCCGTTTCTATAAGCGCCTGCATTTCATCATTCAACTCGATATGGTTGGCGCATATATTTTTCATTTTCGCGATTGTCTTTTTTCTGTCGCAGTCCTTATTGCTGTAATATTCACCGCGGAGCCGGGCGAATTCCGTAACATTGATATCGGCAAGAACCATATTTTTGAAAGCTTTCGCCACCGCGAAATCCCGGAGAAAGTCAATGCGTTTTAAATCGGAAACGTCCGCTTCCGCCTGGGCCATGGACGCGAGTCCTTTTTCCCAATGCCGCAGGAGTTCCCTGAAAGCGTTCAGGCGTTTATCAACCGTCCAGGGCGGATGTATCCAGTCTTCCAGGCGGTGATTTTCCATAGCCGAATCCTGCCATGACAACGGGCTCTGGTCGTTCTTGTTTTCAAAAAACAAAGGATATGCCGGGCCGTGGTTCAGCGGTTGAAACGATAACGACCAGGCGTCGCGCGGATAAAACTTCCCGGCGTCGCTGAAATGCTTCCAGGCCGCCAGTATTGCCGGAACCGCCCCTGTGCCATACCGTCCGGCGGCAACCCCGCTCAGTATTTCTTCAAGGTCAGTTTTTACCGGGTCAAAATAAAATTCTCTGGCCAGTTCCGTAACTATTGACGTAAAACATCCGAAATTCCACGTGAACATTCCTCCGGCGCAATTGTATTTGCGCAGATTACGCATTTTTTCGGCGACTGAATACATGACCGGCAGATGCGGCAGGGCTCCGGCTTCGTGAGTCGTGCTTATCTGGAGTTTGGCCGCTATCGGCTTATTCCGTCCGTTTTCGAATTCCGCGGTTTTGCGGAAACGTTCCGATGGCCCGACATAAGTTAAAGAATATTCGTCATTGATAAATTCGTCGTCGAATATTTTGAATTTGCCGCCGCGTTCAAAACCGGACATCACGAGCACTTTTTCCGACAATCTCCGCAAAACCCCCGCCTGCGGGTCTTCTTCCCATTGCGACCAGCTCCAGTTCCAGGCAACAACTCCCGCCTCCGGTTTTGCCCGGTGTATTCCGCGTTCGGCAAGGTTTAAAATCTCCGCCGCGACTTCCTGCGGAGTCCGTTTCCGGCATTCCGGGCATGTCACTTCGTAAATCGGCCAGTGTTCAAAACTTATTTCCATATCGGGATTGATTACCCTGGAAAAACAATGCGACTGGTGTTCGCTGGCCGTAATCATCGTTATTCCGCCCAGGCCCGGCAGCCTTTTGAAAAGTTGATAAAATCCCTGTTCAAGGTATTCTTTTACTTCCGGGCGGCTGGAACATAAGGCATATTCATGGGACGGCTCAAAGAAGTCGCCCCGCAAGTGCGCGTTTTTCTTCCAGAAGCTGTCTTCTTCGTGCGCTCCCCATGGTTCCTGCATATGGAGATAAACCGCCAGTCCGTAGTTCGAGGCGCGTTCGATCAGGCGTTCGAGGTCTTCACGTTTCCGTTTCTGGTCGCGGCAATCCCAGTCAAAACCGACCGGCTCGATCAAATCCCGGAGCCAGGCTTTGACCCATATACCGGAAAAACCGTGATGCGCGATTTTGGCAAGGATATTGTCGTGGTAATGCTCCCCGTCATAATGTCCCTGCGTTTCCTTATAATAGGAAGCGACCGGCGACCGGAACAGTCTTAAAGGCAGTGCCGTCGTCTTATGGATGGTCTGCTTCTCAAGGAACGGCGCTTCCCTTTTAAGCATAAGCCGTTCCAGAAAAAATATTCCCCGCATTATGCCTGCCGCGTCCGCGCCGCTTATTTTTATAAATTCATCCGTTATTTCTATTTTATGGCTTTCCGCCGGACCGATTTCGGGAGCTGTTTCCAGAATGACCGCTTTACCGCCCGCCGGAGCGTCATTTAAGCGGACTTTCATGCATATATCCAGAAACTGGCTGAAGTCGTTAACCGCGAAATTTACGACCTTGTTTTCCGGCTCCGGTTTTATTATCCGCCAGGAAGAATCTATTTCCGTTTCATTCCGTGACTTGCGGAGGTATTTGTCCCGGTGGCAACAGTTATGATACGGTCCCAGCAGTTCGGCGCTGAACGGGAAACGTTTAAACAGGGGCGGTTCTCCCGGTCCCGGATGCGGGATAACCGTGTCGTAGATATTTTTAATGCTCATTACAGTTTCCTGCTGACGATAATATTATAATAAAATTGAACCGCCTGTTCAAGCTGCCCGATCTCCACATATTCATCACTCGTATGGGCGACGGCGATACTGCCCGGTCCCCAGAGAACGGTAGGGATTCCCGCGGCGTCCATCCGGTAGGCGTCGGAACCGAAAGCGACTTGCTGCGGAGTCCCGTCAATATCCATGTCTGTGCAAATTTCGGATAAAATCCTGACGCCGGGATGATCCGGCTCGACCAAAACCGCGTTTTGAGCGTCTTTTAAATCCGAAAAAGAGAAATTAAAATCCAGATTCCGGGATAAATATTTTTCCAGGTCTTTAAAAGCTTTTTCAGGGGAAGTATTTTTTGTCAGTCTGCGGTCAATTTCAATAGTACATGCGTCGGGGACTATGTTTACTGCCGAGCCGCCTTTGACGGTGCCTACTGAAATTGTCTCGCCGCTCTCCAATTCCGACTGGTATTTTTCAATCAGGCTGATCAGTTTCGCCATCCGGTAAATGGCGTTTACGCCTTTTTCCGGTTCGGAACTGTGAAAGGCTTTTCCCGTTACGGAAGCATTCCACCGGGCAACGCCTTTAAAACCGTTGACGATCCGGCAGCCGGTTGGCTCCCCGATGATCCCGAAAGCGGCATTTTTGCTCGGTTCCTGTTCGCACAGCGCGAGACTGCCTTTGAACGAATATTCCTCGTCGGATACGCCCATGACAATGATATTGTTTTTTACTTTTTCTGGATTTTCGGCGGCTTGGGCGAGCGCGGCAAGCATTGCGGCAAGTCCGCCTTTGCAGTCGCATGCCCCGCGGCCGTATATCCTTCCGTCTTTTCTCACCGGGCGTAAAAGCTGCCGGTTATTCCCGATGCCTACCGTGTCGGTATGGCATTGCAGGATTATGGTTTTATAATTCGCGCCTTTGTAAAGCATGGCGCCGACATTGCCGCGTCCGGGAAGCGCGGTTTCCTGCACGAAAGGTTTCAGGCCGATTTTGCCGATAAAATCGCAAATATAGTCATTAACCTTTGCTTCCCCGCATAAGTCCGGAGCGGAGTCGCTGCCGCCCATCGGGTTTACGCTGGGCAGGGCGATCAGGTCTTCAAGAATGTCGATAACGTTTTTCATCAGCAGAATCCCGGTATGCCTTCAATCGCGAGTGCGCGAACGCAGCACGAATCCAGTCCCTTTATCGGCATGGGCTGGTAAATTATCATGAATATTTCCGTTTCGAGCCGGTCGAGGTTCTGCATTACTTCGAGGAACATGATGTCATGCGGCATTACCGCTTCATGCACGTCGCAGGCGTCTTTGACGCTGTGCTCGATAGCCGCCGAATCCCCGAAACCGATGCATTTGACTTTTTTCTCCGCGAACCACTCGCCGGATTCCCGGCAAAGGTACGGCCGCTGGTCGTTCGGGTCATTGCTGAAAGGTTCGCAGTGATATGGGCTGCTCAGGATGACGACATCGCCCGCCCGTACCCGGCCGCGGTCGGCGGCGTCAAGTATTTCGCGGGTAATCGGCGCGCCCGGCTCGCATTCAAGTTTCAGGTGCACCGCCCGCCCCATGAACGCGGTGATCGGCAGTTCGAGAATATCTTTCCAGTCGTCCTGGTAATGATAAGGAGTTTCGATATGGGTGCCCAGATGCGATTCCACCGTCAGGTTTGAATGGTAATCTTTTGAGCTTTCCTGAAAAAAACGCTCCACTTTGCAAAGCCGGGTCGAATTCGCCGGGTCAATTGGTTTGCTCAGGTCGACTACACGATAGTTTGCGAGTTGTTCAACGATCATAATTTATCCTTGGTTTGAGATTATTTTTTCAGCGTTAAGGTAATAAATTTGTGCCAGTTCATTCCCGGAAAAACCGCCGTAATCACTGCGGAGCAGTTCCAGGGTCTGCTTATAGGTATTGAATTCCAGCACCGGAGAAAAATCGGACGCGAACAGCAGACGCTCCGCGCCGAAATTCCGTTTTAAAAGGTCGATTACTTCGAAAAGATCGGTTTGCGGGTAACGCCAGCCCTGGCGGGAAAAAGCGTAGAACCCGGAAAGTTTTATGTATACATTTTCAAATTCGGCCAGCGTCAGGGCGGTTTTATATTTTTCAAAGTCAAGACCTTTCTCCGTAAGCTCAGGCCTGCCCATATGGTTGATCAAAACCGTAAGGCCGGGAAATCTTTTGAGGACTTTACCCAGCATCCGGCACTGCGACGGCCGGATAGTCAGGCTCAGCGGAATATTTTTATCCCGCAGAAATCCAAGATCCGAATTTGTGAGCCATTCGCCGGGATCGTCCGGTTTCAGGTAACAGCTTATGCCGAAATGGTTTTCGGAAACCATCCTTTGCGCATCGGTTGCGAAATTAATTCCCGGTTTTACGTATCCGAAGGAGTGAATCCACTTTTCGTTCCGGGCCAGGGATTTGACGTAGGCGGTATTGCCGGGGCAATGCCCTTCGTCATAGCAGATTACGAACGCCGCTTCCAGGCTGTATTTTTCCCGGTATTCTTTATAAAGATGAAGTTCGCCTTCCGTTCCGTCCTTTATGTGTGAATTGTCGAAAAGGTCGGAATAAGGCTTTTCAAAAAGATGAATATGGGTGTCTATGACTTTCATTTTATTTCAATACAGCTTTCGTCTATTTTTATGGTGGTTCGGAGCGTTTCCAGGGCTTCTTCGGGAGTAATTACGTCCGGGGGGGCGTCCAGCATGACGCATTTCAGGAAATATTCGATTTCCGCCGCCAGGGCGGTTTGCCTTATCGTCGCCGGGCTCAATGCGGTTTCCGGGTTGAAATGGGAATGTTCATGGTCGTTGATGAACACCAGGTTGTCCGGCGGCATTTTTATGTGCAGTTCGCCTTGGGAGCCGATGATATCCAGCCGGGCGTCAACGCCAGCCGGCTGCGCGTCCCGGCGCAGCCACGATGATGTAAACGAACAGATCACGCCGTTATCGAGCTTCGCGGTCGCCAGGCAGCAATCGGCTTCCCGGTCTGAATTATTGAACTGCCGGTAGCCGTAAGCTGATTCCAGGCGGCCTCCCGCTATCCATAACGCCAGATCGATATCATGTATGGCGGTTTCCCGCAGCGGGTTTTTTTTACGACCTGGCGAAAGAGTGGAATAGTGATTATTCCGTTGGGTCTGGATAAGACGTATCTTACCCAGTTTGCCTGCTGATGCCAGTTCTTTTGCCCGGTAATACTGGGGCATGAAGCGGCAGATATGCGCGACCATGAATTTTCCCCGGGCATTTTTTGCCGTGCTTACCATGGCTTCCGCGTCTTCGATACTGTCGGCGAGCGGTTTTTCAACCAGCACGTGTTTCCCGGTGTTCAAGGCGGGGATTACCGCTTTGATATGGTCTTTCCCGAAATTCGCCACACTGATGACATCCAGGTCGTCAGCCGTCGCCAGTTCGTTGTAATCGGTACAGAAAGAGGCAACCTTATATTTCGCCGCGATTTCTTCCGCCCGGCTTGCGGTGCGGGAACATACCCGTCTGACTTCCACATAGGGGAGCTGTGAGAAAACCAGCGTATGGAGTTCCCCGAATTCCCCAAGTCCCGCTATGCCGATGCGCAGTTTCCTCATTCCCCGAAAACCTCCCGGAAGGCCGCGACTGCCCGGCCGCTGACTATTGGAGTTCCCATTGCCGCCAGTTCGGTTTCAATTGCCGTGATCGTCGGTTCAAGGCATTCCGCCGCCGCGGTATGCGCCAGATGTCCGATACGGATTACCGTATTGGCCGTATCGCCCAGTCCTCCCGCAAGCAGTATGCCATGTTTTTTCTGAATATTTCCCCTTAAAGCGGTTCCGTCCACGCCTTCCGGGAGACAGACCGCGGTCAGGGTCTTGCTGGCGAATTCGTTTTCGACAAAGAGCTCCAGGCCCATTGCCTTCATTGCCGCCCGCAGGGCGTCGCGCGCCCGGATGTGCCTGGCAAAACGTTTCTCCAGTCCTTCGGTGAGAATTTCATCCAGCGCCTGGTTCAAACCCATATAGAGCGATACCGGCGCGGTATTCGGTCCCTGCGGGTGCCACTGCCGCCATTTTTCCCCGTAGCTTTTCAGGATATTCAGGTTCAGATACCACGAAGCGACGGGTTTTTTCCTGGCGTTTATCCGTTCCCAGGCACGGGCGCTGACGCTGATAAAGCCCAGTCCCGCTAGGGCTCCGAAGCATTTTTGCGAACCGGATACGCAGAAATCGATGTCGAGTTCGTCCGTTTTGATATCGACTCCGCCCATACTTGAAACGGTGTCAACGATAGTCAGGATATTTTTTTCACGGGCAACCGCCATAATCGGTTCGAGCGGGCTTTCCACGCCGGTGGATGATTCGTTATGAACCAGGGCGAGTGTCTTTATTTTCGGGTCGCTTTCCAATGCTTCTTTTACCTGTTGCGCATTAATGGGTTTGCCGTATTCGCTCCTGGTCGTAACTACTTCAATACCGTATGCTTCCGCCATTTCGGTAAAACGGTCGCCGAAAACGCCGTTATTGCAGATCAGTATTTTGCCGCCCGGTTCAACCGCATGGCTCACCGCGATTTCCATGGCGGACGAGGACGTGGCCGCGATGATATAAAAATCGTTTTCCGTCTGGTAAACTTTGCGCATTTTATCCAGCACCTCGAAGTACAGTTCGCAGAATTCCGGCCCGTAATGCGGCCGTACCGGTTCGGAAAGTTTGCAGAGTACTTCCCGGCTGACTTCGGTCGGCCCGGGAATCATAAGTTTCAAATCGTTATTCATGGCATGTTCCTTTGTTTCGAAAACGGTTTCGCTATCTATAAATAATAAATCATTATTATGAAATTGTCAAGAGTGTTTAAGTATAAAAATACCGGAAAAATCCTCTAAAACCGCCTTTTCCTATTGACAAGAAGAAACGATTTCGTTATATTTAGAAGCGAAAACGTTATTGCATTAATCGGAGCCATGTTGATGAAAAAAGCAATGGTAAAAGTTGATATAGAGTATATCGCCATGAAACTGCGGATGGCCAAATCTACGGTTTCCAAGGCTCTGAACGGGCGTCCTGACGTCAGCGATAAAACCCGGGAAAGGGTAAGGAAATTCGCCCGGAAACTCAACTATACCCCCGACCGTTTCGCGCAGGCCCTGAAGATGAAGAAAAGTAACCTTGTCGGCATAATTATGCATGAAATGCGGCATGATTTTTTCGTTGAAATTGCCAGGGGCGTGACCATGGAAGCGCAACGGAACGGTTATCAGGCGGTATTTGCCTCATCGGAAGGTTCGACGGAAAATGAAGCGGCGCTTATCGATGATTTTATCGGCCGTTATATTGACGGGCTTGTAATAATTCCCTGTATCGGGGAAGATGCTTCCCATCTGGAAGAACTTGCCGCAGGCAGTCATCCGTGCGTGATCGTCGATAATTATATCGAGGGCCTGGATATTCCGTTTGTCGGTACTGATTTCGAGGAAGGCGGGTATATTGCGGCGAAGTTCCTGCTTGAAAACGGGCATAAGAACATCGGTTTTATTCTGGGACGTAAGGAATTGAGCAGTACGCCGGAGCGGTTGGCCGGTTATGAAAGAGCCTTGACTGAAGCCGGAATCGGGTTCAGGACGCAATATGTCAGATATGGCGGTTACAGCGTTGAGAGCGGACAAAAAAACGCTGAAATTCTCCTTCGTGATTTTCCTGAAGTTGATGCGATACTTTGCGCCAACGCCGATCTTTCCGAGGGTGCGGCGAAAGCCGTGTTTGACGCCGGCAGGAATATTCCGGAGGATATTTCCCTGATGGATTTCGGCGGCTCCCGTTTTACCGCCGTCAACCAGAAAAACGAAAAAATCGGCAAAACCGCCGTCGATACGCTCTTTAATATTTTCAACCGCGAAAAGATATCCGCCAAAGTTATCATTAAACCGGAAATTACTGACAGAAACTCGGTACGGTTAAAATTCTAGCAAAAAAAAGGCGGCTTTTTCAGGGCCGCCTTTTGCAATTCGGTATTATCTGACGTTATTCCCGTTTGCCTTTGATTTCGCCGGTAGTGCCGACACTGGTGGTGTAAGTGCCTTCAAATTGATCTTCATTGCACATTTTGGCGTTTATCATATAGGTTTGTCCTTTGGGGTATTTTCCTTCGAGGCTGAGTACCGGGCTGGAAATATTGCCTTTTACGTTTGCCTGGCCTTCAGCGTCGTTGGAAACGCCGACGAGCTTACTGCCGGTCTGGGTTAACTCCATGGAACCGGTTCTGCTGAATTCTTTACCGTATTTGTAACTCCATTTACCGCTCAGGTTTGGATTCTTGGGGACGCTTGAGCATCCTGAAAGAATGACGGCGGACATTACGGCGGCAATTAACATGGCTGACCTTTTCATAAAAAATCTCCGTTAAATGGTTTTAAAACTAAACGGTTTCCCGTTATCCTTATAAAAAATAATATGATTTTTACCTAAATGCAAGGCGAAACGGTAAATTTTACGCCAAAGCAAAAGCATTATAGACAAGATAAGCGATATAGAGAAGCAGAAAAATCATTCCTTCGGTTTTTACCAAACGCCATCCGGTACGCATGAAAACCACTAAAAGAACT
>Ga0172377_10008309_pt1 | contig 10646 bp, 14 predicted proteins | sample Pumphouse3metaG_FD_119749 | JGI IMG/M metagenome (GOLD analysis project Ga0172377, IMG submission 119749) | Leachate microbial communities from a municipal landfill in Southern Ontario, Canada - Pumphouse #3 metaG | ecosystem: Engineered > Solid waste > Landfill > Unclassified | place: Canada... | reverse complement strand
GTCTACCTTGTACAAGTTAAAATCTAATGTATATCCAGCCATACAGAAGGATATTGCAACCGGAATACTTTTTGGCAACAGTGCAGATACTCCGGAGAGAAATTTAAGTTCCTCTTTACAAAAAGTTAAATATTGTTTACTAAAAGTGAAATTCTGGCCAGAAAAGATTATCTTTGATAGCACTTTAGAGAGCCAGGCAAAACAATGAATGGAAATTACCTTGAGTTTTATAAAAAGATATCCTATGGAAAATAAAAAGATTAAAAACGCTACCCCAGTTGACTATGAAGGTCTTCATTTTAGATCAAAAAATGAAAAGACCTGTTATAGAATTCTGAAAGAAGAAGGTTTTAACCCTAAGTTTGAAGAGGTTAAGTTTGTTATACAAAAAGCTTTTAAGGGAACCCAACCATTCTATGATCGATATAAAGACAGAAAACAAAAGAAAACTGTCTGGGGTTATAGTAAATATACTACACAGAATATTACCTATACTCCGGACTTTACGTTTAACCATAATGGCTATTTGATTGTTATTGAATATAAGGGCTATGAAAATGATGTATCTCCCATGAAGATGAAGATGTTCAGAAACTACATGGAGCAAAATCCTGAAGAACATATTGCCTTCTTTGAAGTTTATGCACAAAAAGACCTTAGACAAGCCATTGAAATTATTAAAAATCTTAAGTAATATGAGAAAGTCTTTTAAAGACATTAGTTGGGATGTTACAGAACCCGAGTATAGAGCAGACCCTGCTTTAAGCTATTCAACCTTAGCCAGATTTGAGCGTGAGGGAAGATTTAATTCATTGGAACATCTGTTTGATAAACTTTCTACCCCTAGCCTTACATTTGGATCTATGGTAGATGTTTTAAGTACAGGTACTGAAGAAGAATTTAATGCACAATTTATGGTAGTGGATTTTCCAGTTATCAGTGATTCCCTTAAACAAGTTGCCAAGACATTGTATTTAAGATATGGAAAGCCACTTAGTGAAGAAGAGTTAAGTATGGATGGCCATTATTATGATAGATTTGAGGATATTCCAGATAGTCTATTGTCTGAAGTAGGTGTTGAATGTGGTTATTATAGTGGCACCAAATATGAAAATTATAGAATTAAGCAAATTAAAGAGAATTGTGCACAATACTACTCTTTTATGATGCTTGCTGAGGGAAAAACTATTGTCGAACAAAAAGATGTAGATGATGCAAGAGCTGCTTATGAAGCTTTAAGGACAAATCCCCGTACTGCATTTTACTTTGCAGATGATTCTTCCTTTGAGCCAGATATTGAAAGATTGAATCAGTTGAAATTTAAGGGTATGGACCCCAAAACACAAGTTCCCTACAGAAGTATGGCTGACAAGATTATTGTTAACCACAGAGATAAAACAGTGCTACCCATTGATTTAAAGACCAGTTCTCATGTAGAATGGGAATTTTATAAATCCTTTAAAGATTGGAGATATGATATCCAAGCTAGATTGTATTGGCGAAATATCAGACAAACCATGGATAAGGATGATTATTTTAAGGACTTTAAATTGTTGGACTATAAATTTATAGTAGTTAATCGAAAAACTCTACAACCAATGGTATGGAACTTTACAGAGACTCAGAAACAGGGTACTCTGGATATTCCAACTAATTGGGGCACAGTTTATCACCTAAGGGATCCTTATGAGATTGGAGAGGAATTATATTGGTATTTAAACCATTCAGCAGTAATTCCCAGAGAAATGAAAGAAGAAAATGACATCTTATATTTTCTAAAGAATTTTTAATTAAGAATTATGAACTATGTAATTAAGCGTGATGGCAGTACTGAAATCTTTGATTCCAGAAAAATCGTCATAGCAGTAAGAAAAGCCTACAAGGCTGTAGGAGAAAACTTTCCTAAAAAGGTAGAAAAGGATTTATTGGCCTTTGATGCTGCCTCACAAAAAAGTGTTGAACAGATTCAGGATGAGGTAGAATGCTATCTTATGAAAGCTAATCCAAAAGTTGCCCAAAGCTATATTAGATATAGATACCAGCATCAATTGGACAGAGCAGAAGAAGCCTCTATTAGAAAAGAGATAAACTACATGATGGGTTATCAAAATAATAACCAAAATGCAGCTACCTCTTCAGCAACTGACCCAAATGCCAACATGAATATTAAGAATGTAGCTAATATGGAGGCCGAGGTCTATAAGCCAAGAAACCGTAAAACCCAAAGAATTATGATTTATGATTCTATTAAAAGGCTTTATGGAGAAGAATTAGCTGACCAGTATCTCATTGACCTTGAAAGCCACTTGATTTATATACATGATGAGGCCTCTTCTCCAGCAATTAAGAATTACTGTGAAGCAGTTACTTTATATCCTTTAGTTTTAAATGGCACTTCTACTATGGATGGTACTGGTACTTCAGCACCACACTGTTTACAATCTTTTGTAGGTCAATTATACAACTTAACATTCTTATTGACTTCACAATGCAAAGGGGCTGTAGCCTTCGGGGAATTCTTTAATTATTTTGATTATTATGCAGTAAAGGACTTTGGCAGTAACTATACTAAAAAGGCTAATATGCTGATGATTACTGATATATGTAACAGACGTTATACTATTGAGCAGTATATTGAACAGATGTTTCAAACTATTGTATTTAATTGGAATCAACCTGCAGGAAATAGAGCCTATCAATCTCCTTTTACCAATATTAGCTACTATGACAGCAATTATTGGAAAGCGTTATTTGGGGATTTCTTTTTCCCAGATGGAACACAGCCAAATTGGGAAAGGGTAGACTGGTTGCAAAGAAAATTTATGAAGTGGTTTAATAAACAAAGGCAAAAAGTATTGTTAACTTTTCCTGTAGAGACCATGGCTATGCTTACTGATAAAAATGATATAATAGATAAGGAATATAAATCCTTTACTGCAGAAATGTATGCTGAAGGACATTCTTTCTTTACTTATTTAAGTGATAACCCTGATAGTCTCTCTTCGTGTTGCCGTTTAAAAAATGAAATTACAGAAAATGTATTCTCATTTACCAATGGATTAACTGGAGTACAGACAGGTTCATGCAATGTTATTACTATTAATTTAAATAGACTTACACAAGACTGGGTAAAAAGCTCTTCACAAGATGATATTAAAAATGAAATATGCCCTAATTTTTATCAAGAAAGGCTGGCTGCACAAAGTTTTAGAGATTATCTTACAGAAGTAGTTAAAAGGATTCATAAATATCATATTGCCTATAAAACTATGTTATATGAGTGGGAAGCAAGAGGAATGTTTACTGCAAGTAATGCAGGATATATTTCTATGAATAAACTATACTCAACAATAGGTTTAAATGGTATTAATGAGGCTGCTGAATTCTTGGGTATAAAATGTAATTTTAATGAAGATTATAAAGCATTTTGCAATGATATAACAAAGACTATCTCTGATTTAAATAAGTTGGAAGGTAGTACTAAGTTTAGGTTTAATACAGAATTTGTACCCGCTGAAGGACTTTCCTCAAAGAATTATCAATGGGATAAAGCTGATGGATATTGGGTTCCAAAGAACAGAAATCTATATAATTCATATTTCTATTTAGCAGATGACCCAGAAACAGGTATTTTAGATAGATTCATGCTACATGGAAGAGAGTTTACTGGAAATCTTGATGGGGGTTCAGGATTGCACTGTAATTTAAGTGAGCACCTGTCTTATGATCAGTATATGAAGTTATTAGAATATGCAACAGTTGTAGGTTGTTCTTATTTTACTTTCAATGTTCCTAACTGTCAGTGTGATAAATGTGGTTATATTGAAAAACGTCATTTTGAGGAATGCCCCAAGTGTGGAAGTACAGAAACTACTGATTGGACACGGGTTATTGGCTATCTAAGGCCTGTTCCTAAGTTTGATAAGGAAAGATACAAGGAAGCTCTGACAAGAGTTTATAGCAAGCCTGAATCAATCCAGTATGATTAAATATGTAGATACCCAAATAGTCTTCTCTGAAATACCAGGGGAGATTACTTTGGCTATAAATATTAGCAATTGCTGGTTCCACTGTCCTAAATGTCATTCTACATGGTTACAGCAAGACGTAGGAAAAGACCTTACTTTGGGAACACTAGATAAACTTATTCAAAAACATGTAGCAGGAATTACCTGTGTTTGCTTTATGGGTGAAGGAGATTTTGACCAAAAATATATCAATGCTCGCGCAAGATTCATTAAACAACATTATCCAAAGTTAAAAGTTGGCTTATATACAGGCAGAGCTGTTTTTCCTCCTAATTTGGACCTTATGCATTTTGATTATGTCAAAATTGGTCCTTACAATGAGAAAAAAGGCCCAATCAACAAACCCACAACCAATCAAAGACTTTATAAAGTAATTAATGGATGTACAGAGGATATTACATACTTATTTTGGAAACATAAAAAATTAAAAACATGAAAATTTTAGTAAAACAATTTAACGATGATGCAGGATTGACCATTCTTCCACAAGGAGATTGGTTTGACCTTAATTCATCAGAAGATGTTACAATCAAATCTGGGGAAATAAAACTAATTCCTCTTGGAGTAGCTATGAGAATGCCTTTTGGCATGGAGGCTCTTCTTACAGTAAGGAGTTCAACTCCTAAAAAATATAAAATTGTACAGGTTAACTGTCCAGGAATAATTGATAATTCCTATAATGGAGATGGTGACCAGTGGATGCTACAAGTACAGGCATTTGAAGATACCACTATTAAGGCAGGAACCAGACTGGCCCAATTTAGATTTCAACTCTCACAAAGAGCAGGATTTCCTGAGAAACTATGTTGGCTGTTGAATGGAAAGCCATCCTTTGAGTTTGTAGAGACCCTCTCTGATGAAGACAGGGGAGGATTTGGTAAAGGCACTGGAGAATAAATCATGTATATAATATTAATCGCTATAATAGTAATAGTTGTTGTATATCTGGGATATAGTACCTTCAAAACACTTAAAGAGTACAATAGAATCAACAAGGCTAAAATATCTTTCTATGAAACCTATAGATTAACTGGGCTTCCACTGGTATCTTTTGATAACAATGGCAAGACTTGGAACTTTCTTTTGGATACAGGAAGCATGGATTCCTTGATTGATGAACAGACTCTGGAAGGAATGAATTATAAGGTACTGGATCAAAAAGCAAAGCTATTTGGAATTGAAGGAAATGATAGACATGTAAACTTCTGTAGTATAGATTTAAAATACAAAGAGCAAAATTTTGATACGGAGTTTGTTATTTCAGATTTACAAAGTGCTTTTAAAATACTTAAAGATGAATACAATATTCAATTACATGGTATGATAGGTGGAAAGTTCTTCAAGAAATATAAATATATTATTAATTTTGATGAGCTTATTGCCTATAGTAATAAAAAGAAATAGTAAATATGATCTATTTAGTAACGGCAGACAAGGAACTCTTTACCACTGATATATATAAAATTATATCAGTGGAAGAGTCCCTTGCACTCTTAAATCCACTAAAAATAGTGGGACTTGATACAGAAACTGAAGGATTGGACCCATGGACAAAGAAATTAAAATTACTACAATTAGGTAATCGGAATTTTCAAGTAATAATTGACTGTTTTACAGTAGATGTATTAAAGTATAAAGATTACCTGGAATCTGACAGAACCTTTTTAGGATGGAATTTAAAATTTGATTTAAAGTTCTTATTTAGAAATGGAATTTATCCTAAAAGTCTGTATGATGGGTATCTTGCTGAAAAATTATTATGGTTGGGGTATCCTGCTGGTATGCATAGTTTATCTCTAAAAGCTGCGGGAAATAATTATCTTAATATTGAATTGGATAAATCAGTTAGAAGTAAAATCACCTATTCAGATCTTACAACTGATGTTATTCAATACTCGGCAGATGATGTTAAATATCTAGAGGATATTATACATAAGCAATGGAAGAAACTATATGAGAAAAACTTGACAAATGCTATCAAAGTAGAAAATCAATTTGTAATACCATTGGCCTATTGTGAATATTGTGGAATAAAACTTGATATTAACAAGTGGAGGGCTAAAATGAAAGTAGACCAGGATATTTTTAATAAAACTGTAGGAAACCTTAATAATTGGGTAATAGAACATTTTCCAAAAGATTCCACACTTGTAGGAAGGAATCTGCAAGGGGATCTTTGGGATGGATTTGATGCAGAACCTAAGTGTAAAATTAACTGGTCTTCTCCAAAACAGGTCATTCCTTTATTTGAGAAATTAGGATTAAACCTTATGACAAAAGATAGGGCAACTGGAGATATGAAGAAAAGTGTTGATACTAAGGTAATTAAACCACAGCAAGAGGTGAGCTCTATTGTGCCAATTTATATGGAGTATAAAGCTGCTGCAAAAGTTGTGGGTACTTATGGGCAAAATTTTATTGATCAGATAAATCCTATTAGTGGCAGAATACATACCAATTTTACTCAGCTTGGGGCAGACACAACAAGAATAACATCTGGAGGAAAAGATAAATCCAATAATACAGAATATGTTAATTTATTAAATTTACCTGCTAATGCTACTACAAGGGATTGTTTTGTTGCTGAGCCTGGTAATAAATGGATTTCATTAGATTATAAAGGTCAGGAAACATATCTTATGGCCTCAATAGCTAATGATAAAGCTATTTTAAAGGAGTTAACTGAGGGTAGTGGGGATATTCATTCTTTGGTTGCTTATATGTCATATCCTGAAATTCCCAGAGATACTCCTATTAAGGACATTAAAAAGCTTTATCCGGAACTTAGGCAAAATTCTAAAGGAACTGAATTTGGTATTAATTATGGGGGAGATGCAAATACTATATATATAAATAATGGAATTCCCTTAGAGGAAGCACACAGAGTTTATGATGCTTATATGTCAGCTTTTAAGGGACTAAAAGAATATCAGAATTTTAGAAGAAAAGACTGGTGGGATAAGGGATATATTCTTTTAAGTCCCCTTACTGGACATAAGGCATTTATCTATGATTATGAAGAATTACAGGAGATTCAAAAGTCTTTTAAAGAGCCAGGATTCTGGGAATACTATAGAGAAATGAAAGATTCTGCTCCTACATGTGAAACAGTTCAGAAGGTAAAGTATTTCTTTAAAAGAAAATCTACCTATGAAAAGAAATCTATTAATTTCCCAATACAGGCTGCTGGAAGTATGTGTCTCAGATATTCTATGATTTATTTCTTTGAATATATTAGAAAAAATAAACTATTTGATATAGTGAAAATTTGTATTACTCCATATGATGAGATTAATTGTGAGGCTCCAGAAAAAATTGCCTATGAAATAGCAAAGGTTCTTTATAACTGTATGGTAAAGGCAGGTGAAATTTTCTGTACTGAATGTAAATTGGATGCGGATATTTCTTATATTGATAACAATAAACTCCCTGACCACTGGGTACATTAATATGAAGCATCATGGAAATTATTTGGTAGATACCTCGGAGGAGTTACTACTAAACCTCTTTTATAACTCTGAAGAAAGTAAGGCTTATGCCAATGCTTCTCTTCAGAGAGCTAAAAAGAAATATAAAAATAGTAAAAGACATAAAGAAAAGAGAAATAATTATGACAAAAAAGAAAAAACTTTCTTCAAGGCAGGGAAGTATAGAAATAAGTAATAAATGGTATAGTATGTGTTATGAATAATATTAGTTTAAATAATTTACACTTAATAATAAAATATATGATGGGTTATGAATGAATACATTAATATTATAGAAATACTGAAAGATGCTCCAAAGGGAACTAAGCTATGGTCTCCTGTATGTGGAGATTGCTGTTTCCATAGTATAGATATATATAATGATACTATTCAATGTACTATTGAAGATGGCTCTAATCTTGCTATAGTATTTGATAACGAGGGAAGATATATGGGTTTCAGAGGTGAATGTTTGTTATTTCCATCAAAAGACAATAAAGATTGGAGTACTTTTATGGCATCTTGGAAGCACAAACATTTTAAGCCATTTGAAAATGTACTTGTAGCATCTGGAATTTCTAATACATGGGAGCCTGATATATATAGACTATATGATATTAAGCATGATGTCCACAAATGTATGTGCTACAATGCAAAGGATAATGCTATAATTTCCTATAAAGGCAACGAAAATAAGTTAAATAAATCAATATAAATAAAATAAATATGACAGACATTAAAGTAACCCCTGAAGAGGTAAAAGAAAACATGCAGGATATCATCGTGAGAACCATTGATGATTTTGGAAAACCATGTACTTATGTAGTAGTAAGAATGAAGAATGGTTTTACTCTTAGAGAATCAACAACATGTGTTGATGCTGCTAATTATGATGAAAATATAGGCAAGCAAATCTGTCTTGAAAAGATAGAGGATAAAGTTTGGTATCTATTAGGTTATGCTCTTCAAGAGAAACAATACCAAAAATCACTTAAGTAGAATTATTCTAACAGCTATGTTTAGTAGGCTGCTGTTATGTAGCAGCCTATTGAGCATTTATTACTTTCTATTCACACTTTGGTTTTATTCATGATGATGAAGTCACAGGTGGATATGTATTAATAAAATTTATTATATTATGAGAAGTAAAAGTATAACGTTAAGCAGTAAGCATGGTATAAATCCTTCTATCTGCAATTGTTACATCTGTAATAAATCTATAGGATTAACTTTAATGGGTAAGTTAAAAAAAGATATTCAGGCACCTACCAACATTACTGCCCCAAATATTTTTTGCCCAGAATGCCAACAGCAGCTAGATGAAGGAAATCCCTTTGTATTAGAAGTATATGAAGGAGCTTCTGAAGAAAATCCGCAAAGAACAGGCAGATATGTTTGCCTAAAGAAGGGAGCTATTCCAGAAATAGCACATTCTATTAATTATATGGAAGCTCCTCTATTTAAACAATTATTTGATAAATTTTTAAATAAAGAACAAGATGAACAAGAACATTCCGAAGAAAGTTAAATTAAGACTATTTGTACTTAATTATAGTATCACAACACCTGATGGTTCCTATCAAGGTGTTTCTGTAGTAAAAGCTACAACTGTTTCTCTGGCACAAAGAACTTTCTTAAGTGAGAGTAATTTTGCCGGATATCAAAATGATATTAAAATCTCCCGTATAGAAGAGATTTTCTTATCTCCTGAAGCAGCATTATTGTGTGAAGAATATGTTAAAGCAGGTTTTAATAATTAATAAATGAGTGAGATATTAGATTCTAAAATGAATTCTCCTTTTGAGGGAGGAGATTTGGTCAACCATCCTGATTACTATAATAATGGAAACATTGAATGTATAGATGCTATGGTAGCCTCTAAAGGATGGTTTAAAACAGCTATTTTCTGTGAGTGCAATGACTTTAAATACAACTGGCGGGCAGGATATAAAAATCCTGTTATGCAAGAGTTGGGAAAAATGGCATGGTATATTTCTAAAGCTGAAAAACTTTGGACGAAAGCTTTTAAGTGGTTTTCTCCTACAGAAACTAAATACTATGCTATTGTACAAATAGTTAAAATTAAAGATCCAAAAACAGGAGTAGCTAAAGATGCAGTTCTCTATACTGATGGTAAGGAAATGTTGGTTAGTACTTTAGAAGAATTTAATAATGAATTTAAATTGGAAGAAAATGAATAATTATGACTATCCTGACTAGGTAATAAATCTATTTATAAATTTGGATAGTTGTTAAATTATTAGTATCTTTGCAGGAAAAAAGATATGAATGAAATTTGGAAACCAGTAGTAGGATTTGAAAAGTATTCTGTTAGTAATTTAGGGAGGATTAAAAATCCTTTTGGCAAAATTCTAAAGCCATCTCCTAATTACAAGGGGTATCTGCACGTGAATTTGAACTCTGAGGATATAAAGCATAAGCACTACTCTGTTCATAGAGCTGTTGCTTTGGCTTTTATTCCAAATCCTGATAATTTGCCACAAATAAATCACAAAAACCACAATGTTCAAGATAACAGAGTGGAGAATTTAGAATGGTGCTCAAATGAATACAATCAAAGGTATTCTCACTCAAAGTTCGTTTCTCAATATAATATAGGAGGAGTGCTATTAAGGGAGTGGGAAAGCATATCTGATGCCCAAAGAGCATTAGATATTCCAAGTACTAATATCAGCAAGTGTTGTAAAGGTACTATATTAACCCTAAATGGTTATATTTTCCTTTATAGTGGAGAATCTGTTTTAGAAAGACTAAATATGATGCAACTAAGAAAACATAAAAGTAAGACAGAGAATAAGTTATGAGTTATAATGAATCATTAAATAGTAATAGTAATTATCCTGTCATGTCTCAATCTGAGTGGGACAATGCTCCCTGGAACCAATTTGGGGAGAATCCTCCAGTAAATGTAGATGTTATAGTAACCTATTGTCTCAGTAGAAAATGCAAAATTCCGGTAACAAACTATGAGCTTATCAAAACTTCTGACTCTGAAATAGATGAAGATGGACATTTATATAGTGTAGTAAGTGTGGAACCAGATTTCTCAGAAACAAATCTTGTGGAAGAGTATGCAAAGGATGATGCAGACAATTATTCTATTGACAATCTGCTAAAGGCTTTAGAGTTG
>Ga0172377_10008307_pt1 | contig 10647 bp, 14 predicted proteins | sample Pumphouse3metaG_FD_119749 | JGI IMG/M metagenome (GOLD analysis project Ga0172377, IMG submission 119749) | Leachate microbial communities from a municipal landfill in Southern Ontario, Canada - Pumphouse #3 metaG | ecosystem: Engineered > Solid waste > Landfill > Unclassified | place: Canada... | reverse complement strand
TGCGGAGAGAAAAAAGAGCAACAAAATTATCTTGAAAATTTAAATAATTGGGATGACTGCAACAAAGCAACAGCTGCACTCTTAACAGATCTTGATGCTAAAAAAATAGATGAAGCTGCCGCTACAGCAACTGAAAAATTAATACTAGAAAAGTGTAAAGAATATCAACCGGCAGCAGGTTTTTATGATGGTGGCTCTTTTAATACGAATAAGCCAACAAAAGGCATGAATGCCGACACAATGATGAGATGATAAAATGAAAAATATAATCAAATTAGCTTTTATAGTTGCAATCTTTTTTGCCGGCTGCGGAGAGAAAAAAGAGCAACAAAATTATCTTGAAAATTTAAATAATTGGGATGACTGCAACAAAGCAACAGCTGCACTCTTAACAGATCTTGATGATAAAAAAATAGATGAAGCTACCGCTACAGCAACTCAAAAATTAATACAAGAAAAGTGTAAAGAATATGACCCGTCCAAAAAATGGTATGGAGAAGGATTTAACACCAATAAACCTACACACAACATAACAGAGGGCGGACAACTGCCAATAGAATAGTTAATACTATAAAAAGGAGTATCTAGTATGAAAAAAAGTTTGATTTTAATTGGTGTATTTGCTGCTTTGCTTATGAGTGGTTGTGGAGATAAAAAAGATGCAACGAAGGATAACTTTGCAAACTCAATAAATGCACACTATGAAAATGAATGTATTGATATAGGAACGGTATATGGTAAATTTCCTGTACAAGTTGCCAATAATGATAAAGAGGGCAAAGAATTATTTGATGCTTTGACAAAGGTAGGATTAACAACATCAAAGCCTACTAAAGTGGAGGATAGAAGCTTGACCGGTTTTGATATTATGACCGGTAAAAGAAAAATTATTGACGGATATGAATACAAACTTACAGATCTAGGTACAAAATCGGTTAAAACTAAAAAAGGAAACGGATTTTTTAGTGACGCAAATGAGTTTTGCGCGGGTAAATACGAAGTCAGCTCAATTGAAAACTTTACAGAACCAAGTGATATAGGCGGATATAAATTAACTCGGGTCAATTTTAAAAAAGAACCTATTGATGTGCCTGAATGGGCAAACAATCTTGTCAAAGAAAAAGCTTTTGAACGATATGCTGAAAAAATTTCAAAAAAATCCAGTGATGAAGCAATGGAACTTGTTTTGACTGATAACGGCTGGATACCATCAGGGGATTTAAAATAGTATGAATAACTCAAAGATCATAGACAAAGGCAATCATATCAAGGTCTCTAATGCAGATGACAATACAGTACTCAAAGCCTTAGAAATGGCAAAAATAAAGTATGGCAGCACTCTTGATATCACCGGCAACGATGCCTTCAAAACAAAGGTTATATCCCTGGTGCAAAAACACAATCTGGATATCAAGTTTAAAGATAAGAATATGAATAAGACTTTAACGAATTTACAACAACCGTTTATTGTAAAAATTTTAAAATCTTTTGGAACGTGGTTTTTAAATAAAATTATATCTATAAGCAGTTTCTTGTTTTGGGTGACTGCTAGTATTGTGTTACTATTTTTAGTTGTAGTTGCTGTTTTATTTATAGCTAAACAGATATATGAATATTTTGGACTTGGCTGGGCAATTACTTTTGTTATTGTAAGTTTTTTTATTGGAATCATGAGTCCAAATACAGGAAATGCTGCAACAGGCGGCAGAGGATATTCTGGTAGAAGTGGCGGAGGTGGCTATTCCGATAATGGTGGCGGTAATAGCGGTTACGCTCCTTACCAAGGAGATAGATCTATGGTCGGCGGGGTCGTAGGTGGCAGTATCACCACTCCTGTTGGTGGCAGGGCTGGGCAGTATTGACAAGCGACTCATATTGTGTTATTATGTGCAAAATATTCCGTAATATATAAAGGGTAATCAATGACCGATTTTATAAATAAAACTTTCAAGGGCTTAACTGCATCATACTACACTAGACAACTTGTATTTGGTGCCGCCATAGGTTTTATGCTTGTTTTTTTAATGTCAGGTGGCTTTAAAAACATTACGGTCGGATTGATAATATTTGCAATTATAAGCACTTTGTTGTATCCATATTCAAGATTTGTTTATGAGAGTATTGCAAATTTTATTTTTGGTAACAATGTATTTTTTGTAAATGCTATATGGCTTTTGGCAGTTAAATTTGTAACAATGAGTATATGTTGGGCCGGAGCGATTGGTATTGCTCCAATAGGATTGGTATATTTGTATTTTTACCATACTAAAAATAATACAAATTTATAATATATTAAGCACCTTTGTTAGTGGGTGCTTTATGGCAAATATTAACATATTTATTCTTCGCTCATTTTTTTGAATTGTTCAAGCTTAGTTATAGTTTGGTCTAAAAACTGTTCATTTGCGTATTGCAACAAACTAATGATTTTTTTTATTTTTTCGCTATTATGTTTTATTTCTGGTGTTACAAAATGCTGCGAAATATGTCCATTGTTGGTATTTACAATAATACCAGTATTTTTGGCAATTATATCCTTCATTTTAAGTTCCCATTTTGCCGGAATTTTATTTCTATTTGTCCATGAATAAATAGTATCAATTTTTACATCTATTTTTTCAGCTAAATCAATATAATTTTTGACACCCAATTGCTTCATTAAGAAGTCAATTTTTTCTTTTGCTTTCATTTCTACTCCAAAAACTTTACAAAATATCTCAAATTATCTTGACAATCTTTACATTTTGTAGTAAAATTTCATACATATACTATTAATTTTAATTAAAATTTCTTAAACAAAGGACGACAGCTATGGGTAAAAGAACCCCAGGTGGTATTGCAGACAAAATAGATAAAAAACTAAATTTAACACTAGTTAAATATGCAGAACTACGAAACTTATCTGTTAGTAGTCTAAATGGTAAATATATTTCTCTAAGAACGGCCGAGATTTTAGCTCAAGATGGAATTTATGTAGAAACCACCAAAGCAAAAAAAGCCGGCATAGACATAAAATCTCAAGATAAAGTTAAAAAACAATGAATCTAAATCTAACTGACACTCAAAAAAGACTTCACGCCAAGATAAAAGCAGAATTGGGCCGTGAAGTAATAGCAGCACTGGAAGATGATGAGATTATAGAGATTATGCTTAACAGCGATGGCTCATTGTGGATTGATCGTCTAGGCAAAGGTATGGAGCTAATCAATAAACATACATGTTCTCCGCAAGCTGCTATACATACTATCGCTAGCTACCTAAACACTAATATAACAAACAACAATCCTGTTTTAGAGTGCAATTTGCCTCTCGATGGCGCACGCTTTGAGGCGGTTGTATCTCCTGTTGTCGAAAATCCAAGCTTTACTATCCGTAAAAAAGCAAAAAGAATATTTACTCTTGATGAATATGAAGAAAAAGGTATTTTGGCTAAAACTGATTTCACTCTTATGAAAATATCTATACCCGAAAATTTGGAGGTTAAAGAAATATTAAAATTTTGCATACAAAACAAAAAAAACATACTCATTAGTGGTGGCACCGGTTCGGGTAAGACCACTCTCACTAATGCCTTGATAGATACTATGTCACAATTAACACCAGATGACAGAATAATTATTATTGAAGATGCACTCGAAATACAATGCAAATCCAAAAATAATGTAATCTTTAGATCTGATAGATTTAATGAAAATATGTCTACAAATAGATTATTGGCTGTTACTATGAGATATAGACCTGATCGTATTTTGGTTGGGGAAGTGCGGGGCAAAGAAGCCTTGACCCTTCTCAAAAGCTGGAATACGGGCCATCCTGGCGGAATATCTACTATACATGCTGATTCTGCCGTATCTACTCTAGCTCGCCTCGAATCACTTATTAACGAATCAGAAGATGTTAGAGGTTCGGATGTTAGATCGTTGGTAGGAGAAGCTGTAGATGTCATAATTAATATATCAAAAACTGGTAGTGAGGCAGGAAGAAATATACAGGAAATTATAGAGGTTAAGGGTTACGATCCTTTAGGTCAAAAATACAATATAAGGAGATTAATATAGATGAAAAAAAATATGTTATTGGGCTTGTTTTTGATGCTTGTTATGGCAGATTTTGCATTCGGCGGTTTGGCGTTCGAAAGTGGTGTTGAATCGGTTCGTGATAGTTTAAGCGGACCAATTGCGACCGCAATCGGAGTAGTTGCAATTGTTGCAGGTGGACTAATGTGGGCGTTCCAGGGTGATGGAGCATCTACGGGATTGAAAGGATTGATCGGTTTGGCATTTGTTATAGGAATTGCTCTTACAGCAAATTCGACTGTTTCGACTTTTAGTTCAGGTCAAAGCGGTGGTGCGGTTATCGCTACAAACACAAAAGGCTAAGCATGCTTAAAAGCGTTCCTTTTTATTCCGCGCTCAATAAGCCATTTTTATTGCTTGGCGGGGAGAGAGAACTTATGGTTTTAGCAATGTTAATATCTTTTCTTGTTGGCTATGTCAATCCAAGCCTGGTTAATGTAGTTATTGGGATTGTATTGTGGGTAGCAATGTCAATCTTACTGCGCATGATGGCAAAAGTTGATCCCATTATGTCAAAAATATATAGAAGATATATAAAGTATAAAAAATACTATAGAGCGGTTGCTTCGGCAGCTGCTTGATAGTTTAGACACGGCGGCGTTATTATGATTAATTTAAGTCCTTTAATAAATCAAAAAACTCCAAAGCATTTTATCCTAACCCCTAAAATAAAATGACGCCGCTTTGTGTGAATTATCACAAAACAAAAAGGAGTGAATATGTCGGTGAAAAAATTTTTATTAAATTTAAGTGAATTTAGAAGTAAGGCAGAAGGATTTTCCGATTTACTAAATTATGCATATTTGGTTGACGAAGGAATTATGTTAAACAAAAACGGCAGCTTAACGGCTGTTTTGCAATACCAGGCACCGGACGTGTTTTCTGCTATAGATGATGAAAGAAACAGCAAAGCAAGACAAATTAATCAATTGCTGACAAAATTTGAAAGCGACTGGGCAATACAATTTGATAGCATTAGAGTGCCTATACAGGAATATTTAGACACAAACAAAAGTTTTTTTACTGATAAAATAACAAAAACGATTGACATCGAAAGAGAGTTTTTCTTTAAGTCATCTAAAACTTTATATAACACCCATACATATATAACTTTAACATACTTACCGCCTCTAAAAACTAGATCAAAAATAATTAATATGATGTTTGAAGATGATAGTATAAAAGAAGATGTTAGAGGCGATAAAATCGTAGAATATTTTAAAAATAAAATTAATGAATTTGTCTCTTTATCTAGTGCAACTTTTATAGACATCAAGCAACTCAAGCAAGAAAAAATTATAAATATTGATGGAACAATTAGCTATAAAGACAATCTCCTTGCATTCTTAAACAATTGCATAACCGGTGAATACCATAAAATTTTGTATCCAATAGCAAATATTAATATTGATAATTTATTATCCTACCCTTTTATTTCCGGCTTAAGTCCAAAAATCAAAGATCACTATATCCAAACAATATCAATAAATGGCTTTCCATTAGAAACATATCCGGATATTCTTGATAGGTTAAGTAATTTTGATGGAGATTACAGGTGGAATACCAAATTTGTATACGTTGATCAATATGAATCTGTTGGTGTTTTAAATTCAGTCCGTAAAAAATGGGCACAGAAACAGCGTGGGTTAATACAAGCTATGTTTCCAACAGAAAGTATAAAGCTAGACTTAGATGCGGTCACTAAGGTTCATGAGATTGATAGTGCGTTAGCAGAAACAAACTCCGGAGTAATCAAAAATGGTTATTACAATACAACAATTATTGTTTTTGCTAAAACAATAGAAGAGCTAAATGCAACTGTTACCGAAATAAGAAAAAAAATAGAAACTGGAGGTTTTACAACTTATATTGAAAATGTAAACACTATTGAATCATATTTAGGATCTTTACCTGGACATATTGTGCAAAATTTAAGAAGGTATTTTATTAGTACCATGAACCTTGCGCACTTATTGCCGCTATCTACAATGTGGATGGGAAATAAATATAACGAGTGTGATAAATATCCGCCGCATTCGCCGGCGCTGTTAAAAGCAGTGGCGGGCACAACTCCGTTTAATTTGAATTTGCACGTAGGCGATATCGGTCACACTCTGATATTTGGTCCAACCGGGGCCGGCAAGTCTACGCTACTTGCAACAATAGTTGCTCAAGCAAAAAGATACAACAATGTCCAAATTTTTGCTTTCGACAAAGGGAAATCACTTTATCCGCTTACGGCAGCGATCGGCGGTAATCATTACGATGTTGCAGGAGATGATGACAAACTAGCATTTGCGCCGCTTAGCGATCTACAAACAAATAATGATATCGCTTGGGCCGAAAACTATATATTAACGCTTGTTGAGTTGCAAGGTATCAAACCGTCGCCTAGCGATAAACAACTTATACATCATGCCTTACAGCTTCACGTAGCAAACAATTCCAAATCTCTTACAGATTATATTTCTAACGTTCAATCTACAGAGTTAAGAGCTGCTTTAAGTCATTATTCAATCAATGGAATGATGGGCCACTTATTGGACGCCGAAAGTGATAATCTATCATTGTCAAATTTAAGTGTTTTCGAAATTGAAGACTTAATGAACTTAAAATTTGAAGATGCAATACCGGTAATGCTTTACTTGTTCCATAGAATCAAAAAATCACTTGACGGCCGTCCAACTTTTTTAATTTTAGACGAAGCCTGGATTATGTTAGGGCATCCGGTATTTAGAGATGAGATAAAGGAATGGCTCAAAGTATTAAGAAAAGCAAATTGCGCGGTTGTGTTAGCTACTCAAGCGCTTTCTGATGCTGCCAAAAGTGGGATATTGGACGTTTTGCAAGAAAGTTGTCCTACAAAGATATTTTTGCCCAACCCGGAAGCATTTAATCAAGGAAGCGAAAATAACTGGGGACCGTACGATTTCTATAAGTTGTTTGGACTTAACGAACGAGAAATAGAGATTATCGAGATTAGTACACAAAAGAGAGAATATTACTATAAAAGCCCGTATGGCAGTAGGCTTTTTAATCTTATGCATGGTGAGTTTGCTCTTTCTTTTGTAGGTGCAAGCAGCAAAGATGACATAAAAAAAATAAAAGAACTGCAAAGCGAGTATGGTGATAACTGGGTGCAAAAATGGCTTGAGTATAGAAAACTTGGTCACGAAATTATTGATTACTATAATAACCTAAAGGTGTAATAATATGGCAGCAGATAAAAAAGAAGATCTAGTTTTGGTTGATCGAAGAGATATAATTGAGATTAAATCTATGCTTAAGCTTCTGCTGCCTCAAGAATATACTATAAACTATATTGCCTCTGTAGCCGGCAAATCCAAACAAGCGGTTATGCAATGGATGATCCGTAACGCCGAACCCGATGTAGATTATTATAAAAAAGGTGCTAAAATTATTGTCTCGGAAAAAGCAGCCCTGAAATATATATCCGAAAGGAGAGGATAATGGGCTATAAAATAAGAGGTAATATAATCTATGTAAATGGTACTGTAGATGGAAAACACTACAGATTATCCACAGGAAAAGAGGCAACACCTCGAAACATAAAGTGGATTGAAAAAAATTATAGAGATGTTCTTTTAAAACTCGTTGATGAGCAACAACATCCAAAAAAATCAACTAATATTGTTGATTATGGCTATGTTTCTTTATCTATTAATGAACCAACAAGAAAAGTAAATACCTCCAGGGGTTTTAAAAATCTATTTGAAAGACACATAATACCGTTTTTTAAACATTATGATTTATTGGATATTAAAGCCAGTGATATCAAAAAATGGCAGATAACAATTCTTGATAAAGGTTTGAGTGTACAAAGTGTTAAAAATTGCAGAACGGTATTAAGAGGTATTCTTAATGATGCTAAAATGGATGAGATTATAAATTCTAATCCTATAGATCTAGTTAAAGTTCCAAAAGAACAGTATAAAGAAGATATTGAACCATTTAATTTGAATGAGGTAGAGTTGATACTCAAAAACTCTGCTGATTGGTTGAGACAATATTTAACAGTTGCTTTTTTTACTGGAATGAGAACAGGAGAATTAATGGCTCTAAAATGGGAAGATATAGATTTTGAGAATAAAAAAATCTATGTTCGCAGATCTATGACAAAAGGCATCATCTCGAAACCAAAAACAGGCAAAGGAAGGATTATTGATATGCTCCCTCCCGTTTTAGATATACTAAAAGAAGTATATAGAAAAAACGGTTTGGCTAATGAATGGATATTTACGCATAGATACAATAAACCATATTGTGAACCTGCAACAATATCAGATCATATGTGGAAGCCTACACTTAAAAAATGCGGACTTCCATATAAAAAACTTTACAATACTAGGCATACGTTTGCAACAATTATGTTGCTTGGCGGGGAAGATGTTCTTTGGGTTAGTAAAATGTTGGGTCATTCTACTATTGCAACGACTATGAAGTATTATATTAAATTTATTCGTTCCAATGAGCAAAAAAGAGCAAAATTCTTAGATGATTTTTGCACAAATTTTGCACAAAAAGATTTTGGAGTATCAACAAACTCCGACAGGAAGGTTGTTAGATGAATTTTAAATATTACCTCATAAGCCGGAGGTCGGGGATTCGAGTTCCCCTCTTGCTACCACTAATTTTCTTCAAATTTAACTTACTTTTGATGCTTGTTCACTATATAATTCCAAAAATATTTTACTATGTGCATGAGCCAACATCATAAAGGTTTTACATAATTAATTTAAAATAATTTTGAAGAAGCGAGTAAAAAAACTAGCTGATAAAGGTGTGCGGCACAAACATTAGAAGAACTAATATTTTTCATTAAATTCAACTCTATTTTGATACTTTTTCACTATAATATAATTCCAAAATATTTTACAAGGTTGTGCATGATTAATTTAAAATAATTTTGATGAAGCAAGTAAAAAACTAGCCAAAAAGTGTTGCGGCACAAACATTAGAAGAACTAGAATCTTTTTTAGTTCTCTTAAAGATGACAATGCCAAATACGAAACCGCGAGAGCTGAGCAAAATAAATTATCTAAACTTTTTAGCAAATACAAACAAAAAGGTCTTGATATGTTTAAACAAAAAGCCCAGCGAGACAGTTTCAAAATAACACTTGCAACACTCCAAGGAAATGCTAGACAGTCAGATGAAGCCATTGAAATATGGAGCCTGAGACAAGTAGTTATCTACAAGAAAAATGCTTAACAACAATTCATATGACAATTTTACTCGCACTGCTGATATTCTGCCCTAAACAAAAAGGGTAGTCAGTTTGCCTATACATAGACATCTTATAGACGATTGGGGATGAAGCTAAAGATGTAAGCAAAATGCAGCTATTGACACTTTTATTTAAAACTTATCATTATCAAGAACTTGAAAAAAGGATTTGAGACAAAAATAAGAAAGACTACAAAATACGCCAACATTTTATCTTGTTTAGAAGGACCAAGATATTAGTTGCATGTATAAAATGAAATAATAAACAAAGCTAGACCGTGCATTTAGCACCAAGGACTACTCTTTTATAGAGGATTTAAACATATATGGGGGACAAGATGATATGTTTACAAGAGTTAATGATTAAATTGCTGGGGGGATACACCAAAGATGAATATAATAATCAATTAGAATGTATTCCTAACGAAGTTTTTGAAATAGGAGATGAAGTATATTTTTTTTATGTTTCAAAATCAGACAAACAAGTACCTAGATACCATAAAGCAACTATCCAAAGTATAACATCAGAACATACCAAAGATGGGGTAAAAATACAATACTTTCTGGATACATCTAAACTAAGAGCAAATTTTGATTATGATTTTAATTTAACTGAAGCACAAATGTCAAAAACAAAAATTGGGCTTAGAAATAAAATAATAAATAGTGATATATATTGTATAGCTTAGAAAGAAATTTAAAAAAGAGAAAAGCTATTTTACCAATAACTGCTAAAATGTCACAAAAAAAAGTAACATGAAGGCTTAAATCAGATATTTAATGATAACTAAATTCTGGCGAACAATAGTCAAAAAGTAACTTAGCACGTATCCTTTAAAGGATACGTGCGTCCATAACTTACTTAAAGCAATATGTACTGATGCCCGCCTACTGCTGCTATTTTTCATTAAATTCAACTCACTTTTGATACTTTTTCACTATAATTCCAAAAATATTTAGCAAGGTTTTGTATGATTGATTTAAAATATCTCCAAAATAATTTTGAAGAAGCAAGTAATAAACTAGCCAAAAAAGGTGTTTCGACACAAACATTAGAAGAATTGAAGTCTCTTTTTGCCTCCCTTAAAGACGACAACGCCAAATATGAAGCTACAAGAGCCGAACAAAATAAATTATCTAAACTTTTTGGTGAATACAAACAAAAAGGCCTTGATACATTTGAACTAAAAGCTCAACTAGACAGTTTCAAAACAACACTTGCAACATTGCAAGAAAATGCTAGACGATCAGAAGAAGCTCTTGAGACATTAAGCCAAATGATTCCTAACTTTCCTGATGATAACGTCCCGAAAGGTGTTGATGA
>Ga0172377_10008301_pt1 | contig 10651 bp, 10 predicted proteins | sample Pumphouse3metaG_FD_119749 | JGI IMG/M metagenome (GOLD analysis project Ga0172377, IMG submission 119749) | Leachate microbial communities from a municipal landfill in Southern Ontario, Canada - Pumphouse #3 metaG | ecosystem: Engineered > Solid waste > Landfill > Unclassified | place: Canada... | reverse complement strand
GTTGTTTCATTTCATTCTCATTTTGAACATTGTTCAATACAATTATATTGAACAATGTTCAAATGTCAATAAGTGGCAAAGATATCAATACACATTTCTTAGTGAAGTGAGCGCATCGGGTGAAAGGACCTGGATATTTGCTTCAATATCATACCGAGAATACTCATGATACCTCCGTTCCATTGCTGGGGTAAGGTGTGTTTTGATTGAATAGCACTTTTGCATTCTGTGATGCAGAATATGAATGTTGGAAACGGGCCGTCCAATATTTTAAGGAATTTTCAAGCTATATGTTTTTATATGAATAACCCTAAAAAGCGGGGGCCGGCTTCTTCCTTTAGCAATTTTTGGTATGTATATTTATACACATGAATACCAAGAACAAATACAAACTATTGCTTGACCTTGGAATGATCATTGTACTGCTACTGATGTATAACAAGGCTGCGATTACGCTTTCATTCCATGAGATAGCCGGTCTTATCGTCCTTGTTGTCATGTTGGTGCATGTGGCAATAAATTACAAATGGGTGATAAAGATAACCCGGCGTCTTTTTGCCAAGGGGACGCCTACGAAGACCAGGGTCTCCTATGCGGTCAATCTCCTCTTGCTTATCAGCACAGTGGTGATGATTATCAGTTCCTTGCTTATCTCGAAGACTATTTTCACTTCCCTTCAAGGGGGAGCCATTTGGAAACCGATTCACTTTTTCACCGCTGCTGTCATGCTTATCCTCTTGGGTATCCATCTTGGATTGCATTTTCATTTTATTCGTAATGCCCTGTTCGGGACCAAGGGCAAACTCTCCAAGGTTATTCTTATCCTGCTATGTATTCTTGTTCTTGTCCTTTTAGCCATTGGGATAAGGAACTTGGTGATATCTTCCTTTAACAGTTGGCTTTCATCGCCGTTCACAGGTTCAGTTGAAGGGCATGGTTTGGGACGTGGTGACGGAAGAGGAAGAGGCTTGCTTGAAAGCCAGCCAATCAATCTTCAGACTACTTTTTCCACTCTTGGTATCTTCTTCTCCATAACCTTTGTGTTTGCCATGATGACCTGGGTTATTGAACAACTTCTGAATCGTAGAAAGAAAAAAGTACTTTCCAAAGAGTAGGAATCATACTTGGCACCGGAAACGGTGCCAGGCTTTTAGTGCAAAGAGTTTGTTAGCCATGCACTTGCTCTCATCCTGCTTATCGATATGAGTTCCTCGTCTCAAGTTGCTTTCTCTCCTAGGAATCTGATATTCTCCTAGATAAGGATCAAGTTGTGTTTGCGATGCAAGGAGGAAGACATGGAAATCAGAGAAGCCAGGATGGAAGATGCCGCTCTTTTGATTGCATATCTTAAGCAACTAGGAAGTGAGACGGACAATCTTACTTTTGGTTCTGAAGACATCACCCTTACTGTGGAAGATGAGCAGAATTTTCTTCTCTCGGCTTCTTCAGATGGCCTTGACTTGTATGCTTTCGATGGAGGCAAGGTCATCGGGAGCGTCCAGTTGATTAAAGGACACAGACCAAGAACAGAGCATAGTGCGGAGTTTGCCATCAGTGTGATAAAGGCCTATTGGGGAAAAGGCGTCTCTACCTCGCTCTTTGAGAAAGCCCTTGAGTGGGTCAAGAAGCAGCAGGTGACCAAAATCAACCTGTTGGTGAGGAGCGACAATCTCCGAGCAAAGGCTTTCTATGCCAAATGTGGGTTTAAAAAGGAAGGGATTGATACTCGCATGTTCTGTATGAAAGGAAAGTATATTGATGGTGAGTATTGGGGACTGGAGTTATAAAAAAACCTTGCCGCATAAATAGCAAGGTTCCAAAGGATGGAGGCTAACAGAATCGAACTGTCGACCTTCTGCATGCCATGCAGACGCTCTAGCCAACTGAGCTAAGCCCCCATGAAAGGTTTTTGTCACAGAGAGTACAATACCAGCAATTAAAGAACAATTTCAAGTACCTTGCATCCTTTTTTACAGGAAGAATAAAGTACTAAAGAGTATTGTTTGTCTATTTGCTAAACCTTGTTCCTTATTGTGCAATCCCAAAATTTTTGAACAGGGAATCCAGAAATAAATAGGATTAAGACAGTAAGAAAGCCAAGGTATTGATTGGCCTCTTGCATCTACTCCTGGATTCAGGAGTTTGGAAGTTATTTGTTGTGAAATAAACACTAAGATGGTATACTCCCCAGACAAAGGAATTCTTGCCAAGTGGAACTCTTAAAAAAACTTAGGGATGTTGCTGTCTCTGTGGCTCCCATTATCGTTCTGGTGTTGATTTCTCACCTTTTCATTTCTCCTCTTTCTGAAGGACTGCTCGCAAATTTTCTTATCAGTTCGGTATTTGTGATTATCGGGCTGACTTTGTTTTTGCTTGGAGCGGATATCGGGGTTGTCCCTATTGGACAGAGGATAGGTTCGGCCGTCACAACAAGACGGAGTTTGCTATTTCTTATTTTGACAGGCCTTGTTGTGGGTTTTGTCATCACCTTTGCAGAACCTAACGCGAAAGTCCTGGCAAGCCAGGTCTCCTTAGTTGACCCTTCAATTCAGGAAAACAACTTTCTTCTGATGATGTCCCTCGGAGTGGGGGCATTCATCGCCTTGGCGTTCTTGCGTGTAGTGCTTCATATAAAGCTGCGGTTTGTCTTGACCCTTGGCTATCTTCTGGTGTTTGTGCTGGCTTTCCTAAATGAGGGAGACTTGATTTCCATCAGTTTTGACAGTGGAGGTTCCGCTACTGGTTCCCTGGCTGTTCCTTTTGTCATGGCTTTGGGCATTGGCAGTGCCCGGGTGCAATCCAATGCCAAGGAATCTGACAGTTTTGGTTTTGTAAGCTTGCAATGTCTTGGAGCAATCATTGCGGTTTTGTCTATGGGGCTTCTCTTCCCGTCGGCGCAGACTTCCCCGGAAATCCTCTATTCATATCCTGTTGGAAACTATATGCAATTGTTTGGTCTTCTTGCTTATCAAGTTGCGGTTTCCATGTTTCCCTTGGTAATAGTATTTCTCTTATTCCAGGTGACAATATTGAAGATGCCTAGGCTTCAGAGTATTAAGACAATTGTGGGGGTTTTCTATACCTATATTGGCATGGTGCTGTTTCTGTTGGGTGGTAAAGCGGGTTTTATGCCAGTGGGATTCGAGTTGGGAAATCGGTTGGCCTCCTTAAGCCTACCCTTATTGATAATCTTTTCCTTATTGTTGGGATTGTTGGTAGTTATCGCAGAACCTTCAGTATGGATTCTGATTGGGCAGGTGGAGACCATAAGCAACAACAGAATCAGCAAGTTGGTAATGCTTTGTTTTCTCGCTCTTGGGGTTTCTTTCTCAGTGGCTCTTGCCATCCTTCGCATTGTTTTTGGCTTCCCCATCCTTTGGGTTTTGGTCCCTGTATATGCCTTTTCACTTATTTTGCTTTATGTGGGGTTGCCCCTTTTTGGTGCCATTGCCTTTGATAGCGGAGGAGTTGCCTCCGGTCCCATGGCTGCTACCTTCATTCTTCCTTTTGCCATTGGAGTAAGCCAATACACTGGCAATGATGCCTTTGGTGTGGTGGGCTTTATCTCAATGGCACCCTTGGTGACGATTCAAATTCTTGGTCTCATATATCGGGCTAAACTGCGAAAAGGAGGACAGAATGAGTAATATCTTGATTCTTGCCATCGTGCAGAAAGGGAAAGCACAAGCGATGATAGCCCAGGCAAAACTTGCAGGAAGTGATGGTGGTACCATCTTGTTTGCAAGAGGAACAGCTTCGAGCAGCTTGCTTTCAGTTTTGGGATTGGGAGATTCACACAAGGAGGTGCTCCTTGTTCTCGCTGCTGAGGAAAAATGTGAAGCTATTATCCATGCCATGGAGGAAGTTCCAAGGCTTTGCGGCCTGATAGCCACCGTCAATTGTACTAGAAGTTTCTTGCAACAAACAACATGTACGTCAAAAAAGGAGCCTATTATGGAAGGGAAATGGGAGATTATCAATGTAATCTGTAACCAAGGCTATGCTGAGGAGATTATGGAAGCTGCGAGAAATGCAGGAGCTGGCGGGGGTACTGTGTTGAATGGTCGTGGTACGGGAACACCAGACGACGTGAAGTTTTTCGGGGCATCTTTGGTTCCTGAGAAAGAGATGTTGCTGATTCTTGTTGACAAACAAAAGGTTGATGGGGTTTTTACCGCTATCACTTCTCTCTCCTGTTTGCATGAGACAGGAAGTGGCATTGTCTATACTTTGCCTGTATCAAATTTCAAGATTCTTGGAGAGTAATGTTATTATTATAACATATTCCAATTATTTTGAACAAAATGTTTCTGTACTCTTGCAACAATTGGCGGATTTGTTGTACGTTAGGCATTAGCCTCTGAGAAAAACTCTGAGGTTGGGAGAAAAGAAGCAATGGACAAGAAAATTAAAGTTGCTGTCATCGGAGCCACTGGGGCTGTGGGGCAGGTGTTCATGTGGATGCTATCGGACCATCCGTGGTTCGAGCTTACTTACGTTACCGCCAGTTCTGTACGAGTCGGACTTAAATATGCGGCGACAACCCATTGGGTCATTCCTATGGAAATGCCCGAGAATGTCAAAGACATTGAGATTAAAGAGTTCAATTTCGATGCTATGAAGGAAGCCGGGGTCAAGATAGTGTTTTCCGCCCTTCCCGCCGAAGTCGCCAGAGAAGCGGAACCACAGCTCAGAAGCCAGGGGTTCTATGTGTTCTCAAATGCGGCGGCCATGCGTTATGACAGTGATGTGCCAATTCTTATCCCTGAGACTAATATGGAACAACTTTCTCTTATTGAGAAACAAGGCTATCCCAAGACAGGATTCGTGATTACCAATGCGAACTGCGTGACCACTGGCCTTACCATGGCTTTGGCTCCACTTCGCAAATTCGGTATCAGGAATGTGATGATCAATAGTTATCAGAGTGTGAGTGGAGCGGGATATCCTGGCCTTTCCTCCTTTGATATCACTGATAATTGCATTCCGTTCATCAAAGGTGAGGAAGAGAAGATTGAGAAGGAACTGAAAAAGATCCTTTCCATCAGTCCTGAGGTATATGCTTACACGGTGCGTGTTCCTGTGATGTTCGGTCACTTGGAAGCGGTATGGTTGGATTTCGATCGGAATGTAGAGGTTGAGGATGTGGTTAAGGCTTGGGCCGATTTCAAAAAAGTTCCAGGGCTTCCCTCAAGTCCCGAACAACCTGTACAGTATGGTTCTGATTCTACCTTTCCCCAGCCAAAGTATGCTTTCTGGGGCACTCCCAAGGGAATGGTTGTCTTCACTGGCAGGGTGAAGAAAAAGAATAACAAGATTGGCTTCATCTGTTTGGTCAACAATATTGTGAAAGGTGCCGCAGGTGGTTCCATTCTCAATGCTGAGGCTTTTGTCACTAAATACGGTTTGCGCTAAGAAATCATTTGCCAAATAAAGAGAGATTGAGTATTTTCCCTTGCAGGGGTGCAAGATGAGAAAGACCTTATCTCTCTTTTTTATTGGTCTGGTATGTACTACAGGTATATTCGCTTCCTTTTCCTCCAGTTCCTATAAGTCCATGAGCATTGTCAAGGGTGAGCCTAGTGGGGAGATCACGGTGGTTGCTCCAACTGTTTCCTCGCATAGTGATGATCTTTCCATTCCTTCCTGGCTGATAGGTTCCTATGCAAGTGAAGACGGTACCTTTGTGTTCTCTCGGGACAATATTCGTTTTACCGGGGATCTTTCAAGTGTGGATATGGATATTTTCTTCCCTGGTTTGAGAAGTTTTGATCTTGAAAGCCTTGTTGATAACGGATCTGTTTCATTGACTGAGAAAAGGATCTGGCACAAGGTTGAGATTATTCTCTCTACTGAAAAGGGAGATATCTCCTATCTGTTTGCTTACAAAGGGAAGGGAAAAATAGAAGTGAGCAAGTCGGAACATCGTTTCTATAAGGAGAAGGATAGTTCTGGAAACTTAAAGATGTTCAAGAGCAGCACCAACGGAACTGTAGGGATGTTTACTTTTGTTCAGTAATCCTGTTTCTTGAATCTACCACGAGTTTATAGATATATTGCTGTTTATCCCCGGTTTTTTCCCATTTACGACTGTTGGTGAAAGTAAGGATCACCTCTCCCTTTCTCACCCCCTGGAATTCATAGGTATGCCTTATGGGAGCTCCCAGGAATTTTGTGGTGACAGAAGTGTACTCATCAGCTTGCTTGATTTCTCCTTTGCCCTTCTGCTCCCAGCTCAGGGAGTACCCTGTGGAAGGATTCTCGTTCAGAGTCACCTCCCACGTCCTGGGACTGGCGCATCCTCCAAGAAGAAGCGACAAGACCATGCTGCTAGCCAGTTGTTTCATCAATACTAGACCTCCACAACTATGGTTATGCAATTATCCACCATTACATGGAAGCGTTTATCATTGATTAAGGCATACCATGAACCTTGATGAGGGCAGTTCTTGCAGCTAAGCATCAAGGAATCATGACGGAAACAACTTCTGCTGATGAACAGGGGGATGTTGAAGGATTGGTTGACCACCGTTGGAAGGAAAGGCCAAAGCTCTTCACTGAACCATTTTGTCTCTAGCCAAAGATATCCACCCACCAGATTCTCTGGGAGCATTTCCGCCATATATTCCGCACTCTTGCTGTTGGCAAGATAGAGATAGATGTCACAGAATACCTTGCAGGAGGGATTCTCTTTTGCCCATTTGACTTGTGCTATGTTGTTCAATCCGAAACGGATGCTTGGGAGGATACCTTGATTCTCAAACTTTTTTACTACAGTCTGAAGAGCGTCAAGGAATGCTTTCTCATCAAACATGACAGGGGGTAATGGAAGATAGAGTTTGCCTAGCACCCTGTAAAGTTTGTCCTGGGGGTTCTCTTCCTTGGCCAAGGCCTGGATATCGACAAAAGGTACGAGTTTTGCGGTACAGAGAAGATTCCTGGCAGGTAACTGCTCAGCGTCAAATGCATGTTTTTGTTCTAGGATAAAAGGCTCATCAAGATAATTGGTGCAAAGGTAATCCAGGTAATCATACCAGTCTCTTCTCACAGCTTTGATTTTAGAGAGGGGCAGAAACAGGTCTTCATCGTTGAAGCCGGTATTGTTGATGATTGTGAGGTCGGAAGGGAGGAACCAGCTGAGGTCGCTTTCCCTGAAGATGGTATTCAGCGTCCCTTCCAGGTCCTGTGGCTTGTTAGCCCGGGTCATCTCAAATGGGTAGACTTTTCTCACTTGATTGTCAAGGAATTCAAGTTTTGTCTCCACAATAATAGTATCTTTTTCCAAGACGATGCTGAGGGCTATAGGGTGTTTTGTCCTTTGCAGGTTCTTTCCTTGGATTGGCAACGTATTGTCATGCCTGCTGATTACATAGAGCGAGGAACCTTCCAAAGGAGCCTGTTCCCCATGGGGGTAGACAATGGCGACGGTCTCTCCTGCTTTTGCCTCGGTGATGAATCTGCGGGTTCCATCGTACATTGAGTTAAGGCTGAACTTGGTTGCTCCGATGGGTTCGTCTTCCGACCTTGACCAATACATCAGGCCATCATGTACAGCGACATCTTCCTTTAGGGTGACAATGATGTCGTACCCTTGTATTGCATTGACAATTCCCAGTTTCAACCCCCGGTGACGGGGATAGCTGGTTGAGCCGAGGGTCAAAGCGGTACGGACGGTGAAATCCTGACCTTCTCTGCCATAGTCGCTGAGCCACCCCCCGGTTTGTCTTCTGGCAAAGGTGATTTGCAAATCTTTACGTAATTGCTCGGTGTCCTTTTGTCCATCAAGCAAAGCACGGTAATACTTGGCCGCCGCCAAAGTATAAGCCGGGCCTTTCATTCTTCCCTCGACTTTCAGCGTGTCGATTCCCATCGCCTGAAGTCTTGCAATGGCATTTGTCCCTTCAAGATCGCTCATGGAGAAACACCAGGACCTCGCTTGCGAGGGTTTGGGTGAAAGGGTGTCAGGTTGGGTGGTATCGACCTCAATATCAAAAAAAGAACGGCAGATTTGTGCGCAGGAACCGCAGTTTGCCGAACGGCCACAAAGTTTGGCACTTGCCATGCACAGACCACTGAAGCCATAACAAAGAGCACCATGGATGAACACTTCCAGCTTGATTGAGGGACAGGCCTTCCTGATCTTTTCAATTTCCTGGATTGTCAGCTCACGGGAGAGAACCACTTCGGAGAAACCCATGGCTTCTAGTTGTTTGACTCCTTCTATTGTGTGCACTGCCATCTGTGTCGAGGCGTGAAGATGAAGCGAAGGAAAATGTTCCTTGAGGAGCTTTGCAACTCCAAGGTCCTGCACTAGGATGCCATCACATCCTATAAATGCCACTTGCTTGAGTAAATGAAGGACGTCTGCTATCTGATTGTCCTCTACAAGTGTATTTACTGCAACAAATACCTGCTTTTCATGTAGTTGTGCATAGGTTCGTATTTTTGCGAATTCTTCCAGGGTGAAGTTCATGGCTTCTTTTCTGGCAGAGAATTGGGTCAGACCTAAGTAGATGCTATCAGCACCACCTTCAAAAGCCGCAAGACCTGCTTGCAGGCCTCCTGCGGGTAATAGTAATTCTGTCATACTGCCAAAGTAAAGCAATATCAGGTTAAATGCAATCGTTCTTCCTTCTGATCTCCGAGACTATCTGGTCATGTTTGGCTTCAGACAGAGGATAGAAAATGATTGGGATGATACCCAATAAGGAGCTGAAGAAGGGGATGAACGAGATAAGGGCATGCAATCCCTGAAGCACATCCTGTGACTGTTGCACATTGGGAACATAATGCAAAGCCGCCAGGGAAAGTGCGATTATCACGCTGGTGACGGCTTGGGAAAGCTTGGCAAGAAAGGTTTGGGTGGAGAAGATGATACCCTCGTTCCTTTGCCCCGTTTTCAACTCAGAATACTCGATGGTGTCTGCTATCATGGCAGTCTGGATTACCTGAGGGCTTGCCATACCGATGCTGGCGATGCAATTGAAAACAAGCAAGGCAGGGAAATTCTTCCAGCCGACCAGATAGAAGCCCAAGGAACCCAGGGCATAGATTGCATAATAGCCGATGCAAGTGGCTTTCTTTCCAAAATGCTTGCAGAAAAACGGAACCAGGCCGATACCGATAAGAATGAACGGGATGTTGATTCCTGCAAAAAGAGTATAGAGCATTCCATTCCCAAGATTATAGGTGACATAATAAATAAGCATGGCAAGTTTTGCTGTCTGCCCGATACCGGTAAACAAACCTGAGAGGATAACCAGGAGCAACGGCTTGTTTTTGAAGATGACCTTGTAGATGTCCTTGAACTTTGGCTTGGCCGCGTTTGGTTTCTGATGCACCCGTTCTTTGACAAAGAAGAAGGTGACAAGAAAACATGCTACGGTAAGAATACTGTAGACCAATGCGGTCATCTGATAGCCTCTGTCAGGATGAGAGGACCCTCTGCCAAAGAAGTCAATCATGGGTTTTGTTGCCACGGTAGCCAGAGCGACGGCAATGGTCGCTGAGAGCCTAGGAGCGGTGACGACGCTGTTCCTTTGGTTTGTATCTTCAGTAATGGTACTTCCCATGGCCCAGAAGGGGACGTCGCTTGCGGTATAAATCATGCCAAATACAATATATGTGACTGCGGCCCAGGCTATCTTTCCCGGTTGGGAGAAGGAGGGAGCGGAGAAGGATGCAATGGCAAAAGGTACAAATAGAATTGGAGTGAAAGCAAGATAAGGCCTGAATTTACCCCATTTTGTGTGGGTGCGATCGGCGAGCATACCCATCATCGGGTCATTGATCGCATCCCAGAGGCGTGCCACCAGCAAGATGGTGCCAGCTGCGGCAGGAATAATACCAAAAACATCTGTATAGAAATAAAGAAGGAAGTTGGACATGAAGCTGTAAATCATATTCTGCCCAAAATTACCGAACCCATATGCGAATTTCTCGCGATTCGAAATATGCTCGTACTTTTCCATAGTTATGGATTCTATCACTTCTTGGCGATTCCGGGGATTTTTGTTATAATTGTTGAAGGAGGCCATAATTATGAGTAAAGAGACCGACGCAGGTAATCCTATCATAGAAGTGGCGAAAGATACGGTCATCTATCAGCAAGGACAAGAATGCAATACGATGTTTTTGCTTAGGCATGGTTCGGTGGCGCTCTATCTCAATTATGGAACTCCCGAGCAGTTCCAGCTGTGTGAACTTTCCCATGAAGGGGCCAGTCTTGGTGAGATGGGGCTTTTGAATGATGAGCCGCGCAATGCGACTGCCGTTGCTTTGACTGATTGTGTCCTGGTGGAGATATCAGACAATCAGTTCCCGAGTTTTATCGCCGCCCATCCAGCCGAGACCAGACAGATAATCATCGACCTTGCTGTTCGTTTTCGTAACGCAACGAATGAGATTCGTAATGAACAAGAGGTGATTCGTGATTGCATCCAGGCCTTGCAGGAAGAAAAACACCAGAGAAAAGAAAGCTTTGCGGAACGATTGAAACGTTATGCGGATTTCTTTTTGGAGGTTCCTCCTGATGTCCCTCCTGACTTGTACATGAGCTGTTATAATCGTTTTCACGGTTCAATGTTATGATACTTGATTGTATCGTTAAAAAACGTTATTTTTAAGAATGGCTATTGAAGATTACAGTCAG
>Ga0172377_10008300_pt1 | contig 10652 bp, 10 predicted proteins | sample Pumphouse3metaG_FD_119749 | JGI IMG/M metagenome (GOLD analysis project Ga0172377, IMG submission 119749) | Leachate microbial communities from a municipal landfill in Southern Ontario, Canada - Pumphouse #3 metaG | ecosystem: Engineered > Solid waste > Landfill > Unclassified | place: Canada... | reverse complement strand
CGAACCTGGAACCGATCGGTTATGGGCCGAGCGCTCTGACCGTTGAGCTAATGGTCCGACACGCCATATTGCAGGCGAGTAATAATATAACACAAACTTTTTTTGATACCTATTAATTTTTTAAGGATTATGTTTGATATCAAATAAATGTCTATGTTTTACATAATCAGTTTTTCAAGTAAGATTCTAGCGGCCTTTTGCGGTCCGTTTATTTCTTGATTAGGAATCGCTAATCTCGTATATAGCTCGCCGATGAGAACACCTTCTTTTGCCATGGAGTGAAAATATTCGTTGATAAGTATCTCTGTTTGGGCTTTCTTTTGCATTGGTCCAAATGGATTGGCGAAATACGACTCGACAAGTCCAATTTCATTGGTTGTGCCTTTGGCTCTTCTTTTTCCGGTTCTGAAAATATCGATTGCTTCATCTAAATTATCATAAAGACGTAATCCAATATCGGTTTCACTATAGTTATTCGCATAAAGGATCATATCAATTTTATGATCGGTCACAACAAATTTATGAGTTGTGACAGGAAGAACAAGCCTCGCGTTCGTCTGATCAGGATTAAAGAATATCGCGCGATCAATCTTTCGGTAAGCATATCCGGCTTCTAAATCATCAAGGCGAACAAAGGCCCCAGTTTCTGTTCCATTCGCATAGATTTGATTATTTTTTTGCAATAAGACACCCATGTCATCAAAGACAATGCGCATCTCCTTAATATATTCTTTACCAATAATTCTTAAAGCTTCGAGAGTTTCTGATTTACCAGCTCCACTATCACCAACAATAACGATGTTTTTATTTTTGTTGTTGTTGAGCAAGATAGACACCATCGCCCCGTGAATAGGAAGTCTCTTTTGATCGATCATGTAAAGATTATGGAGAGTTAGTAGCATTTTTTTCAAATAACCAAAATAATCGTTTTTATCGAGATGACTGACGAAACCTACGTACATGTTATTGGCTTGATCATGGTAATAGGTGCTATCGTATTCTTGCTCGGGTATACCATATAAGAAGACAAGGTTGGGAACCTGTTTTTTTATTTCGTCAAAAGTGGCAAATTCAAATAAGTTGGCTAGACCGATAGATTCATGTAAAAAGTCGCGATGAATATAGACTAAGGCTAATAATGGCCCAACTTTAATTGGGAAAGCCATAAATTTCATCTTATCAATTGAGAGTTCGTTGAGTGGATTTTTCTTAATCTCTTTAAATAAGTCAGTTCTCGTATTGCTTCTTGTATGAGCAATAAAAGGAGGGCGAATGGCAATTTTGCTTATTAACGGAATACCTTGAAGGTTGAAGTACTGTTCAGGATAGGGAAAGTTGTGATGCACATATAGTAGATTGGCATTAACTCCGGCAGGAAGTTGGCGGAAGACATTATAGTTTTCTCCGCGGATATTCGTTGAGATAGTTCGGTATAAAGAAAGGACTAAACTATTAAATCGATCAATAGTGGCAATTAAATCAGGAGTTTTCGCACTTTGGCGATAGAGATGAGAAGAAGACATCAAACCAAATCGCTGCAAATCCCGCCAATAATCGTAAAAAGCTTCAGTAAGATGGTATAGTTCATCTTGATGTTGAAGTAAATGTTGCAACGAGGGGTTTTTATAGAAAGTTTCTTTGTAACTATATAAATAAAGGAGCTTAAAAGCATCGTGAAATTGAAGGATGGTGGCATCTTTAAAAGGTTCAACAAGAATATCTTTTTCCTTTTTTAATTTGGCTAGAAATTGAGTGAGGACTTCAAGAAAACTATTAGATTGCAAAATGCTCACTTCCGATTCACAGTTTGAAGCATCGAAGTTGATTAAGGCATAGGTTTCGGTGAGATGGAATCGTTTCATAAGTTGTTCTCTCTTTCCTTTTGTATTTGTATCTAGTTATTAAGCTAAAACGTAAGTAAATGTTATTCCTATTAGGATAAGCGCTTGGCCAAGAAGATAAAAGAGCATGATGTAATAATCTCTTCTTTTAAAATCCTTAATGAAGAAAGATTTGGTTAAAATCATATCAGAAGCTAAGAAAGATATCCCTCCGATGACTCCGAGAATCATGAAATTGGCGTAGCCTTTTACTGAAGCGATGATAGACACGACGGAAACAAGGAGGAGAACTGCCATATAGATGTTACCCGCTAAGGCTAGATAACGAGTTCCGGCAATTTTTTTAGAAAATGGGTAACCACCTAGGGTAATAAGCAGGATGGCAAAACCAACTACGGCATAAAACCACCAATCAAGAGGTTGATTTTTCATCATGATAAAAAGAATTTCACCAAGGTAACAAAAATGACCGAATAAAAAGAGAATTGTGCCTAAAAGAAATATCTTTTTATTTTTGGATATTAAAGCAATATCGCCAAGCACTCCCAAAAACGCTCCTATATATATAAGAGGATGGGTTGGTAAGGTGACCACCACAGCCAAAGCCAGAAAGAACACGCAAAATGGTTTGGTTATTTTGCGCAACATTTCTTTTTCTAGAAAGGCGGCTACCAATTGGACAATCGTCATAGCCACAAATAGGCCAAAAAATACATAGGTTATCGGTTGAAGCATAGTCTATATCTCCTAGTTGCTATTTTAACATTTTTAAAGGTTGAAAAATTACAAAATGTTTCGATTAGTTCTCATTGACTTGTTTAATTGATAAACTAATTCGCTTTTTCGCGAGGTCTAAAGCGATTACTTTTACTTTGACGATATCGTTGACAGAATATATCGAAGAAATGTCTTTGACGAATTTATTAGCGACTTCGGAAATATGAACTAATCCATCTTGATGAACATTAATGTCAACAAACATCCCAAAATCCATAATATTGCGGACTGTTCCTTGTAAAACCATCCCAACTTTTAAATCTTTGATGTCTTTGGCTTCTTGATTCAAAGTGACGATTTCAATATCATCACGAATGTCTCTTCCTGGCCGTTTAATTTCTTCAATGATATCAAAATAGGTCGCTTCACCGATTTGGAATTTAGTGAGAACTTCTTGCTTTGATATTTTTAATAATGCGTTTTCTTTCTTCTCACTATCATCACTAAGAAGGTCGATATTTGCTTGTTTTAATATGTATTTCGCTACTTCATATGATTCTGGATGAATTGAAGTTTGATCAAGTGGTTCTTTTCCGCCATAAATACGAAGGAAACCAGCGCATTGTTCGAAAGCTTTTTCGCCTAATTTAGGAACTTTTTTTAAGTCTTTTCTTGTGGCAAATGGTCCATTGTCTTTGAGGTATTGATAGATGTTTTCCGCGACTGTTTTATTAACTCCCGAAACATAATTTAATAGCGATGTTGAGGAGTTGTTGAGATTAACCCCGACAGTATTAACGGCGTCTTCCACCACTCCATGTAGGGCGGTACTCAATTTGGTTTGGTTCATATCGTGTTGATATTGGCCAACTCCGATGGCTTTAGGGTCAATTTTAACTAATTCACTGAGTGGGTCTTGTATTCTTCTTGCTAGAGAAATCGCACTGCGTTTTTCAACGCTTAAGTCAGGAAATTCTTCTTCCCCCAATTTGGAGGCACTATAAACAGAGGCGCCACTTTCATTAACAATAAATAATTTGACGGAAAACCCATTCTCTTTAATAATTTTGGATATTTCCATTTCACTCTCTCGCGAAGCGGTTCCATTTCCCAGGGCAATATAGTCAATTTTATTTTTCTTTAAAATATTGGCGATTTGTTGTCTAGCTCTTTGGACTTCGCTCTCCGAAGCAGCGGTTAAATAAACCACTCCAATTTCACTTGGTATGCCGTTTTTATTAACTAAAGCATATTTACAGCCAGTTCGAAAGCCAGGATCAAACCCTAAAACGGTTTTGTCTTTTAGAGGAGGCTGCAATAAAAGAGCTTTTAAATTCTTTTTGAAAACGATAAGAGATGTCTCTTCTGCCTTCTCGAATAAATCATTCCTAATCTCATTTTCTATCGATGGCAGAATCAATCTTTTTAACGAATCTTCAATCGCGAAAAGCATTTCTTCTTTGAACGCATTGTTTCGAATGTAATCATTCTCAATTCTTGCCTTAATTGGATCAATTTCAAAATCGAGTGTAACTTTCAAACATTTAAGGTTTTCACCACGATTAATGGCGAGAATACGATGAGGAGGAATGGAAGAGATTTTTTCTTGATAAGCAGCGTATTTACCAAAGGTATCTTTCTCATCCTTAGCTATTTCTTTGCTGACAATCAACCCTTCTCGATAAATATACTTTTTAATAAAGAAGCGATATTTGGCCTCATCACTAATCTCTTCAGCGATGATATCTTTGGCTCCCGAGAGAGCTTCTTGAGTACTATTAACACCTTTTTCAAGATTAATAAATGAGGCTAGGTAGGCATCATGATCATCGCGTTTTAGACCTTGTTTTAAATAAAGGGCCAAAGGTTCTAATCCTTTTTCTTTTGCGATACTCGCTCTTGTTTTACGTTTTGGTTTATATGGTCGATAAATATCCTCAAGTTCTGATAGAGTATTGACGTTTTCAATCGCCTCTTTTAAATCAGGAGTCAGTTTATTTTGCTCTTCAATTGAAGCTAGAACTGTCTTCATTCTCTCTTCGAGATTTCTAAGGTAGGTAAGAAGTTCAAATAGATCTCTTAATTCAGTATCAGACATGTTACCTGTCACTTCTTTACGATATCGGGCAATGAAAGGAATAGTGTCACCACTATCGATTAACTTTATTGTCGCATCAACTTGATTTATTTTGACATTTATTTTATCAGCTATTCGTTTTGAAATTATCATATTAATATTCTCCAAGTGGCTTATTATAACATAATAAATGTTACTGCTCCTACATGGGAGAGAAAATGATGCATCGCTATATTTCATTAAAAATGCGATTTGATATAAAAAATGATAAACTTAAGTTATGAAATATGCCCTTATAACTGGAGCTAAATCGCTCCTCGCTCATTCAGTAATACATTCGATTAAAGATGATTATTTCTTCTTTTTAGCTGATATTGATCCATCCTTAAAAGAAATGTATAAAGATTTGCCTAATTTAGATTTCATAATTGGTGATATCACAAAAGAAAGTACGATTAATGCCATCTTTGAACAAATTGAAAAGCGAACAGACAAGCTTGATCTTATTATTCATATGGCCGGTATTGTCGAGTTGGGTTCGTTAGTGGAAATAAACATCAGTGCATTAAAGAAAGTATTTGAAATCAATCTCTTCAGTATTTATCAAATAAATCAAAAGTTATTTCCATTGCTCGTTAAGGCCAAAGGGCGAATTATTCATGTCAGCAGCGAATATGGCCGCCTTTTAGGGCTTCCTTTTCACTCTTTCTATACGATGAGCAAACACGCCTTAGAAATATATAACGATAGTTTAAGAAGAGAGATAAGAGAATTTGGTATTAAAGTGATCAAAATAAGACCTGGCGCTTTTAAAACATCGATGCAATCGAGAATTACTTCTCAATTTGAACAACAAGTTGAATTTACCAAGCTTTTTAAAACTCGCCTCACTAAATTGCAAAAGCTTATGCTCGGAGAATTAAAACGTGCAAAAGATGCCAAAAAAATTGTCAAAACCTTTCGTAAAGCAATTTATAAGCCTAATCCCCGCAAAGCGTATAATGTCGGGAATTCTTTAAAGATGAAAATGCTCAATTTATTACCAAGTGGTTTACAAGACTGGGCATTGGGAAAATTCTTTTAATTTTATTTATATAGACTTCTGAGTTCTTTAGCTTTTTGTTTTACCTCATCGCTAATACGGAATGAATCAGATATTTTTTGAATACCTTTTCCAATAATATTGTAATGTAAAGGCTTCTTTGCTATAAATTTTAGCACTTCTTCAGGATTAAAAATGCTAGGTCAGCGAGTAACCAAGCCTCCGCCATTTGGACATAATATTCATCGTCATCGTGATATAAATCGAGTATTCGTTTTGTTTGAATGGGATCTTTTTGAAATCCAGCTAAAAAGATGACATAACCCCATCTTCTAGCAAATGGAAGTGGATGACGGACATATTCTTTAGCTTTGTTATAAACAAAATCAAATGAGGGGGCTTTGTTGTTACGAATGAGTTGAGGAAGCATATCAACGTGCCACCAATCATTAAAGTCTTGAAAATGCCCTTCAATAAATTCAATTTGTTTTTCAAAACTTACAATTGTCTTTAATGAGACATAAAAATAAATTCGAAGAATCGAACCGCTTTCTTTGATATGACTATAGAGCGGGGTGACATCTACTCCATCTTTTAAGTATCGTTCTGCAATACTATCCACATCAGCGGTTCTAATTTTTTTAAATTTTGATAAAAGTTGTTTGGTTTGTTCGTAAATCATAGATAAATCCCGATAAAAGTTTAACACTAATAATAAAAACTCACCATGCTTTGGTGAGTCAATTGATTAAATTTTTAGGTCGCCGTCTTTAATCCACTTTAATTTTCTAAAGAGTAAATCAATAGCGAAGACTAATACGAGAGGGGCGAGAATCTGAAAACCAAACACTCCTACCCAGGCTTGCCAACTATCAAATCCCATCGAACTAAAGGTTCCAATTTGGCCAACTAATCCTGCGGTTCCCATTCCCGCGCTCGGACCGACACAAGCCAAATGAAGCCAACATGTCGATACTGGTCCTAAAATAGCTGAAGCTATTATTGTAGGAAGCCAAATGATAGGCTTTTTTACAATATTTTTGAATTGGAGCATGCTCGTTCCAATCCCGATAGATATCATTGTGCCGATGTTGTTGTCCTTTCGCGATTGAATCATAAATCCAATCATTTGCGTTGAGCAACCGATAATGGCGGCTCCACTAGCCAGAACTAAACCAGAATAATTAGGGTCAGCTAAAGCTGTGGCGACATCCATTCCCACGGGGAGCGAGAGAATCATTGCGGCGATTGCCGCGCTGCTAATTGGAGCCGTAAGAGCCATGCCCATTAAGACAGAGACAACAACGCCCATCACTAATGGAACAGTATTTGTTGAACTATTAATTAGCCATTGGACACCATAGGTGACATAGATGGCCGGATAGCGAATCGCAAGAGATAGAATAAGGCCAAAAACGGCTCCGAATAAAGGTATTAATATAAGGTCGACTGGAGTTTTCTTGCGCAATATTAATTGCATAAGTAAGGCAACAGAAATGACAACAATTAAAATAGTCAAGGGATCGCCAATTTTAATACCGTCGGCAAGAGGATGGTTCGGCAAAGTGACAAATTTAGTGGTTAAAGAGAAATAGGCGGCTAATTCACCGACAAATCCTAAAACAATAACTTTTAGAGGATCAAATTTTAATGCTAGACCAACCCCAACGCCGATGCCAAAGCCTGTAATAACTTGTAAAACAAAAGAAAGACCACTACTACCAGTGCCAATAACGCTAACCATAAAATCACAAAACGGATTGCCCTGACCGTAATTAAATAGTGTACCAATGGTTCCGAAGATAGTACCAATGATAAGAGTAGCGAAAAAGCCGTAAGCCATTCCATTCAAACTTTTAAGGAAATAGTCACCAACTTGCTTTCGGGTAATCTTCTCTTTTTCCATGAAAATTATGATAGTTTAGTTTAGAAGAAAAAGCATCACAATTTTATTGTTGATGAAAAAGATACTCCTTTTGATTATTGGAAAACAAAGGGTGTCTAGCTAAAAATCTATTACTTTATGTCTTCTACCAAAAGATGTAACTTGTCATCGATAGAGAGCCCATGATACGTCTTTCATTGAAGATTTCAATTTTGTCTTCTTTGTTCCTCGCTCCTAAAACATAAAGAAGTGGTAAATAGTGATCTGGGGTGGGAATAGCAAAATTGCTATTTTTTATATGCATATAATCAATTAAAGTCTCATCATCACCCTCAATAATGTATTTTTTAACCAGCAAATCAAAAGATTCAGCCCATGAGAAACCATTATTTTCGTTATACCAATCAACCATCATTAAATTGTGAACAATGTTGCCACTTCCGATAATCATTACACCTTCTTCACGAAGGGTTTTGAGAAGTTTTCCAATTTCGTAATGTTCTTGAGGAAATAGTCGCCGATTAATGGACAATTGGACGACTGGAATGTCCTTGTTTGGATACATTTTAGTCAGCACTGACCAAGTCCCATGATCGACACCCCAAGAGTTATCGATTTGGAGTTTATCTTTTAGCAGTTCTGATAAACGATGGGCAAGCCACGGAGCGCCTGGAGCATTATAATTTACTTGGTATAGTTCTTTGGGAAATCCATACATATCATTAATAATCGCTGGATGTTCTTGGTCATTCGTATAAGTGCCATCATCATACCAGTGGGCAGAAATGGCCAAAATAGCTTTCGGTTTTGGTAGAGTTTTGCCTAATCTTTCCCAAGAACGAGTAAACTCGTTATCCAAAATAGCATTCATTGGTGAGCCATGTCCGACAAAAATCACTGGCATTCTTTTATGTTCCATAAGCTACCTCATCTTTATCTTAACATTCAAGAAGACTTGAAGCGATAAAAAAAGTCTGACACATTTCGTATCAGACTAAGGCATTACAAATGTGTGTAAACAACAAGTTTGATACAAATAGGCTAAAATGCCATAGGTGTAACAACAAGTTTGATACACTGGTGGAAGATAAAACTATTTCAAAGGAATTCTTCTTACAATATAGTGATTACATCTTGGACAATAATATCTATTTGTCTCTTCATCAAAGTTATGTTTTGTGAGTTTGAAATTACAATTACAAGTGAACTTTTGTCCTATATTAGCAAAGAATATATAATTTTCAAATCCATCGATTGTATCAGTAGGACCATCAAATAATTCTTCATAAATTAATAGCAATCTCTTGTGGTCATCACTATCCCTAAAAATGGCAACGCTGTATTCTTTATAATCTTTAATTTTACCACTATCAGACATGACGATCGAACTAATAGCACCACTAAATGCCCCTGCAATTAATAATGGGTTTAAAGACATAATACTTAATACTGCTAAAGTACCCATCAAGATTTTAAAGCCTAATCTCTTTCTATTCTTATTAATTTCATCGTTTAACTTTTTATATAATTCATTGAGGATTTCTCCTTCCAAACAAATTACTTCTGTATGATTATTTATTTGATCTGCTAATTCATTATATGTATAGACTGGTGTATAAGAAAATTTGTAATTTAATTTTTTCATACTAGTATTGCTCCTAAAATTTTATTTATTATAGCATATTGATGACCTATAGGTCTACATAACTACAAAAAAAGCCTAGCAGGTTTAATCCCACTAGGCGTCTTTTACTTTATAGTAGTTTCTATGGTTCTCTCTAATCCAACCTTGAACTTGAATGTGATCTTACATCTATCGTTGATGGTTACCGATTCCACCAATCTTTTAAAGATTTCATCATCAAACTCTTCAGTTGGTTCTAAAGCATTTAAGGTATTGAGTATCTCTTCTAATAATATTCTCTTGCTTGATTAAAAATGCATTTAGACAAGTTCTGAAAGTAAAATTTTTCTTAGCCCAGTTTTTAGATACAACAATATCTTTTCTTGGTTGCATATCCATAAGCTTAAGGAGAAAATCATCAACAAATGGCACTTCTTCTTTTTTGTTTTTCTTAATGGAATAAGAACCTGGAACTACTAATGGATTGTTTCCAGAAATTGTAACATTCCCTTCACCTATTTTACGTGAAAACATAACATCTCCTTGTGGATGAGATGCAACCACGTAAACAGTATCATAACCCTCTAGTTCAATGTTTGTTTCTTTATCACCGAATGCATAATCTATGCACTCTACAACAATACTTTTACCAGAATTGGAAGAACCATAAACTATGTTTAACCCTTTTGTTAATTCAATTACTGAATCTCCATTTGTTCCTTTTAGTCCTACTTTACTAATATAAAACATAACTATTCCTCCTTTCTTAATGTTTGTACTGTAGATTTGCTTTGTATTAACTTCAGTATGCTCATATCATCAAGTTCTTTCACTTTTTCGATGGCAACGCACACATTTTCGTTATAAGAGATTGAATATGCAGATTTTAAATTCGATACATACTCTGCACCCTTATCTGATATGGAATATTCAAAGCCATTAACCAATGAAACTTTAATTAAATCATTAATAACAAGGTATTTGATGCTTTCACCAATAATTTCTCTTCTACTTGGTAGTTCACTAAATTTGTACTTATTATACCATATCGTTAATGATATATTAACGATAAAAGAAATGAAAACGTATCAAAGTTATTGTTTTACTTTTGGTCATTTCAGGGCATTTCGAATCCCACCATTTGTTTTATTTTGTTGTCGAGACCCAAGTGAGAAATACAACTTTGATACACTTTGAAATTTATCAACAATTGCCAAAACGTGAAAGTAACACAAAAACATACCCAAAAATGCCGTATTTACCCCTAAAAAAGAAAAAAACTTTGATAATTAGCGTATCAAAGTTCTTGTTTTCATATGGTAGCTGCGGGCGGATTTGAACCGTCGACCCACCGGGTATGAACCGATTGCTCTAGCCAACTGAGCTACACAGCCATTTAGAATTGGTGGAGCTAAAGGGACTCGAACCCTCGACCCCCTGAATGCAAATCAGGTGCTCTCCCAACT
>Ga0172377_10008296_pt1 | contig 10652 bp, 8 predicted proteins | sample Pumphouse3metaG_FD_119749 | JGI IMG/M metagenome (GOLD analysis project Ga0172377, IMG submission 119749) | Leachate microbial communities from a municipal landfill in Southern Ontario, Canada - Pumphouse #3 metaG | ecosystem: Engineered > Solid waste > Landfill > Unclassified | place: Canada... | reverse complement strand
ATCAGAACTCCTAAAGTAACAGTGACATCTTCATCTCCATACTCAGTATTAAGCACTTTTGTCGGAGTAGTAATCTCATAGTAGGTGGCATCTTCAGAGTTTATTTTGAAACCATCAAGTTTCAAAGTGCAGACGCCGACTTTGGAAGCGTCTGGCATTATAGGATTGCTTTCCACCGTGACATCGGATTCTTTTAAAGCCGGGATATTCTGAACCTTAAGGATTTTGTTTAAATTAAAGGTGATTCCGCCTTCCTCTAAATCTAATCCGAAATCCGCCTCAGCTTCAGCGCCTTTAATAGCCGTAAGAATCGCAGGCACAGTCTTTGTCGAAGCGACAGGGCTTGATGCTCCAGTCGGAATCAGATCAGAATTTACATTAGCAGAAGTAAGTTCATCTTTTATATAAGGATTCTCCGGAGTCATTAATAATTCTTTGGCGAACTGGGTCCCTCCGGCATCCTCGTTTCCTGAATAGTATTGATAGCCGACAGTGCCTTTAGCATTGATGATGATGCCGAAAGTAACATAATATTCAGTAGTATCATCCCCGGTAGGCTGCTTAAAAGACAATGCGGGATTGGTCGACAGCTCATAATAGGAGGCCGGCTCATCATCCATGGTAAAGTTTACTTTTTTATTGATAGTGCCTAAAGCCGAATCCATAGTTGCCGGAACTTCAAGATAGTTAGAAGCGGATTTTTCCGCTGTTCTAATAACTAGATTATAGACATTGATGTCTTCGTCATATCTGGCAACTTGGTCCGAATAGACATCGCCGGTCTTGTTATTAACGCCGTAAACGCATCCGAATACAATACCGATAGCTGCAATTCCGCCTATAACCGAACTTTTTAAAACAAGTTTCTGATCCGACTTGGCTTTTAAAAACTTGGTCATAAGAGGAGCCAGCATATTTACTAATAGAATAGCGTAGGCGACACCTTCGACAGCGTTAGCCTGATATCTGATAAGCGCAGTTAATAAAGCGGCTGAAACAGCATAGATGCATTTACCCGCCTTTGATGTAGGAGCGGTCACAGGATCAGTAAGACAGAAAATCCCGCCGAAAAGAGCCCCTCCTATAAATAAACTTCTGACAGTAAACTCAAAAGAGTGAATTCCTAAGCCTGAGCATAAACCCATAGACAGAGCTATTAAAGCTAATGAGCCCAGATAAAAAACCGGAAATCTCCAATCAATGATTTTCCTAACAATAAGATAAATGCCTGCCAGAATGAGAAGTAAGGCAAAAGGTTCGCCTAAAGTACCTCTATAATTGCCTAAAGACAAATCCAGAAGACTTATTTCATTGAAGTTAGTGGTCCAGCCTAAAGCAGAGGTAGTACTCATAATGGTAGCGCCAGTCGAAACAGTATCAGGAGCAGCGGCTCCCAGATAAGAAACAAGCTGGCTCGGGAAACAGACCTGAACAAAAACTCTTCCGACGATAGCAGGATTGAAGATGTTTGTCCCAAAGCCTCCGAAAATATCCTTAGCTAACAGAGTTCCGACAAAGGATCCGATAAATACAACGTAATAAGGTGTTCCGATTGGAACAAGGAGGGCGAAAATAAGACCGCTGACATATCCGTAAGAAAGAAGGATTTTCTTTCCGAAGGCCATAAATCTTTCTTTAACTGAGCTGACTTTCTTATCAAACAGCAGTGACAGAGCAAATAGAGCATCGGCTCCGACTGACGAGGCCAGAGAGACAATGAGAATTAAGATCGCCTTAAGTCCATACTCTCCTCCGACCCTGACAAAGTACCAAGTCATCGAATATAAGAAAACGACCATGAGAACCGCTGATAATTCCAGCATTATTCCCTTAGTTGTTCTTTTCCCGACTAAATGCGGTGCTTTTTCTAGTGAAAAAACCATATTTATTCTCCTCCTCTACTTCTTTTTAGCGACTTTAAACATAGTCATCAGCTTAGCCTGCTTAACCCCAGCAGACACTTCGATATGAGAAGGACAGACATAAGAGCAGATGCCGCATAATACGCAGTCCATAACACCGAGTTCGAAGCATCTCTGATAATCGCCTCTTTTAGCTGCCATATTTATTTCAACAGGCTGAATATTGACCGGGCAGTGTGCCGTGCATTTCCCGCACCTTAGGCATGGCTCAGCCACTAAATTCTTCTCTTTAAGGACAGTGATGGCATCGTTCTGAATCAGAAGAGGAACATCATCAGTTCCCAAGTGCTCGCAGGTCATCGGGCCGCCATTCAAAAGAACACCTTTCTCAATAGTGTATCCGCCCACGAAAGAAATAATATCCTTTATCAGAGTTCCGTAAGGGATACTGACGTTAGCAGGATTTTTCACACAGCCCGAAACAGTAATAACTTTATCAGAAATGGTCTTCCCTTCAGCAAAAAGATCTCCGATAGCAATCATAGTCTGTAGATTCGAGACAATAACGTGAGCCTCGCTAGGAAGCTTAATGTAATCTCTTTTCAGCAAAAACTTAATCAAAGTCCTTTCATAGCCGGCTGGATAGACAGATTTAACGCCCTGCATAGAGATTCTATTGTCTCCAAAAGCTTCGATATCTTTACTGATTTTTTCAATAAGAGCGGTTTTCTCATTCTTAGTGGCGATAATTGTTGAAGGGATAGCCAAAATATCCATTATGGTTTTTAAGGCTTTCAGCATATAAGCCAACTCAGATTTAATTCCGACATTATAATCAGTAGTCAGGTAAGGCTCACACTCACAGGCGTTGATGATAATGTGATCGATCTTCATCTCCGGCTTAATATTGTATTTAATAAATGCCGGGAATCCAGCTCCGCCCAAGCCGACGATACCGCCTTCTTTAAGCTTGTTGACTAAGTCGGCCTGAGTAGCATCAATAGCCAGAGGAGCAAGAGTGACTCTCTCATTCTTTTTGTTATTCTCAATTTCGAAAAAATCACTTAAGCGTCCTAAGGCGCCGTTGAATTTCTTGGCTTTTCCGATAACCTTTCCGGAGACAGAAGAATAAATAGGGACTCCAAAATCCTTCCTGATTCCTAATAAGGTGCCAATACTGACACTAGAAGGGATAGCTATCTCCTTATCTAAAGGAAGGCCTTTATTATCGACAGCCGGAATGTAAACTTTATCAGGCTGAAAAGATTTAATCGTCTCATTTTCGGTCTGCTCTTTTAGGCTCTCTATCCTGTGAAAGCCGTTAGAGGAGAGAATGTGAATCATATTAATTACTCCTTTGAATATCTAATTTACAATAAAATTATATCATTGATGATATTGATTACCTAGATACTACATTCAAAAAAAGCCCTGAAATCTGTTTAAGCCGGCGCTTAATCATCTGAAAGGACTTTCGAAATGTCCTGAAATATGTTTTTCTCACCTTTCTTAACGCCATTATAATCAGTATCGCCTGCTAAATTATTAATAGAGGCCTCAGAAAAGCCATCGGAAAGCAGGAGCCGATAGGCTTTCTCGAATTTTAGCTTGGCCTGATTGAAAAGCTCATTAAAATCATCTTTTCTTTCTTTTCCGCTGGATGGCTCTTTCCATTTCATATGCCCGTTATTTAAACATGTCGAAGAACTTTCTTTAGGGATACGCAGCTGTCCCAATCCGCTTCTGCCGAGCATCAGCTTCCGGGCTTTTGTGCCAGAGTGAATATATCTGTATAAATCCTTCATATTCAGAACGGCTTTTTTATAAGCGTTGGGCTTCAGCTTCAATTTAAAATACAGGTTAAGGACAGAAGAAAAGTTCTCGGAAATTATATCTAGCTGTTCATCAGAGATATCTAAGGCCAGATAAGGTTTTTTAACCATATCTTCTCTAGCCCTGACTTTAGAAAGGCAGGAATCAATTCTCCCCTCAAAGTGAGCGTGAGAATAATGATAAGCGCCATGAAGGTAACCGTCTTCGCTAAAGCCAGACCAGTAATAGACATAAGGATGCGCAGTAGAATCCAATAGATAATGAGCCAACTGGCCTAATATAAAAGCCTGGAATACCCCTCTCTCATATTCAAGATTAATCGTGCCGAGCTCCTGACACATCAGACTCATAAGTCTATCGAAACTGTTGCGGTGAAGCTGGCTGCCTATCCTTTTATTGATAAGAGAAACATCGAGGCCTCTTTTCGGCAGAGTCCCGATATAAAAAAGCGGATCCGGGCCCTGAGATCCGATCCTAAAGGCATCTTTATACTTGGTCAAGAAATTATTATCGTCCTGATGGGCGACTAAGAAGTCTTCGGCAAAATAAAAGTGCGTTAGAATAGATGGCATAGATCCGATTCGCTGTTTTTCCTAGTTAGAAGCTAAACGCTTACTTAACGATCTTGCCGTAGACAACCCCGCTTCCACAGCAGGCGTTACTCTCATCAGTATCGATGTGCATAGCCAACGAGAATCTGGGAGAGACTCTGATAACAGTGTCGCCGAAAATAGTTTTTCTTCCTTTGCCGGTATCAAGTTCAACCGAGACAATATCACTGTTTTTCACTCCGAAATCCTCAGCGTCTTTAGGTGTCATATGGATGTGTCTTTTAGCGACGATAACGCCCTCTTTGAGCTCAACTTCACCTTCAGGCCCTTTTAAAGTGCAGACACCAGAACCAGCAATATCTCCAGATTCTCTGACAGGAGCAGATAAACCTAATTGCCTGGCATCGGTGAAAGAGACTTCGACCTGGTTATGATCTCTGACAGGTCCCAAGATAGAAAACATAGCCGAAGGGCGAGGACCATTGGGATCCTTTTTATTATATCCGATAACCTGGACCTTATCTTCGGAAGCAAACTGGCCAGGCTGTGAGAGCATTTTCTTAACAGTGAGGACGTGGCCTTTTCCGAATAGAACTTCCAAAGTCTCTGTGGTAACGTGAACGTGACGGGCGGAAGTCTCAACTAATATCTTATTATCCATATATTGATAAATCCTTTCAGGAAACGAATTGGTTCGCTTTCTAATAATTAGGTTATCACTAAATTAGTTTATTAGTCATTATATTCGCACAAAAATAAGTCCGGATAAGCATTATTTGATAGACTAGAATCATGAATAAATATAACAGAATTCCCTCTGAAGCCAAGAAGTTCCTTCAAAGAGGAAAACTATCTGACCAGAAAGCGATTCTCTTAAACCTTGGATTATCTAACCTAAATTATCTGCTGGGTAATAAAGCCGTCTTTAAAATACCTTATGATTCTCAGTTCATTTTCTTAAATCAGGGTCAGATAGATTTTCAGAATCAGGCCAGCCAGGTTTTTATCGCCCCCAGAGTTTTGGATTATAGTCTTAAGAAAGGTTATCTTATAACAGAGTATCTGAAAGATTATAAACCGATCTCAGCTTCAGATATAAATCTCATCCAAATAAAAAATATTATAAAATGCCTGAAGACAATCCATAGCTTTAAGATACCTTCTCTTGATAAGCTGGACTACGTAAAGCTTTTAGACTTTTTCCGCCTGAAAGTCAGCCCGAGAAAAAGGTTTTATTTTGCGGCTCTGGAAAACTCTTCTTTACTAGAAGTTAATCCTGAGCCAAGCCACTTTGATTTGGTATCAGGGAACATACTTACAGACAGTCAGTCGGATATTAAAATAATTGATTTTGAGATGTCTATATCGGCTCCTGAATACTTTGACTTAACTTCCTTACTCTTCGAAAATGATTTCTCCGAAGAAATCAGAAAGACCATCGTCGATATCTATTTTGCTTCTGACACAGAAAAAAAGGCCGAATACCTTTCCCATCAGGATGAACTGGCCGCAATCGCGGATCTACTATGGTATCACTGGGCTTTAGCCAGAAGTATTTCTTGTTCAGAAGACAAAAAAGAAAGCTACATAAAAATCTCCGAAAGCAAAAAGGAAGACTTATTGAAAAGAATCAGGAAAAGCTGAGCTATTCTTTCTTTTCTTCCTTATCCTCTTCATCTATTCTCTGATACGCCTTAATCAGCTTAGGGAAGTTATCATAAAAAAGGATACACACCAAAGGTACTCCGATAAGAATAATCTTGCTGACCGCTGACTGATTGAAAACAATCCATGCCCCCAAACTACGAGAGGAATAAATCATCTTCCCCTGAATCTGATCTTTTGAGATAAGCTCTGTATAATCGATAAACCCATCAGAAGTATAAGTACTGACCTTATACTTATCGTCGTCCTGAATAGAAGAAAGGTAGACTAAAAACGCCGAAGCAAGCCCCGATGAATTCTCTTTCCGATAATAAATTATATCTCCCGCCTCATAGGTAGAAGATTCACCGGAAACCTCGAAGGTTGCGAAATCGTTAGCGTATAAATATGGCTCCAAAGAAGAAGACTTCACGATCAATGAGACTTTGGTCCCCGAGGGATACTCTTCTTCTAGATTTCTCGCTCCCATGGCGATAATAAAGAAATTAGTAATAAAAGCGCCTAGGAAAATCACAGAAAGAACAGATATATTAAGCCATTTAGTAATCTTCTTATTAAGCTTTGAGCGATCTTTTCTAGGAGTGATGATTCTGTTCGAGGCATAATCTATCACGACGACGTCATCAAGCTTAGTTTTTGCTATATAGTAGTTCATAGATTTGACCTTGCAGGAAATCAGGCACTCCACTACACATAAGATCATGAAGATAAAAAGTGCGTAGATAAAAAAGCTGGTCTGCTCAATCGAGAACATATTTACTAAATACATCATTTTCGCCTCTGAAGTAATTACCGTATAAAAACCACCGTAGATAGCATATATAGCAAACAAGATAATGCCGATGGCCGTAATAAGAATCCCATATTTCCTCTGTTTAATAAATGTCGAGATTGCTAATACAGACATAGATGAGGCTAAGCAGAAGACAATTCCTTCAATAAGAAGGGAAAACTGAACTCCCAGAGAAAGCTCAAATCCCAGAAAAAGGCAGACAAATAAGCAGAATACAGCAGTCAGCAGATAAAGAGCTAAAGAATAGATCACTACGCCTATAATACGGTAATAAACAATCTTATTGGTTTTCTGCCCAAGTTTCAGAAGCATATACATCTTGTTTTTATAAACTTCATTAAAGGTCACTCTCTGATAGTTTTTATATAAAAAACACATAAGGTATAATGAGTCGACAACATTGAGGATCGAGAGGATCGAGAAAGCGGTTTGGTGAGAAAACAGAGAAAACTGTTCACCGACGATTGTATCTAGTAAAGTCGAGAAAACTGAGGAGATAGTAAAGACAATCAGAACAAGTAGGATAGATACCAAGAATATCCGCCACCTGTTTGAATGATTTCCGATAAAGGGTTTTTCCATCTCATCAGTTAAGAAGCTGTTGGTGTATATCACTTTATCTTCACTCCTTCCATCTGCTCGAAGGCACTCTGGATACGACCTTTATTAAAACAGATTCTTTCTAGATTAACTCCCTGTTTAGCACACTCAGAAAAGAAAAGCGGATTGACAAAATCTTTCGGCTCTACTTTTTTTATATAGATAGATTCTCCGTCTAGATAATAAGCAAGCTCCCTCTTACCTGAAATAGATCTGACTATCTCGACAAGTTTTTTATTATCTGAAGAAGCTAGAGAGCAGGTGACATCCTCAAAATTTTTAAACACTTCTTCAACGTAGGAATCCAGCGAAATCTTTCCCTCGGAGATATAGATGATCCTATCGTCTACTAAGCGGATAAGCTTAGTATCGAAAGTTGCTAAGACAACAGTTTTATCCGGATAGCATTCAAATAGTTTCTTTATAAGATCAGCTTCTTTATAGCTGAAAGAATAATTCGTAGCATTGATGATAACCTTTTCCGAAGAGGTCATCAGCGCTATCATCATCGAAACAATAAGCTTCGTGGATTCTCTCATATTTTTTATCTTGGTGGAGACTAAATCATCAGCCTGGATTCTTTTGATGAAATCAAGAGTCTCCTTCTGCATAATACCATCCTCAAAAGCTGCATCATCTGATTCGTAAAGAATGTGCTTAACGTACATCAGGTGCTCAAGCAGATTCATGTCCTGATAAAGCATATCAGGAGAATCTAAATAGAAAATCTGCTCTACTATTGATCTCTTCTTGGCTTTTGTCCCTAATGTCGAGAGCTTTACGAACCCCTTATAATAGCTTCTCATGTTACCTATAATTTCAATAAGGCAGACCAGTTCGTCTTTGGTAAAAGCAGAAATGCCGATTTTATCCCCTTCGTTAATCTGAAACGATATGCCATCCAAAAGAGGTTTAAGCCCGTTCTTAAATCTATAGTGCTCAGAAGAAATAAGGTCCTTAACAATAATAGAAGGATTCTTATTTATCTGGCCTTCCATCAGATAATCCTCCTTATAAAAATAGACAGGACGTTTTCTCTCGGAATAGGATAAGGATCGATCAAGGCGTTGTTATCGCCTTTGGTGATGAAGTACTCCTGACCCGATGAGAGATATGATTCGACAGCCCGGTGAGTAACAATAATCCTATCTGTATCATAAAATGTAATGATGCTGCCTTCGCTAGAAGTATCTTTATATCCGACGCTGATCTTTGTAGAATCATCGACTTTCCTCGATAAAATCACTGAGCCGACAGGAAGGCTGGGAATCATCGAACCGGTCTCAACGTATTCAATCGAATACCCAAAGAAAAACGGCACGCTGTTATTGCTTTTCGCTAAATTGACGATGACGATGAAATAACTTAAAACCGCTACAAAAGAAGCGAAGAAAATATCTAGCCCGATCAAAAATCCTTTTTTTATTTTCCTTTTCTTCCTGCCCTGATCGGAATTATAATAATTGATTTCATCATAAAGCCTATCCATTGTTGAAAGATCGGCGTTCTTCTGTGTTTTCCTAAATATCATATATTTTAAATAATCCAGCTGAATATAATGACTTTATTATATCAATTTAAAATTGTCTGTTTAGGATTATCTAATAAGTTAATAATATAAGCCGTTATTATTTTAGCCGCTCTTTCATAATACAGATGATTGAAATTAGCGCCTTCTTGAGGAAGATGGATAAAAAGTGCCCGGCCTCCAGTTACTCTTAGCGAGGTGTAATAGATGTAGTTGCATAAGTAGCTCCCTGCGTCTTCACTGACATAGGAATCTATCCCCGCTTCTTTCAGCTTATCCGCTAATTTCCAGGCATCAATAACAGATGTTTCTCTATAAGCGCCTTTTTCAGCGATATATGGTCTAGAAGGCAGGAACCCTAAAGAATCTTCAGTCTTTACAGAAACTCTATTAAAGGCGTACTGCTCGATAGATATTTCTTTCCGCCCAGAAGCCAGGCCGAAAGAGATAATAAAATCGAAAGTCTTTTGATCGACTGAAGAAAAATACTCATCTATTACACTGTATGCCACCTCAAAAACCTGCCCCTTATAGCCGTTTTCAATCAGTGATTTCACTAAAGCCTCAGAAGGATTCTCTACATTATCTAAAAAAGGCTTAAAGCCTGTAAAAAGTATTTTCATAATTAGAGCAGCGGAAAGAAAGCCTTCATAAGTTTCACCCCGAGAAGCTGAGCTGTATTCAGTTTAGCGTTGGATCCATCAATATGTGTGACCTGAGATTTAAATAGATTATTAAAATCATCTTTAAGTTCCTTTATCGAATCGGTCTTATACATAAAGACTCCGCACTCGAAGTGGTGGACTAAAGAGCGATAATCCATATTTATAGTCCCGACCACGGCGAACTTATCATCTGCCAGGAAATTTTTCGCGTGAATAAACCCGGCAGTGTATTCGTAAATCTTTACTCCGCTCTCCATCAGAAACGGATAATTCGATCTAGTGCAGTCAAAGACCATTTTTTTATCAGGAATATGAGGAGTAATAATCCTGACATCCACGCCCTTTTTAGCAGAGATTGCCAGAGCGTTCAAAAGCTCATAATCACATATGAGATAAGGCGTAGTGATGTATATATACTCTTTGGCTGAATTAATTATATTTAGATACACAGTCTTTCCGACTTTTTCCTTATATATAGGATCAGGCCCGTCTCCAAAAGGAGCCACCCCTCCTTTAACGTCAGCGGCCGGCTCATAAGTACAGCATAAGTACTTCTTAAAATCCAGCGGTTTATGTGAAATACCGTTCCAGTTAAGAACAAACATCTCTAAAAGGCCCTTGACCCCAGGCCCGGCTAGCTTGATAGCCGAATCTTTCCAATGGCCGTAAGGAGAATTAACATTAATGTATTCGTCAGAAAGATTAATGCCTCCCGTATAACCGACCCTGCCGTCGATGACAGTGATTTTCCGATGATCTCTATTGTTGAACATCGAAGTAAGGACAGGGCGGAATCTATTAAAAGGTACACATTCAATACCGATGCCTATCATTTTTCTATAGTAATCAGACGGGAGGGTGAACATACAGCCCATATCGTCGTACATAAGCTTAACTTCAACTCCCTGCTTGATTTTTGCCTCAAGAATATCTAGGATTTTATCCCACATCTGTCCCTTTTTAATTATGAAATACTCCATAAAGATGAATTTCTCAGCTTTACTAAGCTCTAAAAGCAGATCAGGAAAGAAAAAATCCCCCAAGGGAAAATACTTAGTCCTAGTCCCGGCATAAAATGTCTGATAACAGGCCTTATAGATATAGTTAAACTGCAGTAAAGCTTCTTTATCGTCTTTGTATAATTTCTTGCTTTCT
>Ga0172377_10008294_pt1 | contig 10653 bp, 9 predicted proteins | sample Pumphouse3metaG_FD_119749 | JGI IMG/M metagenome (GOLD analysis project Ga0172377, IMG submission 119749) | Leachate microbial communities from a municipal landfill in Southern Ontario, Canada - Pumphouse #3 metaG | ecosystem: Engineered > Solid waste > Landfill > Unclassified | place: Canada... | reverse complement strand
GTACCGAAGCCTTTTATTCCAGGGGTATCTATCACATAACCACCATCCGGTATTTCCAACATTTCACTGAAAGTCGTTGTGTGCATGCCCGTATCATGGGCATCAGAGATGTTTTGGGTCTTCAAATCGGCATCAGGGATGAAGAGGTTAATCATTGTCGACTTCCCTACTCCACTGTTTCCACTGAGCAGAGTCACCTTGCCTTTCAGCAGCGTTTTCAGATGTTCAATTCCTGCCCCTGATTTTGCTGACACCTGTAGACTTTGGTACCCCACTGTTTCATAGAGGTTCATCATCATTTGCTGATAATGGATTTCCTCCTCTGTCAGAAGGTCTGTCTTATTGAAGACAAGCACCATAGGCACCCGATAAGCCTCAGCAGAAGCCAAGAAGCGATCAATGAAGGTCGTGGAGGTCTTAGGGTGACTGATTGTGACCAGCAGGAAGGTCTGATCAATATTCGCCGCAATAATATGGCTCTGTTTTGAGAGGTTCTGTGACTTGCGTATAATATAATTACGACGATCTTCGATAGCCGTAATAAACGCTGTTCCTTCTTGATTTACAACAATCTCCACATAATCACCCACAGCTACAGGGTTGGTCGATCGAATGTCCTTCAGACGGAAAGTACCTTTTATCTTGGATTCGACTATCTTCCCTTCACCCGTCTTAACGGTATACCAACTTCCGGTATTCTTAACAACAAGTCCTCTCACTTATACGGTCATTATTTCTTTCTGCTTGGTTTCAAGCAAATCATCCGTTTTCTTGATGAATTTGTCGTGGATCTTCTGAAGTTCCATTTCAGCATCTTTCTCATTGTCTTCCGATAGACCGTCCTTCACAGCCTTCTTCAGCAACTCCTTGATTTCTGCACGCACATTACGCACTTCCACCTTTGTTTTCTCGCCGACTTTATTGCATTGTTTCACCAATTCCTTGCGACGTTCCTCTGTTGGCTGTGGTATATTCAGCCGGATAACTTCACCATTATTCTCGGGTGTGATACCTACATCAGAATCCATGATACCCTTCTCAATATCCCTGATAGCCTTTTTGTCCCAAGGACGAATGGCTATGGTGCGCGCATCTGGGACAGAAACAGTTGCCACTTGATTCAGAGGGACCATTGAACCATAGGAATCTACCCTCACGCTATCGAGAATTGCTACATTTGCCCTACCTGCACGAATTCTGGCCAGTGACTCTTCCAAATACAGTACAGCCATTTCCATACGCTCTTCAGCGTCCTGCAATGTTGATTTAACGTCTAACATATTTCTTGTCGTATTAGTTTCTATTGCACAAATTTAGATAATAATTTTCAAAATGCCAACTCATTGGATAAAATTTTTGCAATATTTTCGAGATATTGTCTGTCGATATCGTCAAAAGCATTCAAATCACGGCTGTCTGCATCTATTACCCCAACTACATCGCTAGACTTTCCAAATAGCGGTACGACGATTTCTGAACGACTTTCTGAAGAACAGGCTATGTGTCCAGGGAATTTTTCCACATCGGAGACCACAATAGATTGTCGCAATTTCCATGCTGTGCCACAAACTCCACGGCCTTTCTGAATGTGCATACATGCCACAGGCCCTTGGAAGGGTCCTAATTGCAATTCGCTGTCTTTCACCAAATAAAAACCTATCCAGAGGAGCTCTTCAGGGAAAGTATCATGTACTGCCGCCGATACATTAGAAAGAACCCCTATCCTATTTCGTTCTCCAGAAATCAAACTCTTTATCTGATGACAGAGCAATTCATATTTTTCTTTTTTCATCACCTTCATCCCTTATGCCGATTGATTTCGGTTTCCACAACATTGGTAAGATCTACAAACTGTGCCACAGAAAGCTGCTCAGGCCTCGAGGTCATAATATCCTGCTGATAAAACTCCTGAGGAACTGCCATCCCCGGAAACATCTGCCGTATCGACACGCGAAGCATCTTGCGTCGCTGATTGAACACCGTCTTCACCAATTTCTTGAACAATACCGCATCGCAGCCAAGATGAGTAACGCTGTTGCGAGTCATTCTGATGACAGCACTCTTCACTTTTGGAGGAGGATTGAATACTCCTTCATCCACCGTAAAGAGATATTCCACATCATACCAGGCCTGAATCAGCACCGAAAGAATGCCATACTGTTTATTACCAGGGTCTGAAGCTATGCGCAAAGCCACCTCACGCTGTATCATCCCTGTGCAGCATGGTATCAGGTCTTTGTTATCCAGCATCTTGAAAAAAATCTGAGAAGATATATCATAAGGGTAATTCCCCGTCAACACAAACTGATTCCCCCCGAAAATTCCTTTTAGATCCATCCGCAAAAAGTCATCACCGATGATGTTGTCATGTAGCTTTGGATATTTCTCATATAGATAAGCTACACTTTCGGCATCTATCTCCACAGCCTTCACATCTCGGTCTTTTGTCACTAAATATTGTGTCAGCACCCCCATACCGGGACCAATTTCCAATACTGGGATATCAGGGTAGGCATCCACTGTGTCGGCAATGCGCTTGGCAATGCCGAGATCGATGAGGAAATGCTGTCCCAGGTTTTTCTTTGGCTTCACTGATTTCATCTTGTCTTATTTTTTATGGGTGCATATATTTTTGCAGCATATCACATTTTGTGACATAGGGCTCTGCTGTGTTCTGATGGAGCAGATAGTATTGTGATAGGGCGTCATAAGCCCGCCTCACACTGATATCTGACACCACTTTATTGTAATCGTATTCGTAAGTATACCATACGCCGGAACTGAACACTGCCATCTGCACATAAGCCTCCGCATAGAGACTTTCTTGCAGCAAGGCGGGATCCTGACGAGCCACTTCGAGATAATTCATGGCTTCTGTGGCAAAGTCTTTCTCCCAGGCACGGGCACTATCGCTCACCGATTTCTCATAGTGGGTCAGATACCAGCAGTCTCCATAACAGGAGGCCTGCAAATAGCGACTGGCCAATTGGAGCGCCAGCTTCGGGCGCACCTCCTGACGGGCTATCTGATAAGTACCCAGCAGATTGTTCATCTCCTCGCAAAAGGCTATCTTCTGATTGACTGTCAAGGTGGAATCACGGAAGTCCTCATCCGGCCAGAAATCAGCGTCGCTCACAAGCTGATGCTTCATCCAACGAGACTGATGAAAATCACGGCGAGCCATATAGAAAGCGATTCCCTGATGCTGCACATAAGCCAAGGGCACTTCTTTCAGAAACGGGATGGCTTCTGCAAAACGGCCTTCTGCCATCAGCTTCGTGGCAAGGAGGTCATAGAAGTAGATCTTGTCGCGATAGGTGTTTTCGTACAAGGCATATCTTTGTAAGGCATTGCCGTCGTCAGCATGACGCAGGAAGGTCATATAGCCTTTCAGCTGGCTGGAGGTCATACTGTCCAATTGGCAAAAATACTCGCTGTTGCCAAAATTACGGCAGTATCCCGGCGTATAGCTGTGCCCTGCCTCATTCCATATCCGGTTCCGACTGTCAAGGATTCCGGTCAACAGCGCCACCATATTCTGATTGCCCTGACTACGATAATGGGCAATGATATTTTGCGACAGTACACGGTCATAGACGTTTGCAAAATAATCGGAACTTTCCATCGCTTTATCATCAACGTCCCGCCACTTGGCGTCGAGCCATTGCAACTCTGCGGTCACATAGTCAGAATACGTTTTCGTATCCTTCTCACTGATCCTTGCCTTCGTGTAAGCCAGCAGGTGAATGCAACGGGCATTGTCACGCTCCAGTTGCGTGCCCTTCATCGTCATGGCCATCTTGCTCTCATGCTCCGCAGCTGCCACATCGCCAAGGGTGTAATGCACCATGGCTATGGCTGCCTGCCAGAGAGCCGGTTCTCTGTTTGCGCCCTCATGGATGACCTGAAGGGCCATACGGACAAACTGCTGGGCAGTGGACTTATAGGTGCTTCTGGCAGTGTCTTGCGGAAACTTCCGCTCACAGTCATCATCCTCCTGTACGCTGTTCACAAAGTTCTGCACCAGCCAAGCGAGGGCAGGTGAATTGGCGTCTTCACGATAGACGCTTTTGATGCCATCCAGATGGGTGAAACGCAACATGGCAAACTGAAGGCTTTGCAAGTCGCCCTGCCGGGCATAGATGTCACAGGCAGCCTTGCGCTGTCCTGCCTTCAGGAGGGAGGCGGCATAGATATTCTGGCACATGTCACGGAAGACAGAAGGCTTCAAAGTCACGCCACAGCGTTTCCATATCACTGCGTTTTGCGGATAACGGTTGTCCAGCAGATTGGCGCGCATCAGCAGGAGGGTATACTGCGGACGCAAGCGTTGTCCCTTGTAGTTGAGGGCGACAGTGCGCATCTGCCCTATCTGCACCTTCTGCCGGGCGAGCTCCTGCTTCGTCGGATAATCCCATGTCTCCACTTTACGGCGAGCGGCGATATTCTTATACTGGGCAATGAGACGGATGTAAGCCTTCATTTCCTCATCACCCTTTCTGTTGGCGGCGCTCATGAGCATGGCGCAGTCATCACCGAAATAGTCACCTGTCGTCCCCACATAGTCGTTCCAGAAGTCTTTCACCCGGTCATAGAAGAGATCGGGATTATCAGTGCCAACGACCTTCATCATGTAATAATTATGGACGTTGGGAAAAGGCCCACATGCCAGCATGCGAAGCGTAAAAAAGAACAGGAGGCTAACGCAAATGATAAATTTCTTCATAATCACTATTTTTGTAATTAGACAAATGATTGGGACTTATATCGTAGACGATGACTTCATCATTGGCATCAGGGCGCAACTGCTCAACTTCCAGCTGCACACGTTTCACTTCTGCCACCGAAGACCTCCGCATCACGATGCTGTCGCCGGGCAAGAGCGGGAGGTCATTGTCTGCATGCACCACGCCTAAATATCTTCCGCCACGGAAGGCGATGCGATAGGCAAACAGAGGATAGGCTGTTGATAACTTCAGCCTGTAACGGGACAAATATTTCAGATAAGGCTGTGCATCCGTCAAACTGAGAATAGGCTGCTCGCAACGGATATTGGTGAAATCACCGGTATTATACATCATGAGTACACCACGGTCGACTGGGGGCACTGGCTGCGAGAGCTGATGCAGGCGCACCGTGGTGGAAAGTATCAGATGGTGTTGGTGGGCAAGGGCTTGCAAGTGGCGGAGGAATTCAAAATATCTGTTGCGGGTTTGCAAGGTCCAGTCGCAGTCTATCTGCAACTCCCTAACGCCTGCCACGCCGTTAGTCTCACTGATTTGCAACAACCGCCTCAGAACCTTTTCAGCCAAGGCCTGTGAGTCGTCTCCACGCTTCATCACCTCATTCACAATGAACACGACAGGCACAACATTCAAGTGCTGGGGGAGGCTTGCAGCAAAACGGACGGTTGCATTAGGCATCACTTTCCCTTCATCATCCACCACGACATCAAAATACCGCAGGTACAGAGTCTTCAGAGAGCGGACAAGAGAGTCAGTCCGGGCTGTATGCTCCCATGTCGTGCTCCAATAATAGGCGGAGCGCGAAGATCTCTCCTTAGCTTTCTGCTGAATGCAGGAGCCAAAAAGAAGGAGTAAACAAAAAGCCCAGACTTGTTTCATATTTTGATTATTTTAAAATAACTATAACAATTTTATTTCAACAATGCAAAGATAATGCATAAAATCTGAAAATCCAAAAATCAGACTTCGAGAACATGTAAAAATTCATTAACAAAACAACGATTAATAGTTAATCATTATTAGCTTTCTCGGGTATTCCAACCGATAGGGCCAATCTGACTAGCCTGTCCCATCAAGCTGTTGAAACGATATATTTGAGCCTTTTATTCCTATCATTCAAGTGTTAAAAATGATGTAGATCCGATGGAAGAGGTGGGGGAATAATCCATAAGAAATAATACATTAGCAAAGTGCCTGCTAAAATCAGAAATAGACATACGACCTCACATGTAACATGCGTCACAATAAAATCCTTATTACCTTCTCATTTATGCTCCTAAAAAAAACAAGTTTCAGATGTAACAAATATATGGATGTAATTAATAATTATAATACTAAACCGTTGACAGAATTAAAAACAAGATAAACACCAAGTCAAGAGATCTTGAAAGGTAACCAAGAAAGAAAGATCTTGTAAATTGATATCACAAAATTACACTTGCTAGTTGAATTCACGAACTACTATATGACTGTTCTGATAAACACTCATTTTCGCAATATCATGTAGCTTTATTTCCTTTTTAGGTATCAGCAACATTTTTATTACAAATGTTATTGCTAAAGCCCAGTTACTCTTGCTTGTTTTCTGCGTCTATAGCCTTGATTTTCTGCTTGACGAGTTCCATGTCGTCCTTAAGTTTTTGCACTTTCTTATTCATCTCTTCTATAAGGCTGTTTCCTTTCTTGCTCGATGAATTGAGAAATCCGAGATTGTTTTCGTAAGTGATAATTTCCGACTTCAACTGCTCGTATCTGCGCATAAGCCTACCACGCTCATTATCAAGAACATCTTCACCCTTTCTGGCCATATTCTTGAGGTTGCTTTTGAAATTATCTAGGCGCTGATGGGATACTGAAATATTTAAATCTTTATAAAGCGTGTCAAGCACATCATGATACTCCTTGTAAATTTTATCTTTTTCTTTGAAAGGTACGTGTCCTATTTGCTGATATTCATTCGTCAGTTGCTGTACTTTTTCTTGGGCATCCTCGGCTGCATTGACGAGGAGATCTTTGAGCTGCTGGATAATATCTTTCTTTTTATCAAGATTCTGATACTCTTCATTCCTTGAACCAGAATTGGCTGCATTGCGGGCTTCAAAAAAATTATTGCAGACTGTTATGAAATCGTTCCATAGCAGATCTCCAAGTTTCTTAGGCACCATGCCGATGGTCTTCCATTCCTTTTGTAGATTGATGAATTTATCGGAAGTGGATTTCCAATCGGTGGAGTCGGCCAATTCCTTAGCCTTCTCTATAAGGGCTTTCTTCTTTTCTGCATTTTCAGTAAAACGTTCCTTCATCCCCTTGAAATATTCAGCCTTGTGGCCGAAGAAATCATCGCAAAGGGCACGGAATCGTTCAAAGATCTTGACATTCATCGCTTGTGGGGCAAAGCCGATTTTTTTCCATTCTGCTTGAATATCGATGATTTCTTTCGTATGTTTTTCCCAATCAGAAGCGTTTTTATTTTCTTCTTTTACTATAACTTCCATTTTTTCGCAAAGGGCAGTCTTCTTCTCGAGGTTTTCTTCTTCTTTTAAACGAAGCTCCTCAAAGTGCTGCTGATGCTTTTTGTTGATAATGGTTGAAGCGGCTTTAAAGCGAGTCCATGTTTCTTCGCGCAGGTCTTTTGCTACAGGACCTGTCTCACGATATTGCTGATGCAGTTCTTGTAACTGATGGAAGGCACTGATCACATCAGTCTCTGAAGCTAACTTTTCTGCAGCTTCACAAAGTTTTATCTTGATTGCAAGGTTTTTCTTAAAATCATATTCGCGAGCTTCACGATTGAGATTAAGTAAATCGTAGAACTGCTCCACATACAACTGATAGTTACGCCAAAGTTCATTAGCTTTTTCTGCCGGTACAGTTTTTGTATCTTTCCACAATTGTTGCAAGGATTTGAATTCATTGTAAGATTTGTTGACTTCATCAGGCGAAGTCAACATTTTCTTAATTTTTTCGATGATTTCAAGTTTTGTCTTCAGATTCTCTTGCTTCTCATTTTCCTGAAGTTGGAAAAGCTTGGCACGCTTTTCCTTGACAAGTCCCATCTCAGCCTTGAATTCTTCTTCAACTGCATCAGGTAGGACTTGATATTTTTCAGGGTCACCACCGGCATCGAGATATTCTTTCTGCTGGACTTCCCGCTCTGCAAAATGCAACTTATAGAATGTAGCTTTGAGATGGTCTATTTCGGCTTTGCTGGGCCTTTCTTCACCATGTGCAAGTTCTTTTATGCGGTCAAGTACCTCCTGCTTAGAGCTGTAGAATTTCTTGGTGAAGTCTTCGACCTCATTGTCTTTTGTGGTAGATGTTTCTGCCACTTTCTTTTCTTTGGAATTTTCCATTTCCGCTTCTGCCTCTTTGCCTACAGGTTCTTCTTCCTTTTGGCTTTCTTTGGAATTTTCCATTTCTGCTTCTGCCTCTTTGCCTACAGGCGTTTCTTCCTTTTGGCTTTCTTTGGCATTTTCCATTTCTGTTTCCGCCTCTTTGCCTACAGGTGCTTCTGCCGTTTGGTTTTCTTCCTCAGCCTCTTTTTCTGAAGTCTGAAGGTTTTCTACAGCAATCACATCTTCTGGTTTTCCGGCTTCAACTACAGCAACTTCCTCAGCAGAAACTTCTTCTTGCAGCTTCTGTACTTCAGCAGATTCTACTACTACTTTTTTTTCTTCTGTCATTCCCTCTTGCAGGATGTTTTCTTGAGAGTCCATCATTTCGCTACTTTTAGTTTATGATACAATTTTCCACATGTATGTACAACTTGCAAAAGTAATAGAAAAAATTGAATTTTCCTAATGAAATTCAAAATTTTTTAAATTTCTGCTTAAAGAAGTCGCTTATGCCTTAAAATCCACCATGAAAGGACAGATAAAAAGAAAGATATTATAAGGGCAATGAAGAAGCCGAAGTGATTAGATTCCATGCCATTGATGAGATTCATTCCGAAGAGTGAGGCCACAAGAGTAGGAAACATCAGTATGATAGAAACTGAAGCGAGTGTACGCATGGTGGTGTTCATATTGTTGTTGATGATGCTCGAGTAAGTGTCCATCGTAGATTCAAGAATATCCGAGTAAATATTTGTGGTCTCTCGTGCCTGTGTAATCTCGATATTTACATCTTCGATAAGGTCTGCGTCCAATTCATCTACTTGGAGCTTGAACTTCAGTTTCTGCAACAGTGTTTCATTACCACGAATGGAGGTAATAAAATAAGTGAGGGAGTCTTGCAGGCGCGACAGACCTATTAGGCTCTCATTGTTCACACCATGGTCCAAATTATGTTTTGCTTTCTCGATGAGAATATTTATTTGTTTCAGTCGTTTCAGATACCATACGGCAGATGAAAGGAAGAGACGAAAGATCAAGTCTACATAATCCGTAAAGCCCTCGCCTCGTTTTTGCTGATAATTTACGAAGTCAAGCATCATATTGGTCTCATAATAGCACACAGTAATGGTCACATCACGTTTGTGGATGATACCCAATGGAACCGTGGTATAGGGTGTGCGTGAGCGTATTTCTTTCACATAAGGGATACGGAGAATGATGAGCATCCAACCGTCGTCATATTCATAGCGTGCTCGCTCATCAGTATCGCTGATGTCAGAAAGGAAATAGTCTGGTATCTTGAATTTATCTTCCAGCACTTGCTGGTCTTCTTCAGTTGGACATGTTACTTGCATCCAGCAGTTGGGCTGCCATTCTTGAATGGCACTCAGGTTCTTTTCTATATTCCAATATGTTCTCATTTCGCTAATCTCCATGATTTAATAAGTCAGAGGTTAGCTTTTATAGAAAGCCTGATCTCTAGCTTACAAGTTCAAATTTTCCGCGTGATAATCGTCCATAAATTCTTTTAAGTTTTGATTAAACGATGCAAAAGTAATAAAAATTATTGAAAGTAAGTGTTTTTCCATTAAAAAAAAATATAAGAATATGTTTTTATTTATCAAGAGCGATAGGCAGCAACATGGAAAGGTATTAGGAAGCATAAAGAAGGCGGACATTTATCATTGTCCGCCTTATCTTTATTACTTTGTTGGCACTTCTTCCAGCGTCTGCTTGAGCAAGTTCCAGAAAGGTTCGATGGTTGCTATCTCACAACGCTCACTGGTGGTATGAGGAGAGCAGAGCGTAGGCCCGAGACTCACGACATCAAGTTTTGGATATTTACCAAGGATGACAGAACATTCCAATCCTGCATGATCCACCTGCACGAGGGCTTCTTGGCCAGCTTGCTCCTTGTAGATTTCCTTTAGCAGATTGAGTATTTTGCTGTCTGGATTTGGATCCCAGCCTCCGTAATCGCCTGCTGTGGTGACCTTCATTCCTGCCATGTTAAAGCAGCTTGTTAGCATCTCAACGACATATTCCTTCATATCTTCGCGCGAAGAACGAGCCAGTATTTCGAAGGAAGCCTTGCCGCTTTCTATGTCGATGATGGCGAGATTGGACGAGGTTTCCACCACGTCAGGATAAACTGGTATCATGCGCACCACGCCATTGTGGCAGGCATAGATGGCATCGATGAGGTTATCCTGAATCTCAACAGGAACGAGGGTGGCTGGCTTTTCAGTTTCCTCTGTGAAGAACTCCACATTCTTCTCAATGGTCTTGAATTCATCCTCCATATCAGTCTTGCTGTCAGCAACAAGTTTCTTCAGCGCATCTACATTTTCTTTAGGCATAGCAAGTACCACTTCTGCCTTGAAAGGAATGGCATTGCGCATGTTGCCTCCATGCCATATTGCAAGTCGCGCACCCAGTTCGGCAACGGCTTTACGCACCAGGCGCACCATCTCCTTGTTGGCATTGGCACGGCCTTCATTGATTTCCAAGCCAGAGTGACCGCCACGCAAGCCCTTCAACGTTACCTTCACGGCAGTTTCAAGGTCGTTTTC
>Ga0172377_10008293_pt1 | contig 10654 bp, 8 predicted proteins | sample Pumphouse3metaG_FD_119749 | JGI IMG/M metagenome (GOLD analysis project Ga0172377, IMG submission 119749) | Leachate microbial communities from a municipal landfill in Southern Ontario, Canada - Pumphouse #3 metaG | ecosystem: Engineered > Solid waste > Landfill > Unclassified | place: Canada... | reverse complement strand
TTGGTTCTAGTTGAGTTTTCTGCAACAATTCATCAAAGTGCAACTCTTCTACTTGAAGTAAATCATATATCATTTTTTCATAAATGTCCAGTTGTATATGGTTTTTTATTGTTTTTTTATCATTTATTAAAGAATGTTCATTATAATTTTTTATAATATCATTAGGTTCTAAAACGCAAGCACCTTGCAAATTTCGTATAATATTATTTGTACCGGCACTACTACTGCTTGTTACATTACCGGGTAAAACAAAAATATTTCTATTTTCTTCATTTGCATAATTAAGAGTAATCATCGCTCCGCTTTTAATGCCCATTTCGGGAACAAAAACGCCTTGACTAATACCTGATATTATTCTATTTCTTTTTGCAAAAGCATATTTCTTTGGTAAAAATTTGGGTACATTTTCGCTGATTAGTAAACCTTGTTCGCTTATTTCACGGGCAAGATTTGCGTTAATTGCTGGGTAAATAGTTTTTAATCCACCCGCCATAACAGCAATAGTTTTACCTTTTACTGACAAAGCACCTTTGTGAGCATATGTATCTATTCCCTCCGCCAATCCTGATACAATAGTAAAACCAGCATTACACAAATCTTTTGCAAAACGCTCTGCTTGTGTAGTTCCATATCTAGTACAAAATCTAGTTCCCACAATAGCAATGCAATCTGTTTTTAATAAAGTTATATCTCCTCTATAATATAACACTAGAGGTGGCTCGTGAATGTTTTTCAAAATTTCAGGATACTCTTCACTATCAATGGTAATTATCCCCATTCCTAATTTTGATAATTCTTCCAAGTGTTTATTAACCGCCCCCGAAAGAATGGTTTGCTTTACTGCCTGAAATTCCTGTCCTGTTAAGATTTTGACAATATCCCCTGTGTACCCCTCTACAATTCTTAAATTATCCATGTCAAAATACTCTTTCATTAATTTTTGCTTACCTAGACTAAGTTCGCTCAAAATTAATGTGAGATACAATTCTAAATTATTTGATTGCATTTTTACCTCTATAATTATAACCAGTATTTTTTATCTAATGTCCTATATCCTATTGCTTCCGCTAAATGTGATAATTCTATATTTTCTTTGCCCTCCAAATCTGCAATAGTCCTTGCTACTTTTAGTATTCTATTATGCGCTCTTGCAGATAAGTTGAGATTATTAAAAGCATTACACAATAAATCACTGCTTTCTTTATCTAATTTGCAAAACATATTTACTTGTTCCGTTGACATCTTAGCATTACATTTGGTCTTTGTGCCATCAAATCTCTTTTGCTGTATAGCCCGTGCAGAATTTACTCTTTCTCTAATTTTACTACTAGGCTCTTCCAAAGTATCTTTATCTGTCAATTCTTTATAACTAATACTATCTACTTCTATATGTAAATCTATTCTATCTAGTAGTGGTCCACTTAATTTATCCAAATATTTGTGAATTTGGCTTTGCGTACATTTACATTCCTTTGTTCTGCTTCCATAATTCCCGCAAGGGCAAGGGTTCATACTTGTAATCAACATAAATTCAGCAGGATATTCCACAGTACTATTAATTCGTGCAACAGTTATTACACCGTCTTCCAGAGGCTGACGCAAAGTTTCCAAAACATTCCTAGGGTACTCTGGCAATTCATCCAAAAACAACACTCCATTGTGTGCCAAACTTATTTCCCCAGGTTTACTTCTAGGTCCACCACCCGTCAAGGCTACACTTGTAGCGGTATGATGTGGTGAGCGAAAAGGTCTTTCATATATTATTCCGTCTTTTGCATCGAGCACTCCTGCTACACTATGTATCTTTGTAACTTCCAAAGCCTCCTCAAAAGTTAAATCAGGTAAAATGCTAGGCATACATTTTGCCAGCATTGTTTTACCCGCACCAGGAGGTCCTATCATCATCATATTGTGTCCACCCGATGCTGATATTTCCATAGCACGCTTTGCACTTGCTTGTCCACGAACATAACAAAAATCATTACAGAATTTTTTATTTCTTTTCAAGTCATTAAAATTATTTTTGCTTCTTTCAATTAATTTTTCTTCTGTATTAAAATGATTAACAACCTGACTCAAATTGTCTGCACCGTATGTAGTTATGCCATCTATAAAACTTGCTTCATATATATTGTCAGTGGGAATAATTACATATTTATAGCCCAAATTCCTAGCACAAATTAATAATGGAAGTATTCCATTGATATGGTGGATACTACCATCAAGGGAAAGTTCACCTAAAAAAGCATAATCTTTATACTCCATATTTTCTATTAAACCTTGTCCTATTAATAAAGCCATAGCAATAGGTAAGTCGTATGAAGCCCCTTCTTTTTTTGTGTCTGCTGGTGCTAAATTGACAGTTGTCCTGCCATTTGGAAATTTTAATCCGCTATTTCTAATCGCACTGCGTACTCTTTCTTTACTCTCTTTTACTGCCGTATCAGGTAGTCCCACTATGTCAAACTTTGGTAAACCATTGCTTAAATCCGCCTCAACTGTTAAAGGATAACCTTCTATTCCCAAAAGTCCAAGTGCTTTAACTTTTGCTAACATTTTGCCTCCAAACTTATATATAAGTTCATTTTAGCAATAAATTTTACAAAAAACAAATAAATAAATATAAATACTGAAATGTTCGATAATATTAAAAAATTTTTTACAAAATTATTCTTTCAAATTATTTGCTAAAAAATTTTAGTACTCAATGATAGAATGAAGATTTTATATGATATTAATATATCTTAGAAATACTTACATTTGAAGTTATCAAAAAATAATATTTAAAGTTTGATAAAGTAAAAAATAAAAGTCTGTAATTAAACAGACTTTTTATTTATTTGCGACTACGCTTACGAGCCGCTTCGCTCTTTTTCTTTTTCTTAACGCTAGGCTTTTCGTAAGATTCTTTCTTACGCAAATCACCGATGATACCATCTTTTTGACATTTGCGTTTAAATCTCTTTAATGCGCCATCAATGTTCTCATCTTTGCCGACAACTACCATTGCCATATCGTTCTCACCACCTTGGTTTGTAAATTTATGTTAGTTTAACACAAATTTTATACAAAAGCAAGTAGTTCAATTAAATTTTATAACTTTTTTCCACAACCCTGGCAAAATGTATCGTCTTTGTTTATCCTTTTTCCACAATACTTACATACTCGTTCTTCATAACTTACACCTTCTTCCAAAGGTTTTCCGCAATTTTTACAGAATTTATCACCCTTACGGTTTTGATATCCACATTCTTTACATAAATGTGAAACCAAAAGAGGAGTACCACATTTATTACAGTATTGTTCGCCTTCTTCAATAGCATCGCCACAATTTGGACATTTACCATTCAAATTTGCAAAATCTACCGTTGCTTTGGCGATTACAATGGCTATACCACCTTTTAACGCAAATACACCCACATTAGTCAAAAAGGCACAAGGAATAAGTGCAAAGAATGGAATTAATATGCCTGCATCAAAGCCAAAATTCATATTTTGTGTAGAAGAAATACCTCCTAATACAAAGGCAATAAAACAACCCAAAGTGAGTAATCCTCCTAGAATTGTAACAGCAAGACCCCAGCCTATTAAATTGCGTTTTATTTTTTTTGCTTTTTCTGTATCCAGAGTATTTTGTGCCTTGGCTACCAAAGCAGAAAAGAATAGAAATGAACCAGAATTGTTATTTGAATTCATAATCATAAATTTTATTTTCCTTTTTAATTTTTTATTTTTATTTACACAGGAGTCCATTGCATTTTTTGTCCCGAAAGAATGTGTATATGCAAGTGCTGAACTTCTTGTCCAGCATCATTACCTTGATTAATAATTAGCCTATAACCATTTTCCAAATGTAAAACATCAGTTAAGGTTGGAATTTTTAAAAGCATTTTACCCAAAATTTCACCTTGTAAATCATTTGCATCTTTTAAATATGCATAATGAACTTTTGGAATTGCTAAATAATGATATTTTGCATTAGGTTTAATATTAGAAATTATTATAAAGTCATCATCTTGATAAAAGATTTTTGCGGGCAAGTCGCCTTTCAAAATTTTACAAAAAACACAGTCTTCCATATCTAATCCTCCACTACTTCCAAGAATTCACCACGAACGCCGTCCAAATAAACTTCGCCCGCTCTGGCTATTACAATTTGATTTTCTTTAATTTTTGAATTGCTTTTTATATAAACTTTTGTAAAGTTTTTTGCGTGTCCTACAAATTCGCCGTCTTTTTCCTGTTCTAATAAGACTTCATAAATCATACCTTTTTGCTTTTCTAAAAATTGTTTTTTCATTTTATCACGCAAAGCAGTCATTTCCTGAACTCTCTTTGCTACAATATTTGCGTCAACCATAGGTTTTTTGCTTGCCACAGTACCTTCTCTACGAGAATAAGGGAATAAATGCATATCGGCAAAACCTATTCTTTCAACATTTTTTAGAGTTTCCGCAAAATCTTCATCAGTTTCATTTGGGAATCCTATGATAAGGTCAGTAGTTATTGCACAAGTTGGAAAAGCGTTTCTTATCATTTCCACTTTTTTGATAAATTCTTGTACCGTATAGTGTCTGTTCATTTCTTTCAAAGTTTTATCGCAGGCAGATTGCATACTCAAATGGAAATGTTCACAAAAGTTTGGCATATTAGCCATTATCTTTAAAAGTTCAGGAGTGATGATGTTCATTTCCATACTACTAATACGGATACGGCAAGGCACATTGCCAACTGAACTCAACAAGTCCCCCAAATTTAGGTGCAAATCTTGTCCCCAAGCAGAGATATTAATTCCAGTCAAAACAATTTCTTTTGTAATCTTACTTATTTTAAATACTTCAACTACAATCTTTTCCAAATCTCTACTGCGACTATGTCCCCGAACATAAGGTATCAGGCAATAACTACAATAATTATTACAACCATCTTGTACTTTTACAAAAGCCCTAGTTCTATGTAATTCTGGTTCACCAAATTCTTCATAATCAGTAGTAGGCTCCATAGTATAATCGCCTTTTTGGTCAAGTAAATTTAGTATCCATTGCTTGCTACTCGTTCCCAAAGTTACAGTAACATTTTCTTTATCCAAAAATTGTTTGCTGTTGTGTTGAGAAGCACACCCGCATACAATAATTTTTGCATCTTTATTAAGTTTTCGCAACTTACTTAGCATTTGTCTAGATTTTCTTTCCGCTTCATTTGTTACAGCACAAGTACTCAAAATATACACATCAGCGGGAATTAATTCAGTGGTAACTTCGTGTCCCGCTTTTGTTAATTCATTCGCCACACATTCTGCTTCATATTGATTTACTTTGCACCCCAAAGTTAACATACATATTTTCATCTTTTCCATTCTCCAAGTTCATACATAACCACACTTACCAAAGCGAGTGTTGCAGTTTCTGCACGCAAAATTAATTTACCCAAACTAATAGATTTTGCACCTGCTTTAATTATTGATTCTGCCTCTTCTTCACTAAACCCGCCTTCACAACCTATTATTATTGCAATTTTATCATAATTATTAAGTTTTGACAATATATCTTTGGCAGATTGTTGGTCTTTTTCATTAGCAAAAATTATAATGTCAAAATCCTTTAATTTCACTAATAATTCTTTAAACTGTAATGTATCATTTACTTGCATTATATTTGTTCTACCAGATTGTTTGCAAGACGCCAAAATTATTCTATTTAGTCTGTCAATTTTATTTCCTTTGTCGGTTACTGTACAAAATGAACTTTCAAAAGGAATAAGTTTACTTACTCCCAATTCAGTACATTTTTGTGCAACAAAATCCATTTTATCCGCTCTTATCAAGGCCTGAAATACGCATACTTCTACTTTGGGTTTTTCATCTTCAATAATGGTAACAATTTTTGCAATGCTAGATTTTTTGCCTATTTCTGTTAAAATACAATCACGAATAAAACCATCATTACAAATTACTGTAATATTATCACCGACTTTCAAACGCAAGACTTTGGATAAATGAATATGCTCATCGTTGTCAATCTCAATATAATCTTTTTTTATTTGTTCTTTTGAAACATAAAATCTATATTGTCGCACGATTTTCCTCCAAATTTTTGTAAGAGTATAGCATAAAGTTTTTTAGATAGCAAAACAAAATTAAATTAATTATAATAAAAAACCATATAAATGTAATTTTTATTCAGCATATTCAAAATTATCCGCTTTGTTTTTCATAGTATATTTTTGATTTAGATTATAAAATAATTTAGTACTCATATAAAAAGCAAAGATTAAAAATGCATAGTACACCAACAACAATAAAATATTCAAAATAATTGATGGGAAAATGTATAAAAATTGTGGATTAATTATCCAGTAAATAAAAGTAATTCCTTTTACTGTTAAGCCATAGAAACTCATAGCAAACACTATCATTCCTAAAATTACAGCCCAAATTGTCCAACTTTTTGTTTTTGAAAAATCATATTTTTTGAATAAGTAAAAACCTGCTGTGAAAAGATAAGTATGGCAAAAAATCCCTGTTAATACTTGTGCCAAAGTAACATATGGTTCAAGGGTAAAACCAAATAAGATATAAAAGAAGTAAAAGCCTAGCCCTGCCAACATTCCAAAGAAAGATGCAATATGATACAATTTTTTGATACTAAAAGTTAAAATTATAGGTACCATAAAATATGATATTGATGATATTTCAACAGGTATTGTAATATCGCCCATTATATTTAAAACTGCATACTGACCTGTTTTAAATATAAAAATACCAATACTAACTATCTTTAAAATCAATTCGCCATACTTGACATTTAGTAAATATCTTATAATAAAAAACATCAATATAACACTTGCTATTGCCAAAAGATTGTATAACATTACTCCCTCCTTTTTGTTATTTTTTTATCTTTCCATTATAATACAAATTTAACAAAAAAGTAACCTTTTTACTAAAAGTTTTTGATAAAATATAAATATATTTTAATTTATAAAAGTTATATAAAAAGCCCAAAGAGTATTTTTAAAAACTGTTTCTTGCCTTATAGTTAAAATAAAAAAAAGAGGATAAACCTCTTTTTTATCTTCCACCGTTAGAACCTTGTTTGATATCAATTCCGTTATTTCCAGAATTATTATGTAATCCTGAATCTGATTTGGTATTTGTACAACCAATAATGATATGCCCCACAGAATCTAAATTAACTACTTTTCCGGTATTTGCACTATTAAATAATGTAATATTCCCAGTAGTTGATTTGGAAATTGTAAATCCATTACCATTAAATGTACCAGCAAACAGATTCTCACCTGTTCCTATTGTAGACCAAACTCTATCAACATCATCAAGATTAATATCATTAACCAAAGTGAACGTTATTCCTTCAAAATTAAATCCACCATTTACACGGTCAGCCAACCAGTATAATTGTGCTATATGATTAATTTCAAAATGATTATACCTAAAACGATAAATTGCTTTTAATCCAAGATCTTTTGTTACTAATAAGGAATAATCTTGTTCATCAGTAATCATATTACCTTCTGCATCTTCCCAGTGAGAAAATACAAACCTATCATCACCATTTGAGTTGTCAGTATGTATTGATACTGGATTACCATATTCAATACTACCACCACCTCCTACATTAGCGACAGAAAGATTTTTGCTTAAATTCACATCAAAGCATTTATATCTCCATTGTGCATATAGGGTCAAATCATTATTTAAAGTGTATAACTGTCCTAAATTGTAAGATGCTCCACTGCCATCTGGCTCGGTATTCCAATTTTCAATTTCATATATATTTCTTGAAAAAGCGTTATTGTCCCTTACACCAATATTTGAATCTCTAGTTTTATAAATTAAAAGATCTTCATCAGTAGAACCACTATAATTTGATTTGTAAGTAATAATATTTTGCATTAACCCAGAATTGTAACCTACAAAATTATCTACATAATTTGTAGCAGTTACATTAGAATCATGACAAGAGTTCGTAGAAGTTGCAGTTCCGCCACTAGCACCACTTATTATAGTACCAGCATTATAACCGACAAGTCCTCCAATGGTGGAACTCGTATTAGATAATCCCAAAAGTTTCATTATACCTATATTTGTCGTTGTATTATTGCCTTTTACAGAGCCTGAATTTAAACTGCACCGACTTATTGTACCAGAGGCTCCGTTGTAGCCGACCAATGTTCCTACATTAAGGTCGGCATATGATCCTGCGATAGATATACCACTATTATTAGTTGCAACTTTTAAGTTACTAATTGTACCATTATTTGTACCAAATAACCCTGCTCTGTATCTATGGAAACCTTGGTTGGTAGGAATATTAAATGAACCAATATTTGATACTGTGTATCCTCCACCATTAAAATGTCCCACAAATCCAGAGTTCAATACATTTTGATAAGAACGCCGTAGACTGCCAGTATTGACAATCTGCCAATATTTTGAATTATAATAAACCGTATCACCAGTAGCGGCATATGTGCCTAAGTCACTATAATAGTAACCGCTTCCCTTTGACAAACTTGATGTCGTTGTATATACATCGCTACTGTTATCTTTATTTGTATAATAATAATTTGTATATGAGTATGTATTTGTAAAGAAATTATGTGCTCGGGATACTGAATAAGAACTGTGCCTTGCACCGCTTGAACCTCGATAACCCGTACCATGCTGTGGACAGTAATAATATGTAGTAGTATGGTAACAAGTTGATGATACTAGTGCACCACAATAAGTACATCTCCAACCTACAAAATTCTTGCTACATGAAGTCGTTGGTGCACTTGTCCAAGTCCCATTACACTTTGAACAAGTATATGTTTTATTACTACTACAATTACTTGATGGCATAGAAGTCCAACTTCCATGACATGCCGAACAATAATATTTTTTAGAACAATATGTGCCTGATTCTGGAGTTTTTCCTGCACAGCTATTACTACAAAAATAACCACAATATCTTCTATAAGAACATTTTGTACATTGATGATATGAAGTACTACCAAGTTTTGAAACATGGTTACCCATTGTATGCGGTGATGTAGATGTTGATAGGGAATGAGCGCCATATGATATGGTTGTTACATGATTACCATAAACCCTTGTCGTAGCATAATCTTGCGATGATGATTGACTAGAAGTATAATAACAAGCAACTGATTGCGTACAGCAAGAACAACCCAAATTAGAACTGCTAACCGTACCACCGCATCCAGAACAATAGTAATAAGCAGTACTACCACTGGAAGAATAAAAGGTAGTTGCTCCACTACTTTTTACATAATAATTACTAGCAGTAATATAACCTAGGCCTATTGATTCAGCAAGGTCAGAAATATAATTAAATCCAATAGGTGTCCAAGCAAGATTATTCAAGTCAAGACTATCAGTTAATACATAATAAGCATTGTCGTAAACATCAACAACATCATCATTTACTAATTCGGCTAAATATGCAAGTTGAGAAGCCGTTGCTATTTGATAAGGTTCAGTTTCTGTACCCGCACCACCAGCAAAGTAATTTGCAACATCGCCTCCCCAAACATTCGTTGCATTGACAGCCTCTTTTTTGTTAAAAAGTTGAGAATTGAATGCCGTAGCACCCACACAAAAAAGCAGTAAAAATGTAATCGTTAGTATTACAATCAATGACTTTTTTTGTGCCATTTCTCCTCCTTAATAAAAATATTCTAGTATATTTTAAACTATTTTAATATTAAATGTCAACAAAATTATACAAATCTTTGGTTTTTTTGCAAAAATTTTAATATTAAAGCAATAATTGATTACACAAGATTTTTAAATTAAATAAAATAATTACAAAATTATTATAACCTAAATTGTTAATTCAATTTATATTTATTAATAAAAAAACAAAAAAAATAGAGGCTAAAAACCTCTATTTCTTTAAACATTTTTGGTTATATCTTTAAATTTACGGTACTTATCAAAGCATTCAGTACCAAAGATTTTTTCTAGTTCCAAAATTTGTTCTTTTGACTTTTTGTCAGTGAGTTTTGGCAATTCAACAATTACTTTTATAAACATATCACCAAAAGCATTCTTGTTGAGTTGTTTTGTTCCTTTTCCTTTTAGTTTTAAGATTGTACCAGTTTGTGTGTTTTCTGGAATATTAAGTTCCAACTTTCCTTCCAAACTTGGTATAATTATTTTGCCTCCAAGCATTGCGGTAGTGAAAGGTACTGGTAAGTCTAAGTAAATATCAAAACCTTTCCTTTCTAATAGTTTATGTGGTTCAACTTTGACTAATATCTGTAAGTCGCCCGCTGGTCCACCTCGAATACCTGCGTCGCCATAACCGCGCAAAGTAACGATTTGTTCATTGTCTATTCCTGCAGGAATATCAACTGTAACAGTGACATTGTTACGCTTGTAACCTTTACCATTACATTCTGTGCATTTCTCTTTTATAATTTTACCTGTACCGTTACAAGTTTTACAAGGTCCTTGATTTACAATTCTACCAAAAATAGTATCCTGACTGTATCTCACCTGTCCTGTGCCACCACATTCGGTACAAGTAGTGTACTCTGTGCCATTTTTTGCACCAGTACCATGACAATGCTCACACTCCTCAGTACGAACAATGTTAAATTTTTTTGTTACTCCAACGGCCGC
>Ga0172377_10008292_pt1 | contig 10654 bp, 9 predicted proteins | sample Pumphouse3metaG_FD_119749 | JGI IMG/M metagenome (GOLD analysis project Ga0172377, IMG submission 119749) | Leachate microbial communities from a municipal landfill in Southern Ontario, Canada - Pumphouse #3 metaG | ecosystem: Engineered > Solid waste > Landfill > Unclassified | place: Canada... | reverse complement strand
TTCGTACCAGTACTCATAGCAAGAACGGCATCATCTGTGTCTGACTGAATTTCGCCTATTAAATCAGAAATTTGTTTGGTCGCTTTTTGGGCCTGTTCTGCCAACTGTCGAACCTCTTCCGCTACTACAGCAAAACCACGTCCATGCTCTCCTGCACGTGCAGCTTCAATAGCAGCATTAAGAGCTAAAAGGTTTGTCTGATCAGCAATGCTGTGAATCGTATTGACAATCTGTCCAATTTCCTTGGATCGATCACCTAATTTTGAAATGACTCTAGCGGAAACATCAACAGTTTCTTCAATTCTATTCATTTGACTAACAGCTCTTTCGACAGCTTTATCACCATTCTCAGCACTGTTAACCGCTTGTTTTGATTGAGAAGATACTTCATTTACATCTATAGCTATTTGTTGGATGCTCGCAGATATCTCTTGAACGACATCAAAAGTATTTTTTGCTGCATCACGTTGATCTTTAGCTCCTTGTGCCATTTCTGTAATTGATACAGCTACTTGATTGGCTGATTGAGCTGATTGCTCTGAACTTAACGATAGCCGTTCAGATGCGCAAGCTACCTCTCCTGATAGATGCCGCACTTTTGAGATAATAATTCTAAGATTACTTAAAAATTGATTCACTGCTTTCGCCAAGTCTCCAAGTTCGTTTTTACTGTCTATCTTAATCTCTTGCGTTAAGTCTCCACCTTTTTGAGCAAGTATTGAAAGTTCTTGTTGCAAAACAAAAAGAGGGCCAGTGATTTTTTTAGAAAACCAATATGAAAATAAAGCAGAAATCAAGATAACAACTACTCCTATAATAATGTTTTTTGTCGCAACATTATTTATAAAAGCTAATGCAGAGCTTTTTTTCTGAACCATAACTAAATTCCAAGGAGAAGAATTTCCTGGCATTGAAACACTTCTATAAGCACAAAAATAGGCATCACCATTAATATCTGTATACTCTCCTACTCCCGTTTCTCCGTTAATAACTTTGTTAATAATGTTTTTTAATGTCGCAGAAATAGCAAAATCAACTTCTTCTGTCAATTCATTTCCTTTTATATCTCTTAGAATATGACCTTGGCTGTCTTTTTTTAATATTATTTTTTTCTGTGTTTTATAATTAAATAACTCTGCAACTTGCTCCTTATCTGGGTGAGCCACAACAATACCCTCACCATCTAAAAGATATGCGTAACTACCCGCTCCAAAGTTATATTTCTCCACCATTTTTTGAAGTGTACTTGTTTCAATATCTGCCATCATTACGCCAACTAGCTTATTTTCACGATACATTCCGTTTACAGCCGTAGTAACGGCCATATTTCCAGCAACAGAATAATAAGATTTTGTAATATAGGATTTCTTTTTGTTTATAAATTCTTTAAACCACCAACGATCAGCTCGATTAGCTAAAACACCACTCGACCGAGCTGTTTGATCCCCATTAAGAGTATGACTGGCAAGAAGCTGAAAAAAAGGATATCGTTTCACCATATGTTCCAATATACTTTTTTTATTTTCTTTATCGCCGTTGACCATGTCTCCATTTATGGCAACTTGTGCATTAAGGTTATAAGCATTCTGCATAAACTGAGCTATATTCGCGGCTAAGCTTTCAGCTAAAATTGCATTAGTCTGTTGGATATTCTTTGCGTATCCAGAAGATATCAAATAATAACTAACGGAAAGAGACAACACTATTGCAAAGATTACCAATGTGCAATTTATGAGGATAAATTGATGGCGAATAGATTTAAACATACATAGCTTCCTCCCTTTAATTTATGATAATTAGTGAAATGTGGTTGTCATTTAGATGTAATCAAGATATATAGATGTCGCGTAAAATACCTCCTAATGCATTCAGAATTCTCTTTACCAAAAACATTAAAAATTCAAAATGCCATTTTATAATAAAATTCAAAAAAAAGTCACTTAGAGTTACATCTAAGTGACTTTAGCAAGGTAATAAACTCTCTTTAAATAACGTTTGCTTTTATCGGATTAAGTCTACTTCTCTAAAACCTCCATCGACAGCCTAGTGAGACTCCCCAATCCTTACTGGTGGTGTCGCCCCACGATCTTTCGGCATCAAGGTAGATCTGGTAATTCGGCGTGTCCTTTACAAATCCAAAACCCGCTACCACCTGGTCTCCTTCAAGAGTCGTCTCAAAACCTGTGCCATCCACCCGAACCGTGCTGTCTCCCTCGAATTCCTGTATCCAGCTCACCTTCCCGTATAGCTGCTGGCTGCCTCCTGATTCGCAGGCTCTCTGTCTACCGAAGACGCCACCAACTCGAAGCTGAAGGGAACGGCTTCGATCTGCCTCTACATGAAGACCATTCTCGCTGATGTAATCGGCGCTTCCCGCCCAAAAGCCTGAGACCTCCATCTGCGGTTCCACAAAGTAACCATCTCGCGTATCGATGTGTCTGCCAACTTCTGCTGAGAGTCCGAATCCCCTGTTCTTAAAAGAACCTTTATCGTAAGAGCCGCCAAGTACCGGGGTGGTAAAACTATGATCGAAGCTGTTGTATTTGCCGATAATATCGAGATAGAAACCGTCATCTCGAAGCCAGCTCTGGTAGAGCCCGGCATAGATGCTTTCTGTATCTCCTGAACCTCCGCTGGTAAAGCTGTTATCTGCTTCGGCATATCCCAAAACAAAACCGGTAAAGCTCTTTCCATTTTTGTAACTTCGGGGACGGTCCTTCCCCACTTCTATGCCATGAATCTTCTGATCGTAGTCTGTTCCTCCAGATGGGCTTACACTGTATTTCGTTGCGTAGGTCCGTGCCCAGATATCGCCGCTGTTCTGACTTCCCATGCGAAGTTCACCCATACGCTTCTTGATGTCATTCATTTCGCTGTACCAAAGAGAATGAATGGCCGCACTTTCGTTCATAAGGCCACGAACCGGCGTCGATGGCGCATAGGTATTGTAGAGATAATAGTCTCTCTCATCTAACCCACTATGAGTAGAAGACAAGGCCGAACCTTGTGCCACACCGAAACGATAGATACCGATATCACTGCCTCCGTCAAAGGTAGCCGTGTTGGTAGCACTGTCTCCGATGTCGACAACCTTTACAACACCACTATTCCCCTCGCTGTTGTTCACAGCCACATAGTGATTGCCACTGGCACTGTTTTCAATATAGACACGGTCAGAAGTGCCGGCATGTAGGTCGGAGTTGAGATGGAAGGTGCCGTTGTTACCGGAAAGGTTGCGGACTGTCAGTGTTCGGTACGTGTCTCCGGTTGGGGCAGTAAAGCGGAAATGACCGGAACCGAAGATGAGATTTGTAAGGTTGGAGTCGCCTGGGGTTGTCCATGTGGCGTTGCTATTGAGAGTAATGTTGCCTGTCGATGCACTACCTACTCTTGTTGTGCCATAAAGCCAACTGCCATTTTCCGCAACAATATTAATTGTACCTCTATCATAAGAGGAGTTGAAAAGCATCTCACGTCCAATAATAGATTGACCATCAACCCTAACTCTAATCTGCCCCTCATATAATGTCTCAAAAGCAATTCCTGCCGACTGAATAGCAACATTATTTAAGGAGGCTATTCCCCTAGAAGTAGCCATCACAGCATGATTTTCATTTCCCGTAGTAACAATGTTTCCATTATTCATGGTAATAGTTCCTTCTATTACGGAAAGAGCCTCACTAGACGACGAATTGTTATTAACAACAATGGAAACGTCATTCAGTACAATCGACGATGAGGCATTCTCCACATGGGCTCCGTCTCCCCCTAAACTTGTGACATAGAGACTGCCTCCATTCATGGTAATCATGCCTCCAAAATAACTACCAACACCGTGACCATTAAGCCCCAAATTCTTAATAACAACGTTGTTAAGAGTAATGCTGCCATTATCCCGAGCATATGCACCACGGCCGCGTTCCATGCCTGTTTCAGTACTCCATACAGTAATCGACAAATCATTCATCGTAGCAGTTGTGTTCGAATTCTTCACGGTGAGTGCACTGCCCGTATTTGTAACAATATTGTCAGTGACCATGTGAGATTGCCCATCATCAAAAAGTAATGGCCCAGTATCCGCCCAGCTCTTCGATATCCCAGGTACCATAAGCAATGTCCAAAGCGCGTAAAAAGCTAACAAGCAGTACCCTCTTCGCCTTATCATGAAGGCCTCCTAACGAAATGACATAAGTTTATTTATTTTTAAATATATACAACTAAGTTAAAAATACGTCTAGCTTTTATTTTAACTTGTATTCTTTTTGTCCCGTTCCAGAATAGAAAATCGCCTAGACGGATGTCTCAGGCGATAATATAATATCTATATTAAATTTAACGAACATAAAATCTTTAATGTAACTCAATTTAAAATAAACAATTGAATTGATTATTTATAATTCTACCGTAACAAAGCACTTATCATCATTCCATAACGTTTTTCGAACAGAAAAAGTGGCACTTGGTTTAATGCCCTTAATCATCGCTTCTATCGGTGAGAGGCAATAAATTTGACATGGGCTACTTGCTCCCATTTTTTTGCACATAGAGCACAAGATACAGCTCATATTTACTGCAAAAAAGCCATTTTCAATATCTTCACAATTCCAACTGGCACAACCAAACAAATTTTGAACATTTACAAATGCTTGTTTAGGATCTTGAACACTAAATTTCTTAGCCAACATCGCTCCATTTTTCATTTGTTCATTGCGCTTTTGTCCCATGATTTTTTCTAATATCCCCTCGTTGCTATATCGTAAGGTTGAATCAGCAAGGGCCGCAGCATAACATAGCTGTAACATCTTGAATTTTTCTTCGAGATTCATTTTCTGACCTCCATCGTTATTTTTTAAATCTCTACAAAAGATCTTATTTGGGTAGTCAAATGCAATTAATAATGAAAGGATGATTAATGTGAATAATAACCAGTCGGAAGTAAATGTAAAACTAACAAATCAAAAAGTTCAATTCAGCGGCGTATCAAAAACTAACCCTAATCATCCGATTGTTTTTGATTACCTACCCCCTTTAGGCGATGGACAAGGCTATAAAGGTCTCGAATTATTACTTATGAGTTTTGCCGGATGTGTAAGTACAACTATTGTGTATTTATTGAGAAAAATGGGGAAAAATGTCTCGGGATTCACTATTAAAGCAATAGGGATAAATAGAGCTCAACCTTTATCGCTTCAGAAGATTGATTTTGAAGCTATTTTAGAATCTAGTGATGCTAGTGATTTGGATCTTAAAAATGCTATATTACAAGCTGAAAAATTATCTCCCGTATGGGTAACATGCAAAAACGATATTGAAGTTAATACGAAATCCAGAGTAATAAAGGTTTATTGAAATCAAATTTTTTTAACAACAAGCGATCTTATTGTATGTTTCTTTTTATAAAATCATGAATATATAAATTTGATATTTGGGTTTGTTTTGAATTGTACCACTCTGCATATTTATCCATGAAGCCATGCAATGCTTCCAATTTGAATATCTCTACATTAGACTTTTTTCGAAGCTCCCCGACGATATTGTCGACATTAAAAGAATCTTGCTCTGCAAATAGCAAAAGAGTCGGACAAAATGGCTGCAGAAAAAGGTAATCACGTATACGAGAACCGTAACAACATATAATTCCGTTACACTTCACGTTCTCACAACATCGCCATGCGATAGTTGCTCCTATACTGAATCCAATAATAAAAATTTTTTCATAATTGAGCGCTAAGTGCTTTATTAAACTTTCAATTTCTTTATAAACGTCAAAGCCTACATTGCTAACAAAATATTCATACGCATCATGGGTCTCTGCATATGAAAAATTGTCGCGTCTCAACATATCTGGACAAAACACATCAAATCCTTGCCCATGAAATTCTGCACACACGTCTTCAATGAAGTTATTTAAACCATATATTTCGTGAAGAACAATAATTGCCATTGTATTATGACTTTTATATTCGTACATTCATTAACCTTTCAAAGCGAAGTAGAGATTAGAGCAACTTCGAAATAGATATTAAAAGAAACTCACAATACAAGCATATCATTCTCGTCAAATGACCAAGAAGGATTATATGCAACCTCCCAATAATAGCCATTTGGATCGATAAAATAACCGCTATAACCACCCCAGAAAACTCTTTGCGGTTCTTTGGCTATAGTTGCTCCTGCTTTTTTTGCAAGATCCATAATTTCATGTACCTCAGCCTCACTTTTCACATTGTAAGCTAAAGTAATTCCTGCAAAACCAGAAGCGATCTGTGGCGGATTCATCTCATTGATATCTTCAGCTAGAAGTTCCAATGGATATAATTCGAATTTTGTTCCGGTAGTGTTAAAGAAAATAACTTTCGGTTCATCTTCTGTTACATCAGTAGAAAAACCTAGCCCGTCACGGTAGAAACGAATTGACTGGGCCATATCCTTTACACCGAGACAAATAATACTAATCCTATTCACAAAAAAGCTCCCCTTTCACTAAAAACTTAAGAATATCTCTAGTTTAATATTTATTTTCTTAAATTATATCCAAAAAGCGGTAATCGGGTAGGAGGCTAAGCAACTAGTTGGTCAGCCGACCTCCCACAGCACCGTACGTACCGTTCGGTATACGACGCTTCCAAATATCCGCCACATTTACACCTTCTGATTCCGTGTAGCTATTGGGCTTTGACTTGTTATGCAGCCTTACCCTCAGAAGATTGCCTGATGTGATTCCTGTTCGTCAGACCGGAGGTTTGCCGCCAGCTTCCTTCAGATCCCACCTCGCGATAGACACCCTTGCTCTTGGCTATGTGCTTGCCGCTACAGGCCGCACTCGGGACTTTCACCCGTTAGATTGCGCCCATGCTGGGCGCACATAAAAAACTCCTAGCAAAACTAGGAGTTTTTAGAGCAGGTTATCTTTTTTGTAATAAAGCAACACTCTCCACATGGCTCGAGAGGACTTTTATAATGTCAACTCAACCCACTTTCGTTTAGGTAACATATTATAATAACTTCGACCGAGTTTCACCCTTATTTTTTCTATATTATAGAATAAATAACGCAAGTTCCTTAGACATATTGTTGACAGCCTAAAGGTTGTGGGGATAGATGAAATATTAAGTAATCATTTTATTAAAAGCTACGTTTAGTGCGTATAATCTATGATAGTTACACTATCGCCTAGTTTTTTAATAATTGCTTCTTTCATTTCCTTAGCGTGTGGACAGGCAAAACCAATGGGATTCCCTTTCGTAATACAAGAGCACAAAACTATTGTATCAGCACCTCTTTTAACCATTTCTGCAGCTCTTGTTACTGCTTTTTTACCAGGGCATCCTCCGCAAGTATTAAACCCTATAATCTCAATATCTCCTTCTACTCCTTCGAATGCACACTTTTTTTCTTTAATGACTTTAAAATCTGTTGTTCCAGGACACATATCCTCTGTTTGCATACATCTAATTAATCCAACCTTCATAAAAAATTCCTTCTTAATATAATCTTTTAAAAAATAGTAACTAATTTATTTTAAAGAATTTCAAATTCATTCTTATTGAATTTTAACAATCCTTCATCTCGCATATTAGATAGCTCACGTGACAGTGCACTTCTATCTACACAAAGATAAAATGCAAGTCCTTCTCGGTTATAAGGTATTGAAAATTTTTTTGAATGATTCATTTGAACTTGTGTATTGAAAAATGCTAATAGCTTTTCTCTTGTAGTACGTTTTGATAATATCTCCATTTTTTGATTCAGCATTATATTTTTTCTTGCAATCATAGAAAGCATATTTTCTATCAGATTCCAATGAAAAACACAGGCATTATTACACGTTTTGATGATTCGTTTACAATCAATAAACATTATTTCGCAATTCTCAGTGGCTTGCACTGTAATAGGACATTCATAAATATCAGCATATGCAAATGCTTCTGCAAAAATATCATTAATACCTAAATGAGAAAGAATATTGATATTACCTTCGATATCTTCTTTTATTATTTGAATGCCACCTGACAAAACTATTCCAACATAGTGAACATGAGCACCTTGTTGTATTATCAAATCCCTTTTTTTATAATAATTAACCTTTGCAGATAGGCAATTTAAAATACTTTCCAAATCATTCAAATTAAAATTATTGAACAATTCATTATTTTGTAGTTGCTTAAGATATTTCTTCATAGCTCACCTCTTATGTTGCAAATGCAACCGACATCTTATGTTCATTATACTATACTAATACTATAAAAAACAAGGAGGACTTCAAAATGATTAGAAAAATAATAAAAATAGATGAAGATAAATGTAATGGTTGCGGATTATGTGTTACAGCCTGTCACGAAGGAGCCATTGGTATGGTAAACGGAAAAGCAAAGCTTCTTCGTGATGATTATTGTGACGGACTTGGTGACTGTTTACCGGCTTGCCCAACCAATGCAATCAGTTTTGAAGAAAGAGAAGCAGTAGCATATGATGAGGCGGCGGTAAAGATGAATATGGAAAATAAGCAACCTGAAAATTTGGCTTGTGGTTGTCCTGGTACTCAATCAAAAACGTTCAAGCGTAATGTTATTAGTGAAACCAAGGCAGAAACATCTGCAACAATACAAACCCAATTGAACCAGTGGCCAGTACAAATTAAACTTGCTCCACCAAACGCACCTTACTTTAATAATGCTCACCTACTAATTGCAGCCGACTGTACAGCATATGCATATGGCAATTTTCACAATGAATTTATGAAAAACAAAATAACCCTTATAGGCTGTCCAAAGCTGGATGAAGGTGATTACAGCGAAAAGTTCACTGCCATACTAAAAATGAATAATATAAAATCTTTGACAGTAGTAAGAATGGAAGTTCCATGCTGTGGTGGTATTGAAAATGCTGTTAAGACAGCCCTTCAAAACAGTGGAAAACTCATTCCTTGGCAAGTCATAACAATTTCAACTGATGGCAAAATTCTTGAATCATAATTCATAAACTATATATCTTTACACCCGCAAAGTCTAGGACACTAAATCTTGCGGGTGTTCTTATTTTTTCTATATCAAAAAGTATTCTTAATTCTTAGTTTAGACTATGATAAATACATTTGTTTCAAAAAGTTTATCCCTGCATCCGTTTTATAATAATTGTCTCTTATTTTACAAATTGCTTCCTGCGAAATTTCATCTTCATATATATTGATTAAAAAATCTGCTTCAACAAGAATTTGAAAATCTATGCCATCAATAGCTGTATATGTATGATGATGTCCTACAATAAAACACACTCTTGAAATTATAGTGTCTTCAAAATCAAGCTTTTCAAGTAATTCCTTTGCTAAAGCAGGTCCTTCAATTTGTTGATACTTTCCTGAACTCGAATTATATTTCTGCTCACTTAATTTAATTCCAATATCATGAACAATTGCTGCAATTTCTAAAACTTCTTGGTTTAAGCAATCTACCTTCTCCATCTCTCCAATTGTTTTTGCGAAGCTATATACTTTCATAAAATGATTAATTCTTTTCACATCACTTGCATAATATTTAATCATTTCATTTATTAAAACAGATTTTTTATCCATGCTGTATCCCTCCGTTTATAAAACAACTCCTGACAAAGGCTATCAATTGTCAGGAGTTATATATTGTTTATTTATTAATTTTATGACATGAATAACTTAATATCATCCTCAACTGTACCAATACCTGCAATACCGAATTTCTCAACCAAAACCTTTGCCACATTAGGAGACAAAAAGCCAGGTAGTGTTGGTCCTAGATGTATGTTTTTCACACCTAGATACAGTAATGCCAAAAGAACAATAACTGCTTTCTGTTCATACCAAGCTATATTAAAGGCAATTGGTAACTTATTGATATCGTCCAGACCGAAAACTTCCTTAAGTTTTAGTGCTATAACTGCTAGTGAATAAGAGTCATTACACTGACCTGCATCAAGTACTCTTGGAATTCCGCCAATGTCACCTAAATTCAATTTGTTATAACGATATTTAGCACAACCCGCAGTAAGTATTATAGTATCCTTTGGAAGCTTTTCAGCAAATTCTGTATAATACTCTCTTGACTTCATTCTTCCATCGCACCCTGCCATAACAAAGAACTTCTTAATTGCACCAGATTTAACAGCCTCAACAACTTTGTCCGCAAGTGCAATCACCTGATTGTGAGCAAAGCCGCCTACAATGCTTCCCGTCTCAATTTCTTCTGGCGAAGGCAGTGTCTTAGCAAGTACTATGATTTGTGAAAAGTCTTTTTTTCCATTTTCATCGGCTTCAATATGTGTGCAGCCAGGATAACCGGTAGCTCCAGTAGTAAAAATTCTGCCCCTTACTTCTTCGCTTCTAGGCGGAACAATACAGTTCGTTGTAAAAAGAATAGGGCCACGGAAGGATACGAATTCGTCAAGCTGTTTCCACCATGCGTTTCCGTAATTTCCTGCAAAGTTGTCATATTTCTTGAAAGCAGGGTAATAATGTGCAGGAAGCATCTCACTATGAGTATATACGTCAACACCTGTGCCCTTAGTTTGCTCAAGAAGCTGCTCAAGATCAGTTAAATCATGACCCGAAATAAGAATGGCAGGATTTTTTCTTACCCCGATATTTACCTCGGTAATCTCTGGATTTCCAAATCTCGTTGTATGT
>Ga0172377_10008290_pt1 | contig 10657 bp, 8 predicted proteins | sample Pumphouse3metaG_FD_119749 | JGI IMG/M metagenome (GOLD analysis project Ga0172377, IMG submission 119749) | Leachate microbial communities from a municipal landfill in Southern Ontario, Canada - Pumphouse #3 metaG | ecosystem: Engineered > Solid waste > Landfill > Unclassified | place: Canada... | reverse complement strand
TAACGGGCAGACTTACCTGGATACCTTGAATCATGACGCCGTTAAAAAATTTATCGAGCTTACCCATGAGGCGTATTTACGGGAGCTTGGCGAGGAATTAGGCAAACGGGTTCCGGGAATTTTTACTGACGAACCGAATTACGGCCGAGTCTGGCATAAATGGGGAGACAATAAATACGGTACGCCGTGGACGGGGAAACTGCCGGAAGTATTTAAAAGCCGCTACGGTTATGATTTGCTTGAAAAGCTGCCGGAATTGTTCTATGAATTCGAAAATATCGAACTTTCCAAGGTAAAACACGATTATATCGACTGCCTCACCCATTTGTTCGCCAATGCGTTTACCAGGCAGATCGGCGACTGGTGCGCGGCGCATAATATGTTGAGTACCGGCCACATGCTTTTGGAAGACAATCTCAGTTGCCAGACTTTGGCGGTCGGCAGTTGCATGCGCTCTTATGAATATATGCAGGTTCCGGGAATCGATATGCTGACCGAACATTGGCGGGCGTACGATACTCCCAAACAGCTCAGTTCGGTTGCCCGGCAGTTCGACTGCAAATGGCGGCTTTCGGAGACTTACGGCTGTACCGGCTGGGATTTCCCGTTTGCCGGACATAAGGCGGTCGGCGACTGGCAGGCGGCGTTGGGAATTAACCTGCGCTGTCAGCATCTTGCCTGGTACACGATGGAGGGCGAAGCCAAACGCGATTATCCGGCGAGTATATTTTATCAGTCGCCATGGTGGCTGGAATACAGCAAAGTGGAGGATTATTTCGCCCGCATAAATCTGGCCATGAGCCAGGGACGGGAAATCCGGGACGTACTGGTTATTCATCCGCTTGAATCCGCCTGGACGCTGATCGGCAAGGACTGGAAAGAAAGCGAAAGAACTTTGGCTTTCGACCGCAAGTTCATCGAACTGCGGGACTGCCTGCTGGGCGATAATATAGACTTTGACTACGGCGATGAGGATATTCTGGTCCGTCACGGTTCGGTTGAGGGGAAAATCTTTAAGGTCAAAGATGCTGAATACAAAGTAATCGTCGTACCGGAAATGTTGACGGTGCGGGCTTCGACGCTTGAGCTTCTGGAAAAATTTGCCGCGCAGGGCGGGAAGGTGGTATTTACCGGCCCTCCGGCGCGTTATGTGGATGGCGAAAGCTCGGACGCGATGGAAATTTTCGCGAAAAAATGCCGAAACTTCGGGATTGGCCAGGAATTGAGCAAGGAGATTTCCAGGACAGCCGGCAGAATATCCATTACGGCTGCCGACGGCCGGGAAATTTTTAATACGCTTTATCAGCATCGCGAGGACGACGAAAACGCATATTTATTTATCTGCAATGCCGGACATGAAGACCTGCCCGCTCCCGTTTCCAGGGATGACGCGACTTTGGTTATCGAAAGAACCAGGGCTATCCCGGAAATGACGATAAATATTCAAACCGAAAAAAACGGAACCGTGCTGGAAATTGATTTGGAAACCGGTAAGGCGGCGCGAATCGAAGCCGTTAAAACCGCCGGGGGCTGGAGCATAAAGTCCGATCTTCCGGCTATCGGCAGCCGTTTGTTCATAATTACCTCGGATTCCGGGGCGGCGGCTTTGCCGGAGGCTAAAAAGTTAGAAACTGTTTCCGTAAGGGCTCTTGACGCCGATAATTATAATATTACTCTTTCCGAAGACAACGTATTGCCGCTGGCAATGGCAAAGGCCCGGATTGACAATCAGGAATGGACAGAGCCTGAACATGTGTTGACGCTTGACAAAGAAATTCGTAAATACCTCGGAGTTCAATGCCGGGGCGGACAAATGAAACAGCCGTGGGCGCGTAAAGGCGAATTTTCCCAAAAGACTGTAACGGTAAAACTGGCATATGAATTTTTCTGCGAAGCGGTTCCGTCCGGGGCGCTTTATCTTGCCCTTGAAAGGCCGGGAAATTTTGCGGTGACTCTCAACGGACGCCTTATACCTTCAGATCAGGATTGCGGCTGGTGGTGCGATCGTTCGTTGAAAAAACTCGCGCTTGACCCGGCGCAGTTAAAAGCCGGTAAAAATGAACTTTTGCTGGAATGCCAATATTCGGAAGCGTATCCCGGACTGGAATACATCTATCTGCTCGGCAATTTCGGAGTTACTTTCAGCGGGTTGCGGCAGACCTTGGCCGCGCCGGTGAACAGCTTGCGTACCGGCGACTGGTGCGAACAGGGATTGCCGTTTTATTCCGGGGCGGTCGCTTATCAATGTCCAATGAAAATCGTAAAGAAAAACGGCGAACGTATTTTTATAAAACTGCCGGAATACCGCGGCGCTTGCGTGAAGTTGATCGTAAACGGTCAGGACGCCGGGGTTATAGCCTGGGAGCCGAACGAGGCGGATATAAGCGATTTTCTTGAGAACGGCGATAATGTTGTCAGCATAGAAGTATTTTCCAGCCGCCGGAATTCTCACGGACCGTTCTTTAATTCGGAAAAATGGCCAGTCTGGACCGGGCCCGGTTCTTTTGACGAGTTTACCGGGAAGTTCAACCTGGTTCCCTGCGGTCTGTTGAAAGCTCCTCAACTCATCGTGAAAAAAATTAAAGATGCAGTTAATGTTTCATGATGTTTTTAGTAGTTGCGAGAGCAGCCTTGCTCCGCGACAAACGGCTGTAGATTTCACTGAAATCATTGATTTTGGATGCCGGAGCAAGGCTGCTCCTGGCACTACTTTATATTAAATTTCACATGCAACCAAACAAGTAGCGCCGCGTCTCGATGAGACCGGCGACAGACCGTATGATGTCGTTCATTGCCGCTTTCATCGAAAGCCGGCCTGCTTAATATTGGCGATTACTTGCCGCCGTTCCCTTCCAATAGAATAAAATCGTGAGAAACCTTGTTGTCGAACTTTATATTATATTCTTTTACGCCGCGGAATTCAGCAACAGGTTTTTCCCGGTCTTTCAGGATATAATTTTTCCCGGAATCGAGGTTTTTAAATTTGAAATCCGCAACACCGTCTTTCCCGGTTCCCAGGGTGGAGGCGATCAGGGCTTTCTTTGCCCGGTCATAGACGGCGCGTTTCAGGATTACGCTTTTTATATCCACATCCGTAAGCGCCGGTTCCGAAAAGTGCCGCTTGTCAAACGGTTCGTTATACATTTTCCATAAGCCGCTTTTCGGCAGAGCCCTCGACATTCCGAACAAACGATCCTGTACATTGTCATTCTGGAACTTATCTTTGCAGCACTTGCCGAGCCCCAGGGAGCCCATGGGAACAACTACATGTTTTTTGTCTTTTGAAGCGCAGCAGCACTTGGCGGTTTTCGCTTTGTTTTCCGCGGGCTTGGCTCCAAAAGCGTAACTTGTGTTGAAATATTCATAATGGTAAGTTCCGTCTTTCCATATCGGAGAATATAATTTATCGGCCCGTTCCAGTAATTTATTCTTTGTTTCTTCGTCTCCCATTTCCGCCGCCAGCAGCGTAAAGAAACCGAGAAAGTCAGGCTTGAACAGCTTATCCGTTCTGACTTCTTCGGTTCCGTCCGGATTTTTTACCACAAAGTATTTTTTCATATAAGGATAATGCTTTTCCATAAGTTCAGGCGCCCATGCGTGCATGAATGCCCCTACCCAGCCGTCGTTGCAGGGAGAATTAAGCGATATTTTTCCCGCTTTGACGGCAGGGCCTAATTTTTTATCCAGAACATTTCCCAGCTTGGGGTGCCATTGCGCCAGGACATAACCCTGTTTTATAAGGTAGGCGAAAGCGATTTCATGGGTTTCCTGGTTCAGCATCACTTTTTCAAACCATTTTTTAAAAAGCGGGGCCGCCGCCTCGAAATAACGCGTACCATGCAGGTAATCATAATGTTTCCAACTCAATACCGGGTGCTGATTGCAGGCGGGAAATACCGCGTTCGGTTCACATTCTATTCCGGGAACCGGATTAGTTATCATTTGCATGAACATGACGTCCTGAACGCTTTTGTTGTCATAAACAAATTGGGTATTCTCATCCCATTTGAGGACGATGGAGCCCGGCTTGTCCCATTTAAAGTCGTTATAAAGCATTTCGTATTGGCCGATCATCATTCCTATATGGCCGGAATACATGATATTTCTGTAGGCAATCGGATCGGCCATCGGCGCGTCGGGAGAGTTAAACCCGGGTTGGTACAACGGGCGTCCGGCGCTGTCCTCGCTCCAATACTGCCAGACGGGTTTTTCAAACATTTTCCGGATCAGGCGGTCATAGCCGTTTTTAATCTGGCCGTCCCAGGCGGGGAATTTATGATATTGCTCCGCGCCCAGGAAATAGCATGAAAAAGCTATTTCGAAACGTCTTGCGCTGTCTCCAATTTCATCAACGCTCTCAAAATTTGTGAAATCACCCAGCGGCTGCGCGGCGATTTGCAGAACCCATCTCAACTGTCCCCATTCCTTCTTGTCCGCGGCGGGGTAATCTTCCGGATTGACGCCATTTCCACCCGAAACACAACAAGGCAATACCAGTAAAAAAAGAAGCCGGGACAATTTTCGAAGTTTTGATCCTTTTAGCATAATACTTTTCTCCTGTTACATTAGTGTTAAAGCTTCTCCCCGAAGCCGCGTTTTTTCAGAGCCCGGTCATAATATTCGCGGGCTTTCGGAAGCATGGTTTTCATTTCCTCAAGCCGCTTCTTGCTCATCGGGTGCGTTGACAGCAGTTCTAAAAGCCGCTGATCGTTGTCTTTTTCGCCGAATTTCTCCCAGAAACTAAGCGCCGCCCGCGGGTAATAACCGGCTTTCGCCATCAGCATGAGGCCGATGTAATCGGCTTCATATTCATGGACCCGGCTGTAGGGCAAAACGGCGGCAACGTTCGAAAGCAGCCCGAAAGCGGTTACGAACATCGGTTCCTCAGTCGCGTAGGACACGGCTTCCGAACCTATGGACTGAAGCAGTCCGTGGCTCATTCTTTCGCCCCCGTGACGCGCGAGCGCATGTGCTATTTCATGTCCGACGACAGTCGCCAGTTCCGCATCGTTGGCGGTAAAGTCAAACAGGGAGCTTGTCGCTCCCACTTTACCGCCCGGCAGGCAGAAAGCATTGGCCTGCTGATTGACAAAAACCCTGAATTCCCAGTTATATTCCGGTTTTCCGGAAACCGCCGCAATGTTTTTACCGACCCTGAGAAGGGCGGCGTTGTATTTTTTGTTAGTGGAAATTTTTGCTTCGAAAAGCATTTTTTCCCAAGCTTGTCTTCCGAGTTCGTTTTCCGCCTGTTCGCGGGTAAGCAGAAGCCTTGAACGCTTGGTGTAAGGCACTGTCGAGCATCCGCTCAAGAAGGCAATACTGACCGCCGCCGCTAATAAAATAAACCCTCTTAGAAATCGTTTCATAATGCTCCTCGTTTAAAGCGCACGGACGGACACTTTGATATCAGCCGATGATCTGATTGTCGCCGGCGGAGAGGAATACGCCCTGGAAGTTCATTTTGAGGGCTTCGGGATTATCGGAATATTCCAGCGCATCCTCTTCCGAAATGATCCCGTCGTTCACCAGTCCGAGCAGGCTCTGGTTGAAAGTCATCATTCCGTCGTTCTTTCCGGCGGCGATTGCCGCGGACAATTTATCCAGTTTGTTATCGTGCAGCAGCTTATAGACGATTGGAGTATTGAGCATGATTTCCGCGGTCGGCACCCGGCCGTCCTCAACCGCCAGCGGCACAAGGCGCTGGGAAATAACCGCGTGAAGGTTATTGGCCAGAGCTTCCCTTATGGGTTGCTGTTCGCTCTGTTCGTAGAAGTCAAGGATACGGTTTATGGTCTGAGACGCGTTGGAGGCGTGCAGGGTGGTGAATACCAGATGCCCGGTATCGGCGGCTTGAAGAGCGGCTTCAAAACTGAATTTATCACGCATTTCACCGATCATTACGACATCCGGGTCCTGCCGCAGGACATGCTTCAGGGCACTGGCGAAACTTATCGTATCGATACCCACTTCGCGTTGTTCGAAATATGAATTCTTATCGGCGAATTCATATTCGATAGGGTCTTCGATTGTGATTACATGCTTTGAAAAAACGTTATTGATATGTTCAAGCATTGCCGCCAGGGTAGTCGATTTCCCGGAACCGGTAGTCCCGGTAAGTATGATAATTCCGCGGGGAGCTTCGGCAATCGTCTGGATAACGGCAGGCAGGCCAAGCTGGTCTATTGTCATCAGCTGGTTTTTCACCCAGCGGAAATTTATTCCGGTTATGTTGCGCTGGCGGTGAATATTGACGCGAAAACGCCCGATATCGTCTTCCAGATGCGAAAGGTCGAGGTCGCCGGTTTCGGTAAATTCCTCAACTTGTTTTTCGGTGGCGATCTGTTCTATGAACCGCTGGATAATTTCGTTGTCGGGGGAATAGTCGCTTACGATCATTTCGCCGTTGATGCGAAAAGCCACCGGGCTGTTTTCCTTGATATGAACGTCGGAAGCGTCCGAACTTACGGCTTTCTCCAGGATGTTGCGTAAAAGTGTTGTAGACATTATTCCCTCCGGTTTATACTTTATTAGTCTGAAAGTTTAACAATTAACGTCATATGCTAAAAACCTTTGACTGAATTTTCAAGGTGTAGCCACGGCTGTCCCTAGCCGTGCGTCACACAACTGCGCCCCTGAAGACAGGGGCGGCTACACCGTTCCCGAACAAATAAAAAGTTAATAATTCAACCTAATTATAAAAGTTTATTCAGGATATACGCTCATCAAATCAATCATTTCGCGAACGGCCTGATCGATACCGACAAATACCGCGCGGGCAATAATGCTGTGCCCGATATTCAACTCATGTAAATGCGGAATTTCCAGAACAAGGTCGATATTATCGTAATTAATGCCATGCCCGGCGTTTACTTTTAAACCCATTCCGGTTGCGGCTTCCGAGGCTTTGATAAGGCGCTTGAGCTCTTCCTGCTGCGCTTTTCCTTCCGCATTGGCGAAAGCCCCGGTATGCATTTCAATATATTCGCAGCCGGTCGCCTTGGCGGCTTCGATTTGCGCCTTGTCCGGATCGATAAACAGACTGACGATAATTCCATTTGCCTGTAGACGTTCAGTCGCCGCCTTGACCGCCTCAAAGCGGCCGATTACATCCAAACCGCCTTCAGTGGTGAGTTCCTCCCGTTTTTCAGGCACCAGGCAGGAACTGTGCGGCTTCAGTTCGCAGGCGATCTTTATCATTTCTTCGGTAACTGCCATTTCCATGTTCAAGCGCCGGACATTGGCTTTGAGCCCGATCATGTCCCGGTCGTTAATATGGCGGCGGTCTTCGCGAAGATGAGCGGTAATTCCCCAGGCTCCGGCTTTTTCGCAGAGAAGTGCCGCTTCCAGCGGATCAGGATAGTTAATTTTACGCGCTTCGCGGACGGTTGCCACGTGATCGACATTTACACCCAAATTAAGCATTAGTCAGCCTCATTTAGTTAAAGTATGAACCCCTTGACGCGGAAACTTCGTTCCGCAAACCCTTTTTTAACTTACGACAGGTTCATAAATTATTCAAACCGGAAATAAGCTGCTCAAAGAGATTTATTTCATTTTCGATAATTTCCGGATTTCTGAAAACCGGAGCGAAAACGATTCGCAGTTCCAGGCTGCGCCTGCGGAAATATTCTATCCACGGTTCCAGGGATCTGCCGACCAGGCGGTTTCCGGTCTCCGGTTCGTAAACGAAGCGCAGCAGTACCGTATCAAATTCAAGCCACCGCATGACTTCATCGGGAGAGAAATTTTTGCCTGCAAGTTCGTGAGGATGCACGTCAATGGAAAATCCAGCCTGCGGAAGCATTTGATGTTTCAGGAATTCCAGATATTGTTCCGCGGATTTCACCGGCTCCGGGAAAGGGACGCGTACCGGGAACAGCAGTTTACAGCCGGAATGGTAAAAAGAATGGCTGAAAGAGCTTATGAATTCCTTGAATACCGTCGCCAATTCGGGGTTTTCAAAGCCGCGTTCGACGGCGAAATCAAGCAGAATGCCGCTGCTGTGGAGTCTTCCGGCTTCCGAGACCAGTTTACATAAATGTGATTTCAAGTCGTTCCGGATCGAAACGGGCTGGGTGATAATCTCCCGTGACACAGTGGGGTCGAGCATGTCCCGGAAAAAGAGCTCCGAAATACGCGGATAAGAGAGTTTCAATTGTTTTTTACTGAGCGGCGGAAGCAGAAAACCGGGCAGTTCAAGCAGGGAGAAACAATCCGGCAGGTCGGGCGGCAGGTCTGCTTCCGAATCCAGAGTACTGAAACTTATGCCCCAACTGATATCTTTCCGCATTTACCAGCCCGCTTTTATGAGTTTTTCCATGTTTACTTCCGCACCTGCTTTATTCTCCGTAAAACAGGCCAATTGCCGATAAACGTATTTACCCAGCAAATCAGCCTCCAGATTTATAATATCGCCTTCCCGGCGCTGTCCAAGGGCGGTTTCCGCCAGCGTTACGGGAATTAAATGCACGGAAAAACTGTCGGCGCCGATATCAACCAGGGTCAGGGAAACGCCGTCAAGGCAAATACTGCCTTTAGGCGCCATATACGCTTTGAGTTCTTCCGGTAAGGCGACCCGGTACTCAACGTCGTCTCCCTGTTGCCGCATTCCGAGGAACCTGGCGGTAGTATCAATATGGCCGGTAACGATGTGGCCGCCGAGCCGGTCGCCGACTCGCAACGCCCGTTCCAGATTGACCATGCCGCCGATTTTGAGAGAGCCCAGATTGGTGCGTTTCAAGGTTTCTTCGAGAGTATGGAATTCAAGCGTCCCGTCGGCGTTCCAGCTTTCCAGGGTCAGGCAAGCGCCGTTGACGGCAATACTTTCGCCGTGCGCGAGATCCTCAAGTTTTTTACGGGGGCGCAAACGCAGTTTCCCGGACTTGCCGTTAATATCCCGTCCGCATATTTCCGCAGTCGTTTCAATCAGTCCTGTAAACATATTTAAGTCCTTGTTCTATACGATGTATCCTGAAATGATAACATCATCTCCGGCGATTTCAAGTTTATAGTCGCGAAGATATTTAGCCTGGTCGAGGCTCAAGGGATTTTCTCCGCCGATCACGGGACGGCTGTCTTTGCCGCCGAGGATTTTGGGGGCGACATGGAATTCCACTTTATCGACGATCCCGGCTTTTAACGCTGCTGCTGCCAGTTCTCCGCCGCCTTCGATCAGCATTGCGGTAATTTTTTCCCTGCCCAGGTCATGCATTAATTTATGCCATTCTTTGGGCGAATAAGGACTTACCGCGCGCGCCGAACCGTCCGGGAAATATTCCAGCAGGTCCTTATCTTTCATAGTAAGAGTCGCGATCAATTTCAGCGGCTGCCGCCAATCCGGTCCGGCGTCGCGGACAATCAGGCCCGGCCGGTCTTTACGGACGGTTTCGCCACCGACCATAATAGCATCGCACCATTTGCGCAGGCGCTGGACTCTTTGCCGCGCGGCGGGACCGGTAATCCATTTTGATTCACCGTCGGCGGTAGCGATCTTGCTGTCCAGGGTCATCGCCATTTTCAATATAACGAAAGGTTTTTGAGAGGTGATCCATTTGAAAAACGCTTCATTGAGTTTGTCGCAAGCCTCTTTTTCTATCCCGGAAACCGTTTTGACGCCGGCCGCTTCGAGTATTTCCAAACCTTTTCCCGCATGGGCGGGATTCGGGTCAACGGAGCCGACGAAAACCCGTTTGATCCCGGCGTCAATAATGGCTTGTGTGCAAGGCGGGGTTTTCCCGAAAGTGGAACATGGTTCGAGTGTAACGTAAATATCCGCGCGGCGGGCTTTTTTCCCGGCGTCTTTTAGCGCGTTGATTTCGGCGTGAGCTTCTCCGGCGCGCTGATGAAAGCCGCGCCCGACAATTTCATCGTCTTTGACGATTACGGCGCCGACCATCGGGTTGGGGCTGGTTTGTCCCCAGGCTTTTTCCGCCAGCCGAAGCGCTTCCCGCATGTATTTTTTAGTATTCATATCGACAACCGGTATTGTTTGTATATGAATACTATATTTGGCCCGGATTCAAAAACAAGCGAAAAATATAAATCAGGCGGCTTAACGGTCAGAATACGCTTGAATATTTATATTTTTGTCATGTCGGGTAAACATAATCTGTTCCTCCTTTATGAAAAATTAACTTTTCCCGGGCATAACACGGTTTGAATTTTGTCCCTGACCAGTTCAAAACCGCCCGGAGCCAGACTGAAATAACCGTAATATTTATACGCTTCGCTGACTTCATAACCGCCTTCGCTGTAGATTTCGCGCGGCGCGAGATAACCGATGCAACCATCGGCATAGCCCACAACATAAAGCGGCTTAATGCCTGTCGCCTGTCGGAGCTGCCCGGCCATTTTTGAAAAAACCTCGGCGTTTATTCCGGCAAAAATCACCGGGCCGATTTGTAAAACATGAATATACGCTGTTATCGAACAGGGAGCTTTGCCGCCGGCAAGCAGATTTTTCGTTTCTTCATACCAGAGGCTCATTGCTCTCTGGAAACGGCTGGTTTCATAGCTGTCTTTACGGGTTCGGCAATATTGGCGCCGCAGTTCCATGATATCTTCCAATTGTGCGTCTGAAAGCGCATCCAGGGGAAGTTCAAATTCGGAAAACCTGGACTCAATACCGTCTTTCCTGGACGGTTTCAAGTTGGATATC
>Ga0172377_10008287_pt1 | contig 10658 bp, 6 predicted proteins | sample Pumphouse3metaG_FD_119749 | JGI IMG/M metagenome (GOLD analysis project Ga0172377, IMG submission 119749) | Leachate microbial communities from a municipal landfill in Southern Ontario, Canada - Pumphouse #3 metaG | ecosystem: Engineered > Solid waste > Landfill > Unclassified | place: Canada... | reverse complement strand
TCCGGCAGATTAAAAGTAGCTCCGGAACACACATCTGACAACGTATTGAAGATGATGAGGAAGCCTTCGTTCTCCCTATTCGAACAATTCAACAAAACATTCGACCAGATAAATAGGAAATACAACCTCAATCAGCAGATCATACCATACTTCATATCCAGCCATCCCGGTTGCACACAAGAAGACATGGCAGAGCTCGCCTGCAAAACGAAACGGCTGAACTTCAAGTTAGAACAGGTGCAGGACTTCACCCCCACACCAATGACACTCTCTACAGAAATGTATTACACGGGCATACACCCATACACACTGGAAAAAGTATGGACTCCACGAAACGCTCAAGAGAAACTAGAACAGAGAAAGTTCTTCTTTTGGTACAAGCGGGAATAGAGAAATCAAATAATCAATGACTTGAGAAAGATGAATCGGAACGATTTAATCAAAACTCTTTTTGGACAATAATAAAACAAACAATATGGAAGAATTTGAAAAATACAATCATTTCTTTTTTGTAGGCATAGCCGGCACCGGCATGAGTGCTATCGCACAATATCTTAAAGGCATCGGCAAACAAGTTTCAGGAAGCGACAGACTCTTTGACAAAGACAAGAAGATGCTCATCCAAGAACAATTTGAAAAGATGGGCATAAACTGCCACTTCCAAGACGCATCCGGAGTTGACGAAAAAACAGATGTTCTTATCATCTCCACCGCCATTGAGGAGAGTAACGTCGAACTGACAAAAGCGAGGAGACTAGGCATTCCCGTCATGAAACGATCTGAACTTTTGGCGTCCATATCCAAAACGAAAAAAACGATAGCCGTAGGCGGAACATCCGGAAAATCAACCACATCGGCCATGATATTCCACATACTACAAACCTGCGGAGCCGACCCATCCATCATGAGCGGAGCCGGACTCACCTCGCTACAGGAGAAAGGATTACCAGGAAACTCTTGGGTAGGGAAAAGTGACTGGCTTGTCATCGAAGCCGACGAATCAGACGGATCCATCGTCAACTACATATCAGAAATAAGCCTACTGCTCAACGTAGACAGAGACCACAAAGAATACGATGAATTAATGAACCTTTTTTCTCAATTCAAAGGAAACACAAGAGGCACATTCATCGTCAACCGATCCCATCCGATGAGCCGCAAGCTATCTCAAAACAAAACATCCGATTTCAGCTCAAACGGAGAAGAATCCGGATTTTACAGTTCCGAATTCCACCAAGAAGGATTCTCCATCAGCTTCAAATGCAACGGCATTAGCGTCAACATGCCGATAATAGGAAGACACAACATGGAAAACGCAACCGCAGCCATCGCAGCGTGCCATGCCGCAGGAATATCCATCCAAGACAGCGCGACCGCACTATCCAACTATCGAGGAATATACAGACGCACGCAACTAGCCGGCATTGCCAATGGCATCTATGTCATAGATGATTTCGCACACAATCCGGCCGAAGTAGTCTGCGCCATCAAAGCATGCCAAGCCGTAGGCAAACGAGTATTTGCATGGTTCCAGCCTCACGGATTCGGGCCTTTGAAATTCATGCACAAGGAACTAGAAACAGAGATTCCACAAGCACTACGTAGCTCGGACACATTCCTATTATCGAATGTCTACTACGCAGGAGGAACAGTCAGCAAAGACGTGACATCCACAGACGTAGCCACCGAGATGCTAAAACGCAACAGAAACATCGAATTCTTCCCCGACAGGGAGAAAATGCTTCCCTATCTGAAAGAAGAATGCAAAGGAGGAGACGTCATCCTCATCATGGGAGCAAGAGACAACACACTATCCGACTTCGCAAAAGAGATAGTTGAACATCTATCATAAACAGAAAGGAGGAGAATCGACGATTCTCCTCCTTCCCGTTTCCACCCTCCCTTTTCTTTTTCAAATGCGGATATATTTAACCGAAAGGACTCGCAACACCTGCCTTCCTAACAAAGAAAGGCTCAACTTGCTTTTTCTAGTTTGAGACGTCAAACTAACCAATTTCCAACCAATGATAGGATTTATGACCCGAGTCACATTATTTGCCTGATAACCCAAGCCAATAGCCGTCAATACGCTTTTCCTGTCCATATCCCCACCTTCCAGCAAAGAAAGGACCTCCACTACCTTCTTTCCCATTCGGAAAGATTCAATCTCCCCAATCAGGGCAGACAAAGATGCATCATCAAGCACACCTTCCGAAAGATTATCCGAAACAGAAGCCAAACCCGGATCAGGAAACAACTGACAACGTCCACCACGAACATCCTTTTCATCCGAATCAACGGCAGCACCACCCTTTCCCACTTTTACATTCCTAAAGGTAGGATAAGAAGACTCCGCCTTCCGACATCCATAAAAAGGGAGAGGCTCACTCGCCACGTTCAAATCATCATACATCTTAGAATAAACCCTAGGAATAATCACCTTAAACTCGTGCAAACCATCTCCATCCACATTTTCAAACCTTATTTTACCGTCAAACTCCAAAGCCCGCCTTATGCCACTACCCGCACCCGTATAAGGCAACAAATGGATGGCATTATTAAACAGAAGCTTATTTCTAGGACAAGAAGTTCCGATGCGAAGCTCATCAGCTGAAAGACCATAAGGCAAAGCACCCGGGCTAATAACCTCCACTCTATCATCAAAAACAAAGACACGGACAGGAGCCATCACCGCATAGTCTCGATGAATAAGAGCATTCACGACTATCTCGATCAAAGACTCATAAGGAAGCTCCAACTCACCAACCGAGTTGAACCCATACTCCACCTGCACATTACGAAGATTGCGGCGAAGAAAATCCATAATGGAACCATACATCTGAAGAAGATTACCTTCCAATACAGAATCATTCATCTTATCACGAAAAACAGTGGAAGTGATGCTCGTACCCATAAAGCAAATACACTTCACCGTATAAACAGGTTCATAATGCTGAGGCTTATTCCCGAACAACAGTTCGGCAGCCCAAACCAACTCCCCCTGAGCATTCATCAAATCCAGATTCTGAAGCAACTGCCGTAAACTCTGACCAGGAACAATAAGTCCTGCCAGTTCAGCCAAAGGACGTTGAGACATATCAGAAACAGAAAGGCCCGCATCCAACAATTTAGTACGGAAACGTTTAGTCAGATACATACGCAAGGTATTCTCATCTATATCGGCCATAGAGCTTCCAACGACCGACATTCTATCCGGCTCATAGCATCCACAGCTCTCCATCATCTGTACCAACTCCGAATTGTCAAACACCTTCCTCTTGTCCGAACCATTTTTAACCCAGACGATGCCTTTATTGTCCTTATAGGGTTTATTTACACCTTCCTTTATCTCAACAATCAAAACCACACCATCCGAGGTATGTACAGAATCCGTAAATATGGCAATGCTTGGTTTTACATTTTCACTAGCAGCATTCGCCAGAATAGAATTAGTTTTTTGCAGTTCAACATAATCCAAACCTTCTATGGCTCCGTTCTTGTCATTCACACCGATTATAAGCAGGCCTCCCTTCGAGTTGGAAAACGCAACCATTTCGCAGGCCATCTTATATGAATCTTCGGCTTTTTCCTTAAACTGGACTTTAGAGGTTTCTCCGCCTTGTATCAAACGTCTTAATTCAATTTCTTCCATAGTGTTCCTCTTTTATATTACACTCCACAAATGTAATATTATTTTATAATACTACAATTTTTTTACCGAAAAAAAAGCCCTTGCACCAAAATGCAAGAGCTTCAAGGGTGGAGCTGGAGGGATTCGAACCCTCGTCCAAACGAGGAACTAATACGCTTTCTACATGCTTATCTCCGCTTAGATTTTCGTGTCATGGCAAGACCGAAGCCACCAACCATAACCTTATCCTCTTTATTTTCATCGAAACAGCAAGGCCTGTCCCGACTATCCCCGATTTGTCTGCTCCTCCGTATCGGACCGCTTCAGGGCGTTAGCATCCGGGAGAAGTCTCGTTCCAACATCTAATGCCGGAATAAAGCTAATCTACTATAATTCGATTAAGCAGCAAGAGCGTAATTATCTTCGCCAGTTAAATTTTTGGTCTCCATATTATAGTGCTAGCCACCAGCGCACTGCATGCTTACATACCATTTCTACCCGCTGTCAAATCCAGTCAACCCCAATTTTTATCGTTAGAAAAAGTAAAGAAACGGAAAAAGACTCTTCTCCATCCATTTCTTAGCGACAAAAGTAAACATTTGCATTCTATTTTGCAAACTTTTCAGAGTCGCCACCTTAATAAAAATCCGCATTTGTGTTTTTTATTCATCAAACAAGCCATTTCGAGTGCAAAAAATCAAGCCTAGTCCATTTTTGATTTTGACGCATACAAATTTATAACTACATTTGCAAAATTTTCATTTTTCAGATAAAAGACAACTATATATGGCTATATTTATTAACGAAGTTTCCAGAACTTTTGGGGAATATCTTCTTATTCCCGGTCTGACCACAAAGCAGTGTACACCAAACAACGTCTCTCTTCAGACTCCTTTGGTCAAATTTAAGATGGGAGAAAAATCATCCATCAATTTGAACATTCCTTTCGTTTCTGCCATCATGCAGGCAGTTTCAGATTCGGGATTAGCCATAGAATTGGCTCGCAACGGAGGTCTTTCGTTCATTTTCGGTTCGCAACCAATCGAATCACAAGCCGAGATGGTAAGAAAAGTAAAGAAATTCAAGGCCGGATTCGTGACCAGCGACACAAATGTAACTCCTAACACATCTTTGTCCGAACTAATCAATCTCATACAATCGACAGGTCACTCCACGGTCGGAGTTACAGAAGACGGGACTCCTAACGGAAAGCTAGTCGGACTCATCACAAGCCGCGACTACAGAAGCGACAAGGAAGATTTGAGCAAACCGGTCAAGGACTTCATGACCCCGTTCAGCAAATTGACCATCGGCAAATTGGGAATGACACTTTCAGAAGCCAACCAAATTATTTGGGACAACAAGCTCAACACACTCCCTATCATAGACAAGAACGAGAACTTAGCATACTTCGTGTTCAGAAAAGACCACGACAGCCACCACGACAACCCTTATGAACTTTCTGACGGCAACAAAAAATTGCTCGTAGGAGCCGGAATAAACAGCCGCGATTATATGGAAAGAGTACCCGCACTTGTCGAAGCCGGAGCAGACGTTCTATGCATTGACTCTTCTGACGGTTATTCAGAATGGCAATGCGAAACTTTAAAATGGATCAAAGCAAAATACGGAGACAAGGTTAAGGTCGGAGCTGGAAACGTGGTCGACAAAGAAGGATTCGACTATTTGGCGGACGCCGGTGCTGACTTTATCAAAGTAGGTATCGGAGGTGGTTCCATCTGCATTACCAGAGAGCAGAAAGGAATAGGTCGAGGACAAGCCACAGCCATCATCGACGTAGCCAGAGCCCGTGACGAATATGCAGAAAAAACAGGTTTATACATACCTATCTGCAGCGACGGAGGTTTGGTCCAGGACTATCACATGGTGCTTGCCCTTGCAATGGGAGCAGACTTTCTGATGATGGGAAGATACTTCGCCAGATTCGACGAATCACCAACAAAAAAGATGACTATTGGAAACAGAATCGTCAAAGAATACTGGGGAGAAGGATCAAACCGCGCCAAAAACTGGCAACGTTATGACATGGGCGGAAATTCAAATCTAAAATTCGAAGAAGGCGTTGACAGCTACGTTCCTTACGCAGGAAAGATGAAAGACAATCTTGATCTTACGTTAGGAAAAATCAAAGCGACTATGTGTAGCTGCGGCTCCATAAGCATTCAGGAATTACAGAATACGGCAAAAATCACATTGGTGTCATCCACTTCCATTATCGAAGGTGGTGCTCACGATGTCATCTTGAAAGAACAGAACTAAGATTTTTCAAGCAAACAATAAAAAACGGAAGTCCCGTGCTGTGGTTAGCACGGGACTTCCATTTTTTATTTCGGACAAGGTCAACCATCCTCTTATCTTTTCCTGACTTTCAGCACACTACCATCCTCAAATTTCAGCAGATACAATCCGGGAACAAGATTGCGCAACCAATTACCTTCCCCATTGTCAAACCGCGCCAACAAAACACCGGAAGCATCATAAATTGCACCTGCAAGCACACCCGGCATCTCACTTTCAGAGGCTTCGATCTCCTCTGCATCCATAAGTATCGGACCTTCATAACCAGAAAATTCGCCTTCCTGCTGATACAACTTCACATAATTCACATACATTTTCGCTTCTCCACCAGACAATGCCGTAATCTCATTCACATTATAAATAGAAGGGAAATCGCCACCCACAGCCAAATTGAAAACAACAAAAAATGAATGATGGAAATAACGGCCAGGAGACAGACTAGAACTCTCGTCCGATATGTTCAACACATAATATGGTTCTATTTTCGGATACAGATCCCTATCCACATACATTTCTATACTATTCGGGCTCCAATAAAGTGTGAACAAATGGAAATTACCATCTTGCAAAGAATATGGCCAAGTGGAAAATTTCGAATAATTAGGATGGCTTCCATTGGAGACAGCGCCCCAATGACAGGCACCATTAAACAACAGTTCTTGCCGTCCCGTAGCAAAAGCGTCCGAATGTCCCATCTCCAAAACATCAATTTCACCACACCCCGGCCATGGATTGGAATAGATATCGTCGCCCAACATCCAAAACGCAGGCCACAATCCATTTGCCGTTTTCGGTAATTTTATGCTAGCCTCCAATTTTCCATATTGGAAACGCATCTTACCCTGCGTATTCAATCTTCCGGACGTAACATTTTTCCCACTATAATTTTCCTTCTTCGCCGTGATAACCAAGCAACCATTTCCTTCATTATCATCATATTCCTGAACATTCTGAGCGGTATAATATTGGAGTTCATTATTACCACCTCCATCTCCACGATTTTCCACATTCCAAACAGAAGGATCCAGGTATCTATCGTCAAACAAATCTTGCCAAACCAAACGATAGCCATCCGCCTCCCCTGTCCCTAACTGAGCCTTCTGGTCCACAGGTTCAGGAACTAGCGTCTTCTCCTTATACAGAGTCACATCATCTATGTATACCACCATGTCAGACGAGGCCGTCTCCGCTCGATCCACCATAACAAAGAAATCAGAATAATCGCCATAGCCTGCACCTCGCAAATCAAACGTCATCGTAACCCAATCCAAACTATTCGGATAATCCATGGTAGATTCATATGTGGCGGCATCCGGACCAGACTCCGCCTTGAACGAAACCTGCCCTCTCGACGTCTTTTTAAACTTAACGGAGGCATAGGCATACCCACTCGTATCAGAATCAATACTATACGTGTACACGCCCCGCAATATCACTCCAGCCCAACTCACAGACCCTGCCTTCCTCGTACATTTCAGCACACGTGCCGACATATTCTCCGAATCAGGAGATGGATTATCCACTATCTCAAAATAGAGATGGGATTCGTCATTGACAGCACTCCACAATTTCAACCCTCCTTCAAAATCGTCTATCAAAACAGACTCCTGCGAAAACAAAAGAATAGGGAAAGCACAAAAAACCAAGAAAATCAATCTTTTATTTGTCATAATACGCAAAACTTTTATTTGCAAATATAAACACACGAAAACGAAAATATAAATAAATGTCAACAAAATAAATTTTACTATTTATGTTTTCACAATTCCTCCTTTTTTAACCATTCAAAAAAAAGGATGGCACCCTCATTGTGATTACAAAGCATTTACGAGATACAAAATTTTAAACTTTCAAGTTATTTATCTACCTTCGCACATATAAAAACTAGATAGAAAGTATGGACTTTATCAAAATAATTCTAAAGCCAAAAAAAGAGGAATCTCTGAAAAGATTTCACCCATGGGTATTCTCAGGTGCCATTCAAAAAATATTAGGGAATCCGAATGAAGGAGACATTGTCGACGTCTACACCTGCAATAACGAATATTGCGCTACCGGACACTACCAAATAGGGTCTATCGCTGTCCGAGCATTCTCTTTCGAGAAAATAAATCCCGACTACGATTTCTGGAAAGGAAAGATACAAAAAGCTTATCAGCTAAGAGTCGCGTTGGGTCTAGCCGAAAATCCGAACAACAACACATATCGCCTCGTACATGGAGAGGGAGATTCCCTACCGGGACTCATCATAGACATATACGACCGGACTGCCGTCCTACAAGCCCACTCCATCGGCATACACATGATCCGTCAAGAATTGGCAAAAGCCACGAAGGAGGTTTTGGGTGACCAAATTAGAAATGTATTCTACAAATCAGAAAGCACACTTCCTTTCAAAGCCAACATTCAGGCAGAAGACGGATATTTGATAGGAGAATGCGACGACGAATGCCTGGCGATGGAAAACGGACTGAAATTTCACGTCGATTGGCTCAAAGGCCAGAAAACAGGATTTTTCGTGGACCAAAGGGAAAACCGCGCACTATTGGAGAGATATTCAAAAGGAAGATCAGTCCTAAATATGTTCTGTTACACAGGTGGCTTCTCTTTCTATGCGATGAGAGGTAACGCCAAACTCGTACACTCGGTAGACAGCTCCGCGAAGGCCATCGAGTTGACGAAACAGAATGTAGACCTAAACTTTCCTGACGATCCCCGTCATGAAGCTTACGCCGTAGATGCCTTCAAGTTCTTAGACGAGATGGATAACAACAAATACGATCTGGTCATCCTCGACCCTCCTGCCTTTGCAAAACACAGAGACGTGTTGCGTAACGCACTCCAAGGCTACAAAAAACTGAACGCAAAAGCTTTTGAGAAAATAAAGTCAGGAGGCATCTTGTTCACATTCTCCTGTTCTCAGGCCGTAAACAAAGAGCAGTTTAGACTGGCCGTGTTTAGTGCTGCCGCAATGACAGGAAGAAACGTCAGGATTTTACACCAACTCACCCAGCCAGCCGACCATCCGGTAAACATATATCATCCGGAAGGCGAATATCTGAAAGGGTTGGTTCTTTACGTAGAATAAAACGCTCCTTTTTCAGGACAACAACGACTAAGATTTTATTACAATCAAAACATGTACACGATTCTATTTTTCATAATAATAGCAATTCTAGTTTTAGACTTTGCTCTTGAGGCATATCTTGACCATTTGAACGGCAAGAACGTAAGCCTGCAATTACCAGACGAAGTTAAAGACATCTACGATGCCGAGAAATACAAGAAACAGCAACAATATTTTTTGGCAAACCAAAAATTCGGAACCATATCAGGAGGATTCAGTTTCCTGATCATGATGCTGATGTTCTTCTTTTTCGGTTTCTCTTTTATCGACAACATAGCTAGAGGTCTGACAGAAAACAGCATTCTAATAGCCTTGGTTTTCTTCGGAATTCTCTACTTTGCAAACGACATCGTAACAATGCCATTCGACATCTACCACACATTCGTGATAGAAGAAAAATTCGGATTCAACAAAGTGACTTCTAAACTGTATGCCATGGACACCATAAAAAGTTGGTGCATGACCATACTCATAGGAGGTGGAATACTCGCACTTCTTATGTTCATCTACGAACACACGGCCGAATATTTTTGGCTGATGGGATGGGGGTTAATGGCTCTCATATCCATCTTCATGATGATGTTCTACTCGGAACTCATTGTTCCCATCTTTAACAAACAGACGCCGCTCGAACAAGGAGAATTGAGAGATGCAATCGAACAATTTTGCGAAAAGGTAGGATTCAAACTCGACAATCTTTACGTCATAGACGGATCTAAACGAAGCACAAAAGCCAATGCGTATTTTAGTGGATTGGGGGCAAAAAAACGAATTGTACTCTATGACACATTGATTTCCACCCTTACCACGGAAGAAATCGTTGCCGTACTAGCACACGAAATCGGCCATTATAAGAAAAAGCACACCCGCACCATGCTTATTCTTTCCCTAATCAATTCAGGAGTCATATTCTTCATTCTATCTCTCGTACTAGGTCGATACTCTGAAGATTTCGCTGAAGCACTAGGAAGCCAGACGCCATCTTTCCAACTTAGCTTGATTGTTTTCGGAGTTCTCTACACACCTATTTCCACATTACTTGGAGTTGGTTTGAATGTCATATCCAGAAAAAACGAATATGAGGCTGACTATTTCGCAAAAAGCAACGGATTGGCTCAACCATTGGGAGAAGCATTAAAAAAGCTGTCCATCACATCACTCAGCAATCTCAATCCTCATCCTGCCTATGTATTTTTTCATTATTCACACCCTACCATACTACAGCGATTACAGAATCTGAAGAAATAGGGAGACTCGAAGAATACCTAAATTTGGGTGTTCCAAGGAAGAAGAAGAGGCAAGGTACACAGAATCATTCTACGAACCTTGCCTCTTTTTTAAAGCAACAACGTTCATGATAGACAAAACGTTCAAAACAACATCTCCTTTTTTAAGAAAACAGAATTCCCCGATCGGGAGAAAATGGCATATAAATTTTATTCTTCCAAAGAAGAAAATAACGTCCAAACCTGAGGCAGTATGGCACGAACACCATCATTATAAATAACAAAATCCGACAATCTCATTTTTTCCTCGTCAGACATTTGATTTTTAATTCTTTCATATATCGAATCCCGAGAT
>Ga0172377_10008283_pt1 | contig 10661 bp, 9 predicted proteins | sample Pumphouse3metaG_FD_119749 | JGI IMG/M metagenome (GOLD analysis project Ga0172377, IMG submission 119749) | Leachate microbial communities from a municipal landfill in Southern Ontario, Canada - Pumphouse #3 metaG | ecosystem: Engineered > Solid waste > Landfill > Unclassified | place: Canada... | reverse complement strand
CCCGATCTCCGGGGAGCACAGCGAGTGCTCGGCGGTGCTTCTGACCAAAAGAGGACCGGTCCTGATATGCGGATGCTGCCACGACGGGATCGGCCAGCGCATGGACCAGGTGGAGGACATGTTCGGCAGGCAGCCCACGTCCATAGTGGGCGGGCTGCATCTGTCTGGATCCGGCCACCAAAGGATAGGAAGAACCCTGGAAGATCTGGAATCCAGGGGTTCTCCCCACATCTACACGGGCCACTGCACAGAACCCAACGGGATGACCAAGCTGCGCATCAGATTCGGTCTCCGCGCTGTTTCCGACCTGTACGCAGGGACAGAGATCAGATTCGACCTGTCCCACGAAAATTCTAAAAATAATGGTCTGTAATCCTGTTCCGGAGGTAAAAGATGTTCTGGAGACTTAGGACCGCCGCGATGTTCGTCTATCTGACAGTGCTGCTGATGGCACTGGGGTGGCTTTTGATGTGGCTGATGGATGCTTTTTCCATCCTCTTCCTGGCGGTACTGTCCGCTATAGCTCTGTTAATGTGCTTCGCCACTTATTTCTGGTCGAAGAAGCTGGCACTCGCTGCTAACAGGGCGAGGATAGTAACAGAGGACCAGGAGCCCAGACTGTATGCGCTGGTCCGGGATGTGTCCATGAGAGCGGACCTCCCCATGCCCGAGGTCGGAGTCGTGGAGTCCATGCAGATGAACGCCTTCGCTACCGGAAGGAATCCGAAGAACTCCGCGGTCGTGGTCACGAGAGGGCTTCTCAGATTCATGCCCGAGGATGAGATACGCGGAGTGCTGGCACACGAGATGTCCCATGTGAGGAACCGGGACATACTGGTCATGTCTGTCGCATCTGCCATATCCATCCTTCTCACGTATGTGTCCAGGTTCGTTTTCTATGCCACCATGTTCAGTGACAGGAGGAATTCCGGCGCAGTGATCGTGGCCTTGGTAGCCAGCATCACGGTGCCCTTCGCCGCCCTGATGATACAGATGAGCATATCGCGGAAAAGGGAGTATCTGGCTGACGCTTCCGGCGCGGAGATCATAAACGATCCCCGTGCCCTTGCCAGGGCCCTCACGCGCCTGAAAGGCGATTCTGCGTCGCGGTTCTCCAGATCCGACAGCTCCAATCCGGCGGAGGACTATGCCACTGCCCACATGTGGATATCCTCTCATCTGGGAGGGGGGATAGGCAGCATATTCAGCACCCATCCGCCTCTGGATGACCGCATAGACAGGCTCAACAAGATGGCTGACAAGATGGGTCTGTGATCAGCGCACCGGTTCCCATTTCGAGAGCTCGTTAACCTTTGAGAGAGTGGAACCGCGGGTTATCTCCTCGCGGGTGCGGTCCTCCCTCTCGTGAACATCCAGTGCGCGGTTGGCGACTTCTACAGCCTTCTCTTTCGGAACTACCACTATGCCGCTCTCGTCCCCTATTATCCAGTCCCCGGTCCTGACCATCTGGCCACCGACCGAGATCTCCATCCCGATCCCTCCGTAGCCCTTGGGCTCCCCGGCGTTCGGAGCCACGGACCTCGAGAAAGCGGGGAAGTCCATGGCCTTGATATCGTCGATGTCGCGTATGGCGCCGTCGATCACCACGCCTGCAACGCCCATCATCACGGCGGAGTGACTGGCGAGCTCCCCCCACACCGCAACAGGGGATCCGCCGGCGTCTATCACGATCACGTCGCCCTTCTGTGCCCTGTCTATGGCTTCCACGGGCTTTCCCCAGTCGCCGTTCACCGTTTGGACGGTCAGGGCGCGTCCCGCCATCCTCTGCCCGGATCTTATCCGCGGCGTTATGCCGATCATGACACCGCGCTTGTGGAAGGCGTCCGATATATTGCAGGTCGAGACCTTCGAGAAAGCCTCGAAAAGCTCTTCCTCCCCGTATTTCTTCGAAAGGCCCGTATCGACCTTCGCGCCGCCCATGGCGGCCTTGACTGCGGCGGTGGCGGCCGTGATATTCGCCGTTTTCATTATCCCGCCGCCTACGATTATCACGCTGGCTCCCGCCTCCACATACATCCCTGCGGTCTCGGCGGTTATGCCCCCGGCCACCGCAACGGGCAGGGAGGTCTCGGAGACTATCCTCTTCAGAATGTCTATGGGCGGGTCCTCACCCCTCATCTGCTGATCTATGCCCATGTGAAGGCATACATAGGAGGCGCCCATGGCCTCCGCCTCCTTCGATCTCCGGACCTTGTCCGGGACGTTGATCATATCCACCATGATCTCTGCGCCGTATTTCCTGGCGGCTGAGACGCCCTCCTCTATTGTGGAGTCATCCGAAAGACCCAGTATCGTGACTATATCGGCTCCGGCCTTAGCGACTATCTCGACCTCCAGGGAACCGACGTCCATGGTCTTCGTGTCCGCCACGATCTTAATGCCGGGGAATTCCCTGCGCAACGTGCGTATGGACTCGGCACCCTCGCTCTTTATCAGAGGCGTACCCGCCTCCAGCCAATCCGCTCCTCCCGCAACGGATTCCCTGGCGATGGGGATCGCCCTGCTGGTCTGCATAAGGTCCAATGCCAACTGGAGTACTGCCATATTCTGTTAATCCGAAGCGGTTTATTTACATCTATTGAAAGAACGCCACTCAGCTCGCCCGTCTATCATCAAGGATCAGCTCGAAAACGATCATCATCGTGGCGCGACCACATCGTTCATGCCGTTTAAATCATCCTTGGTATGGGAAACACACATTATAATATTAGATATTAGAATTGATTAATTGATTAATATATTATAAATGCCCGCGGGGCGAATCAGAAAACGTTTAACGGGCGAGGAGCATCAGGGGCCGATACAGATGGCGCGCAGGAAGACACCCAAGAAGCTCAAGATAATATTCGTTGATGAAGTCAACGATATGCAGTCCCAGATCGCTGAGTATTTCCTTCGGGAGGAGTACGGCGATATGTACGAGGCCTTCAGCGCCGGGCCCAAGAAGGATTACATCAACTGCGAGCTGATATCTGTGATGTACCAGGCAGGGTACGATATGAGGAGGCAGAGGTCCAAGGATTTCGACTTCCCCGGCCTTCCGAAGAAACCCGATTATATCGTGTTCTTAGAGGAGAGCACGTACGATCTGCTGAAGGATGTAATGCCCTGGGATGCCAAGCAGATCCTGAAAGCGTTTAGGAGAGAGGACAGCTACAAAGGTGCCACGGATGACCTGGAGCTTGCGCAGATGATCACGTCCTTCGTTGAGAGCGTTCGCGTGTGGGTCAGCGAGACCTTCTCCGACCCGGATAAACTGGAAGAACTGGCCAGATGATACCTGTATATGTCTACGACAAAGGGCAGTGCGACCCCAAGAAGTGCACCGCCAAGAAGATGTTGAAGTTCGGTCTGGCCAAAGAGGCGAAGACCCTCTCCTCCATACCCAAGGGGGCGGTGGTGCTCTCCCCCTTTGCCGAGAAGGCCCTTTCCCCCGCCGACGCCTACAGCGCAAGGAAGGGCCTGGTGGTCATGGACCTCACCTGGACGAACATAGAAGGATTCCCCCGCGTCAGAGGTGCGGAGGAAAGAGGGCTGCCGTATCTTCTGGCATCGAATCCTATCAATTGGGGAAGGCCCATGGAGCTCAACAGCGCAGAGGCCGTTCTCGCCGCTCTCGTGATCCTTGGTGAGGAAGAGCAGGCGTCCTCGTTCATGGGACGCTTCAATTGGGCTCCCGAGTTCATGCGGCTTAACGGCAATCTTCTCTCGGACTACTCCAAGGCTGCGGACAGCCAGGGAGTGGTCCGAGTCCAGAGCGATTATCTGGATTCTATTCTATGATCCGATGCCGAACCAACCCTTCGTGTTGGGCCTCGTCAGGTAGATCAGGATCAGGACGGCCACGATTATTGATAATATGCTGAGTGACAGCAGACTCAATATGAGGCTCAATACCATGACTATGATCGAGAGCCACCAGGCCCAGCTCTTGCCCGACATCAGCCCGAAGCCGACAACGGTGAACAGTATGCCCATGATCAGGACGACAGCGGAACCCGCACCGACGAAGAGCCCCGCCTCGAGCACCTCGGTAGAGATCAGAGCACCGCCGACAAGCATGAGAATGCCCCCCAGAATCATCAGTATTCCAAACAATATTGAAAGTATCGCTATTATAGTTAGCAGAATAGGCCGATTGTAATCTTCTTGAGCCATGACGATGTTATCATGTTGGGTATTTAAAAAATGTGCACAGAACCCGTCATAACCGCCGATATATCTTTAGGGACGGCGATTCTACAGAACGATCATGCAGCCCGCTTTCGTCGAATATGTTTGGCTCATCTTCGGCGAGGACAAGATACCTACAAGGGAAGTTGAGATAAGACTCTACGAGCTCTTCGATTACAAATGCCCCGACGATCTGGTCAAATCACTTATGAAAATGAGATCCCTCGGATACCTGAAGGGGGAGGTCTCCGTCGAGATGGGCGGATGGGTCTGGTGGGTGGACGAGGAATGCAGGTCCGCTCCCGTCCGGAACGACGGCTGAAAGGCGACCGGAGTATGCTGGCCGCAGCATTCCGGATGTCAAAGATCCAGACCGGCATATCTATCCGCATTTCCGTGACCACGTATGTAAGATTTTAATACGCATAAGTAGGAAATCACCGTGGCAGTGTTTGACACGTGCCATAAGGTGATTCAAAATGAACAAAGGGAAAGTATTGCCGTTCGCGGTTGCGGCTGTGATGCTTGCCTCTGTTCTTGGGATTGTTTTCTCGCCCGTACCGGACGATGCTGAGATTCCAACCACAGACAGCATGCTTGAAGTCGGCGATGCGGTAGGCATAGGCGGTAGCATGTCCTATGAGGACATGGTCCGGATCTTCGCTCTGGATGGGGGAGAGGATTACGAGATAGACGACGAAAGGATCGAGAAGTTCCTGACACTGGGCGACCCTCTTCTGGTGCAGACGGCACCTGATACTGACGAAGACGGCATGACATCCGAAAGCGAGAGGATCCTGCTTGCTCAGTACAACACATTCGCGGTTCTCGAATTCATGGATGAGAAACTGGGTATAGACATCTCCGGTTCTGCGTCCATCTACGGGATGATGGAGCTGATACAGAAGAAAGAGGCGGATTATGTGGCCAAGATCGATGCGGCCGCCCGGATGGAGATCTCTCTGTACATGTCCCTGGGAAAGAGGCCGTTGGAAGGAACCTATTCCATGGACGATCTGGAGCAGATAACGGTCGCTCTCTTCCTGTACCTGTTCCCGGACATATCCGAGACGGCCAAGGATCAGATAGCCGAGGATAACGGCGGCTTCCTGCCGTCCCTCCTGGAGGATGAGAGCATCTGGGCGAAGCTCAGTCTGACCATGGCCTTCACGATCGGCGGGTACATGTACATGACCAAGACCGACAGCTCCGATTTCGAGGTCAGTGCATATCTGCTCGATATGAGGGCGGGAATAGATCTCAACCTTTCCAGCAATGCAAAGCTGGCCATAGCCCTGATCGACGGGGACCCGGGAATCACGATATCATATCCTGGGGAGACCCAGACCTATGGGGTAAGGGCAAGTGTCTCTGCATCCATGGAGGTCGTCTTCTCGGAAACATCTGCGGACTCCGTAATGCCCAGGATAGGAGTGGAGACCGATGCCAACGATAAGACGATAATCTCCTATTCAGACCCCTTGTGTCTCGTGTACCAGCACATCTCGCTCACTGCTTCTGCCGAGACCTACGGTAACGGGGTCGGCGGGCTTGCGATGCTTACAGGCGCACTGCCGTCAGAGCTCAGCACCGGCAGCGGTTACACGGTGACAGAGGCTGCGGCGAACTTCCATGACAGCACAGACCCCCTGGAGACACCCGAGTACTTTGAGATCGGCGTAGAGAGCGACAGAGTGGAAATGGGATTCAACGGAGGAATTGACGCCTATATGGAATATGACGCGGAGGCCGGGGAGTACACCGTGTTCTTCGAAGGCGATACGATGACATATCCCGTAGCCGACAAGACGGCACCCACGGTCTTCGGGCTCCTGATCGGCGGCTCCGTCATCCTGGACAGCGATGGCAAGAGCACGATATCCGGGGCGGTGAACTCCATAAGGAAAGGCATGCCGGGCGAGCTCGACTCGGTTTCCAAGGTGATATTCCTCGACAAGGATATGAAGAAGCTGAGCCAGATCACCATAACCAACGGAAAGAAGATCCCGGAATCCTCCTTCCCGCAGCTCAGCCTGACAGGCAAGACGGTGGTCGGGTGGAGCACCTCCGGCTACCAGATGAGCGAACTGGTCACCGAGAAAACGATCATAACCCACGATCTGATACTGACCCCGGTGATCGTCGATGACAAGACCGACGATCCGGTGTATCTGGGTTCCACAGGCAGCCTGACCTACCAGAGGATCGACGATGACGACTATGCCTTCGGTTCGGCGGACATACTGTCCGGCAAGAGGTATGTGGATTTCTACGAAGATGATGCCCTTGTATGCAAGTGGTATTTCAATCTTTATTCGTACAACGCCCAGAACCTTAAGCTGAAAGTGGAGAGGCTCGAACTGCCTTCCGAGGCCACGGAGGTCTTCGGAGACAGTAAGATGGTGCTCCTGAGCTTCGCAGGCTCCGGAGCCATGCCTGACGATACCCAGGTGTCCTATCCTGTCGGCAGTGACTTCGGGAACGGGCTTTTCGCCGTATACGAGGTCGTTGGCGACGACATAGTTCTCAGGTCATACGGCAGGGCCTCCGAGGGAATGGCCACCTTCAGTGTCAACCATCTTTCGGAGTACCTGATCGTGAAGTCCGATGTGGACCCGGCAGCCAGCAACGAAGTTGCAACAGATGATCCCGCGGACAACACGATGCTGTACATCGGTGTCGGAGGAGCCGCGGTTGTCGCGGTGATAGCCGGAACGGTCTTCTTCATGAGGCGCCCGTAAACATCTCAGCGGGGGGAGACCCCCGTACCTTATTTTTATCAGGCCTAACCGATACTTCTTTAGAAGAACGGGCACTATGGTGTAATGTTCCGGTTCCAAGGACAGCAAAGGAGAAGATATGGCCGCTAAATTCCAGGATAACGATGTGACGGCAGGATGGGAGGAGATCCTGTTCAAGGACGAGTACAGGCTCATGCTGTCCGACGTCCAGGCGAACTATCCTGCGAAGAGGAGCATATTCGTAGACTATTCCGATATCAACTCACTGAACCCGGACCTGGGAATATTCATGCTGGAGAATCCGGACTCGTCCCTGGACCTGGGAGAGAAGGTTCTGGCCAAGATGCTGCCCCCGTCCTGGGACCCGGCAGACGAGATAAACCTCAGGATAAGGAATCTTCCGAAGTATGCCCACGTGGAGGTTCGCCAGATAAGGGCGAAGCATTTGGGCAAGATGGTGGCCGTTACCGGCCTTGTCAGGAAGGCCACGCTGCCCAAGCCAAGGATGACCACGGCCCTCTACAGGTGCGTGAAATGCGATTCCGAGATCAGGATAAAGCAGCGGGGCATGCTTCAGAGGGAACCGGTCATGTGCGTGAACGATGCGTGCAACAGATCCGCCCTGAGATTCATATTGGATGACGCGCGCTCCGAGTACATCGACACCCAGAAGATAGAGGTGCAGGAGAATCCGGAAGGCCTAAGGGGAGGTGCACAGCCCGAGAGGCTGGCCGGATTCGTTGAGGACGATATAGCAGGCTTCGTGACCCCGGGGAACAGGGTCACGCTGAACGGCATCATAAGATCGTCCCAGAAGACGGAGAGGGACAAATCCACAGTCTTCGACATATTCATGGACGTGCAGTCCCTGGAGTTCGATCAGCACGAGTATGAGGAAATAGAGATAACCGCAGAGGACGAGATCAGGATAAAGGAGATGTCCCAGACCCCGAATCTGATGGATGAGATAATCAGGTCAATATCCCCCACCATCTACGGGCTCGAGAAGGAGAAGGAGGGTGTTGCGCTCCAGCTGTTCGGCGGCTCCCACAAGGAGATGGACGACGGCACGGTCATGAGGGGGGACATACACATACTGATGGTGGGAGACCCCGGAGTGGCCAAGTCCCAGCTGCTGAGATACATGAGCAATCTGGCTCCCAGGGGGATATACGCATCAGGCAAGTCCGCATCCGCCGCCGGTCTCTGTGTGAGCGGGGACACCCTTCTGTTCATGGAAGGATCCAAGGAGAGGATACAGGACTTCGTGGAAGCCAGGATGAACGATCCCGAGGAATACAGGCCCGGGATATTCAGGCAGAGGGCCGACGGTGCCAAGGTCTTCTCGATGTCCCAGGTAGGCTCTTTGAGATATCACCCCATATCATATGTATGGAAGATCAAGACCCCGGACCGGCTGATAAAGCTGACCGCGGGCAACGGGAACGTGCTCGTGCTGACACCGGAGACGAAGCTGCAGGCCATGAAGGACGGCAGATTCGACTGGTTCGAGGCCGGCACCATATCCACGAAGGACATGGTCGCCACCGTGGACCATAACATGCGGTTCTCGCCCGTCGTTTCCGCCGAGGTCCTCACGGAGGACCTTCCCGATTACGTTTACGACCTTACGGTGGACCAGTCCCACTCCTTCGTCGGCTCCGGATTCATGATACACAATACCGCAGCAGCGGTGAAGGACGATTTCGGCGACGGCAGATGGACGCTGGAGGCCGGCGCCCTGGTCCTTGCAGACAAGGGCTTGGCCTGCATCGACGAACTGGATAAGATGAGCGCGCAGGACAGGTCATCCCTTCACGAGGCGATGGAGTCCCAGAGGATATCGGTGGCCAAGGCCGGTATAACCGCGACACTTCAGTGCAGATGCTCTCTCCTCGCCGCCGCGAACCCGAAGTACGGCAGATTCGACGAGGATGAGAAGATAGCCGGTCAGATCGATCTGCCTCCCGCCCTCATGTCCCGTTTCGACCTTATATTCGTCATGACGGACAAACCGGAGGAGAAGAGGGACCGGGACATAACAGGCCACATACTCAACGCCCACCGCAGGGGGCAGGTCAGGATGCGCGGCGAAACGGAGAGCGAGGAGTCGAAGAGCATACTGGCGGAGACCGATGATATAAGACCCGTTTACTCTGAGGAGATGATCCGCAAGTACGTGGCGTATTCCAAGAAGATAATCCCGGTCATGACCAAGAGCGCCCAGGACCTCATAGAACAGGATTACCTCTCGATAAGGAAGATGGGAAGCGGGAACAACGCTTCCGTCCCGATAACCGCCAGGCAGCTGGAGGCATACGTCCGTCTCTCGGAGGCATCAGCCAGGGCCAGGCTCAGCCCCAGGGTGGAGCCCAAGGATGCCCTGAGAGCGATAGATATGGTACGCTATTACCTGGGGAAGATCGCGGCCAATACCGACGGGACGTTCGAGATAGACAGGATGGCATCCGATTTCACCAAGAAGGACCGGAGCGGAGTGAGAACGGTGCGTGACATAATCACGGCATCGGGCAAGAACGGCATCTCGGAGAACGAGATAATCTCCCTGGTGAGCAAGGACGGGATCTCCGCTCACACAGTGAAAGAGCTTCTGAAGAAGCTCAGGAACTCCGGCGAGATCTACAATCCCTCGGAAGACAAATACGCATTGATGGATTGATATGATAGCAGTACGAATACACGCCGGTAAAGAGGACATGCTCCTGGCCGCCTGCGACGAGGATCTGGTAGGCAAGGAGTTCAGAGAGGGCAGGATGAGACTGAAGGTCTCCAGGGAATTCTACATGGGGGAGCTGGTCTCCGAGGAGACGCTGGTGGAGAGGCTGAAGTCCGTGTCCGTGATCAATCTGGTAGGGGAAAGGGCCGTTGCCGTGGCCGTGGAGCAGGGCCTTGTGGACCCTGAATGCGTTCTGATCATAGACGGCATAAAGCATGCACAGGCGGTGAAACTTTGATGTTCTGCGTCGAGTGCGGCAAGGAGACCGACAAGACCGTTGACGGGGCCTGCGTGGAATGCTTCGTCAAGGACAAGCCCCTGGTCAAGCTCCCTCACCATGTGGACCTCCAGATATGCACCAATTGCGAGGAGTACGCACTTAACAAGACCTGGGTGGAGATGGAACCCTCGGAAGCCGTTGAGGAAGCGGCCCTGGGAAGGCTCTCGGCCATAAAGGAGGCCAGGGTTCTGAGCGTAGGCACAAGGGTCACCAAGCAGGACCAGAAGACCTACAAGGTGGAGATGGAGGCGGACCTGGAGATACGCGGCACGGAGGTCCGTGCAGAGGCGAGCACCCTGGTGAGACTGAAGAACACCGTGTGCAAGAGATGCTCCAGGCAGCTTGGTAACTATTACGAGGCGATATTGCAGATAAGAAGCGACGGGGCCCTGGAGGACAGCCTCAGGGACGAGGTCGTAAGAAGGGTCAGGAACGACGTGGAGGGGCAGTCCAAGACCGACAGGAGGCTCTTCATCACCAGCGTGTCAGAGGTGACCGGGGGCATCGATATCAAGCTGTCATCCATAGCCCTGGGCAAGAACATCTCCCGGGATCTGGCGGACCGCTACGGCGCGGAAACGAAGGAATCGTTCTCCCTGGTGGGGCAGGCAGCAGACGGGTCGGAGACCCACAGGGTAACATTCCTCGTGCGACTGCCCGAGCACAGGGTCGGAGACGCGGTGACCTTCGACGGGAAGCTGTACAAGCT
>Ga0172377_10008281_pt1 | contig 10662 bp, 7 predicted proteins | sample Pumphouse3metaG_FD_119749 | JGI IMG/M metagenome (GOLD analysis project Ga0172377, IMG submission 119749) | Leachate microbial communities from a municipal landfill in Southern Ontario, Canada - Pumphouse #3 metaG | ecosystem: Engineered > Solid waste > Landfill > Unclassified | place: Canada... | reverse complement strand
CTATCTCATGCACATCTCCCTTGACGGTGGCCAGGATAATCTTGGGTCGGTCGCCCTCTTTATCGCGTTGCCGGGCAAGCAGAGGCTCGAGATGAGTCATGGATTTCTGCATGGCTTCGGCACTGAGCATAAGCTGCGGCAGGAAGTATTCTTTGCGCTCGTAGCGTTCGCCCACTTCAGTAATGCCGGGAATAAGCACCTGGTTCACCAGCTCCTGCGCCTTATGTCCGGCAGCCAGGCATTTTTCCAGCAGTGCGGGCATGCTTTCTGGCTTGCCGCTCAGCAGCGCCTGGCGCAGCTGCACGGCAGGCTCCAGGGTAGCTGCCTCCACAGTCTTGGTCACCGTCTTGCTCTGCGCAAAGTGCTCACAGAAGGCGCGCGCATTGCGGTCCTTGCCGGAGAGTGCCTCGGCGGCCAGCTTCATATGCATGAGTTCTTGCTGCAAAGGATTGATGATTGCCAGGTTCAGACCCTGGCTGATGGCCATGGCCAAAAAGGCCTGATTGATCAGGTCGCGCCTGGGCAGTCCAAAGCTCACATTTGAAAGCCCGCAGACGCTGAGCAGACCCTGGTCTTTGCACCAGGCCAGCTGCTGCAGGCTGAGCTCTGCGGCAGCCTGGTCGGCAGAAATTGTCATGATAAGCGCATCTATGCAAAGCTCCTCGCGCTCATAACCGTATTGCTGACAAGCCTTGATAATCAATTCAATGCAGTTGATGCGCTCTTCCAGGGTTTTTGGTATGCCTTCCTCCGCCAAAGGTAAAATGATGAGCATGGCGCCATACTTGGCGGCTATGGGCAGGACTTGTTGCAGGCGCTCTGGTTCGGCAGAAATGGAGTTGAACAGGGCGCGTCCCGGGTAGAGGCGCAGTGCCGCCTCGGCGACCTCCGGCTTGGTGCAGTCTATGCAGAGCGGCAGCGTGCTGCTGCGCGATAGACGCATGACGGCTTCGCGCATGGTCTCGGCCTCGTCAATGCCAGGCATGCCTACATTGACCTCGAGCAGCTGCGCGCCGCAGGCTTGCTGCTCCTCGGCATACTGTAGCAGCAGCTCAAACCTGCCTTCGAGCAGCTCGGCCTGCAACTGTTTTTTGCCGGTGGGGTTTATGCGTTCGCCGATTACCTTGAAAGGCTCTGCGCGGTCCAGGCGTTCATAGCTGCGCGCTGAGCTTAGCAGCCCTGAGACTTGAGGCTGCAGCGCCGGCGGCTCTTGTTTTGCGAAGCGCTCATGCAAGGCTTTGATGTGTGTGACATCAGTTCCGCAGCAGCCGCCGAGGATGCCAGCACCAGCCTCGAACAGGGACTGGGCATGTAGCCCGAATGCCTCGGCCTGCATGGAAAAACTGGTTTGACCGTCGCGGAAACAGGGTAGCCCGGCATTAGGTTTGGCCAGCAAGGGGATTTTGGCGTATGGCTTCATCATGGCGATTATGCTGCACATTTCCTCCGGCCCACTAGAGCAATTACAGCCGAAGGCGTCTGCTCCCAGCGCCTGCATGGTGATCAGTGCGGCGACCGGGTGGTTGCCGGTCAGTGTGCGCTGACCAGCCTCGAAGGTGAGCGAAACCATGACCGGTAGCTGACAAAGCTCGCGTAGGGCCAAAAGCGCCGCTCGTGCTTCCTGCACATCCATCATGGTCTCCACCACAAATCCATCTACACCGGCCTCCAACAATGCGCTAGCCTGCTCTTTGTAGACTTGTAGCGCCTCCTCGAAGGGAAAGTCGCCGCTGGGTTGCAGAAATTGCCCGGTAGGTGCCAGGTCGCCAAAGACCAGGCACTGCGGAGCGGCTTTTTTGCTCAGCTCTACCAGGCCCATATTGATCTGGCGGCACTGCGCTTGCAGGCCGAATTCAGCCAATTTCAAGCGATTGCCTCCGAAAGTGGGCGCGAAGACAATATCGGCGCCGGCCTGGGCATAGCCGCCTTGCACTTCCAGAATGGCGTCCGGATTATCCAGCAGCCAGGCCTCAGGGCATGCGCCGCTGGGCAAGCCGCGCTTGATAAGCTCGGTGCCCGTGGCCCCGTCAAGCAAAATGATTTTACTGGCCGCCAAGGCGGCGAATTCTTCTCTGGTCATGGTCGCAATTTCCTCAGGGGAATTTTCATGAAATACTTCGTGTTCACTTCAGTCCTACTGCCTGCATGAGTTCTTTGAGTTCGGGTCTTCTGGCGAGCATATTCAAGGCCAGGTAGCACAGCGCGCCGGCAGTCCCGGATATGAGCAAGAGCAGCATACCATGCAAGGCTAGCTCTGGCCTGATTCCCAGGATTGTTCGCGTCAGCAAAAAACCTCGCATGCTCCAGGTCACAGCACCGGCAGCCGCGGCCAGCACAGTCAAGCTCAGCAAGGCTATCAGTATGTGCCTGGCCTGCCAGCTTTTCTGCCGCTTTTGATTAAGTTTCAAAAGCAGTATCACATTCAGCCAGGAGCAGACACTAGTGGAGAGTGCCAAGCCGCCTTGGCTTAAAAAACGCATCAGCAGCAGGTTCAAGACCAGGTTAAGACACATGCAGAGCAGGGCGATCTGCACCGGTGTTTTGGTGTCCTTGCGGGCGTGAAAAGGATTGCTGGCAACCTTGGCAAGACAAAATGCAGGCAGACCCAGCAGGTAAAAATTTAAGGTCCAGGCGCATTGTCGTGCCGCTTCTGCGGTGAAGGCGCCGCGCTGAAAAAGCAGGCTGACGGTCTCAAGGCTCAACGCACGCAGCAGGAAGGCACAGGGCAGCGCCAAAAACAAGACCATGCGCATGGCGTAGTCCAGGCTGCTGCTCATCTCCGCCTCGTCCTGTCTGGCCCAGGCTCTGGACATGCTGGGCAGGCAGACCACGCTCATGGCGACGCCGAAGATACCCACCGGCAGATAGACCAGGTGCTGGCTGAAATTCAAAGCGCCTACGGCAGCCGAACCAAGATACAACCCCAGGATGCGGTCAACCAGGGCGTTGATCTGCATCACGCCGGCTCCGACGATGCCAGGCAGCACATTGCGGCAAAGCAGCTTCACCTGAGGACAGTTCCAGCTAGGATTGAAGCGGTAGACAAAGCCTTGTCGCCGAGCGGCCAGTAGCAGGATAAGCAGCTGTAAAAGACCGGCCAAAATCGCGCTGAGACAAAAAAACAACAGCGCCATAAACTCGCTGTTGAGCCAAAGACGCGACAGCAGCAGTATGGAGAGAATCTGAACCAGGTTGAAAACAATCGGATTGAGGGCCGGCAGAAAAAATCGCCGCAGGCAGTTGAGTATTGCCGCAAATGCGCCGCTTAGACAGATAAACAAGGCGTAGGGCATGAGCAGCGGCAATATGGTCAGGGTCAGACGCACGCGCAGCGCCGTGTCAGCTGGCAAAAACGCCAGCCCTAGCAGGCTGCCGGCGGAAACGCCGACAACGCAAAATAGCAGCAGGGTAAGCTGCAGCGAAATGGCGCGTTCAGCCAGCAGCCAGGTCTCCTCCTTGCCGCGGGTCTCCAGGCTGTCGGCGATAATCGGCACAAAAGCCTGATTGAATGCGCCTTCACCAAAGAGGCTGCGCAGGCTGTTAGGAAATGCGAAGGCGACTTGAAAGGCGGCCTGAGCCACATCGCTGGCACCCCAGTACCAACTCATGGCGATATCGCGCAAAAGACCAAAAATGCGGCTGCAGAAGGTCAGGCTGCTGATGGTCAACATCGAGCGCCCCAGGTTTTTTTCACACTGAGCTTGATCGCTGCATGCAGGCATGGTTTTGGCTTTGCGCCTCAGAAATTGGTTTTTGGACACTAAGACACACTAAATCACTGCTTTTTTTCGGCCAGCAGGCTGTCAATGATTTTTCGCGCTATGCTGCCTGGCCTAGGCAGATTGGGCAGTTCATCTAGTGTGTACCAGCCTGCCTGGTCTATCTCCTCGCCGTCAGGATTCAGCTGGCCGCTTTCGTAGTCTGCCTGGAATCCCAGCATCAACGAACTGGGGAATGGCCAGGGTTGACTGCCCCAGTAGCGTATGTTTTTGATGTGCAGGCCCACTTCTTCTAGCACCTCGCGGGCCACGGCTTGTTCTAAGCTCTCGCCTACCTCGACATAGCCGGCTACTAGGCTGAAGGTGTTGCCCGGAAAATTGCGGTTGTGCGCCAATAAGATACGGTCGTCCTTGGCCACGGAAACAATCACCGCAGGGTTGATGCGCGGATAGTAAAGCTCTTGGCAAGCCGGACATATGCGGGCGCGCTCGCCTTGTTTTTCTTGCAAAGGGCTGGCACAGGCGCTGCAGTACCGGGTCTGCTGCCGCCAGTGCAAGAGCTGCTTGCCCATGCAGGCAAGGCAACCCTGCTCTGGCTCGTGAAAAGCAAGAACCTCACGCAAAGAAACTAGCCTGCCGGAAGCCGAAGGCTCTAACTCCTGCGAGCTGACCGCATACAGCGGACGCCCTCCCCAGGTGCCGAGAAAAGCGCTGTCCTGAGGCCGGCTGCTGAGCAGACCCTGATAGCCGCAGGCGTGCAGCAGCTCCCCGCTTTGTGGATTCAACAGCAGCTCGCCCTCTGAATTATAGAGCAGACAGGGATCCTCGGGTTTACAGGCGTACTTGGAGTAGACTCCAACGCGAAATTGCCAGGTTTCTAACATAAGTTCAAACGGAAATTGAGTAAAATACTACAGCAAGGCTAGCTGTTGTAGAAAAGAGCAGAAAAGTGAGGATACAAAAAAGACCCCATCCAAAAAGTTGCCCGGACAGGAATTTGGACACGAAGACACACAAAGCTACACTAAGACACACAAAGAAGTCTTCGTCTAAAAGGAGCATTGCGCCAAAAATTGCGTTTTCATGCAATTTCAGCGTTTTTTCCGTTTTTTTATTGTAGCGCAGAGTAGCAGCAGAAACAGATGGGCAGAACGGACGCTTGCATTACATTATAGGACAAAAGTTTGACGCAGACCGCTTATTACTTCCGGCATAGTGAACGGCAAGCCGAGCGCTTGGAAGTCTACTGACTCATTGCCCAAGCGGTCGATGAACATTAAGACTTCCGTATGGATGCTTGGCGGCAACGCGATCCGGCTCTGCGGAGTCAATGCGGCAAAAAGGCGGCAAACGTCATTTTTATGCTTGCGGATATTCTTCGCATCCACCGCTTCCCCGGCGGCTTTGCGGACGGAAAGATCAAGGTATGCCTTGGCTTTAAGAACTATCAATGATTCCGCCGACAGCAACGACAGTCCATCGACCCGACGTTTGTGCGTTTGGATTAAGTGGTAGTAGTCATCGTCAAGCAAGATGGCAGAAAGACTCGAAATTTCGTCGTCCATCGGGATCGGGGTCAACTGGCTCTCCGCATGAGCTGCGAAAGTGTCCGGTCGCCGGGAAAAAAGTTCGAGCATCTCCGGAAATTCCGGGTGTGCCGGTTTACGAAAACGGTAAAGTTTGCGCTCTCCTTTCGATTTTTCCTGAATCTCGTATGCTCCGTCTTTGACGAACTGCCAGAAGGCGCGACCGAACTCGGGAGTCAATACTTCTAGGCAAAGCACTATGTCCAAATCGCGGGTGGCGCGAAACGGCAACGCCGCATGTTCGAGCAATACATCGCAAGCCGCGCCACCAATCAGGACATAATTGTCGGTATAATCGGCAAAGCGCCTGCGGAACAATTCAAGACCTCTTACCATAAGACTGCGTTCATGAGTTCGTCAAGAGCGATTTGAATTCGCTCGTCCAACTCGTCTTTCAGGGTTAAGTAAAGTGAAAAAGAATCTACTCCATCAGATGTTATGAGCTTAGGAGAGTATAGCCAAAGCTGTAACAGAATCGGAGCGAATCTCTTGGGAACGACGGGAATGTAACCCAAGCGGTTGAATTCACTCGCATGCACGGCGTATTCGCGCCGCTTCGATTCTGCAAGCAACGTTCGCCGTGCCAGTGCGTTAACCCCAGCGACGCAAGGCGACAACGCCTCTGGAAGTTTTTCCAGACCGACGACACGGCGGCAGGGATTCTTCAAAAGTGGTAAGGCATTTTGCCATAATTTTTTGCCGGATGGAAGAAAGCTCAAACGCCGGGATGCCCCGCTTCGTTGGGCAAGATGGAAAAATTCGAGTTCATCAAACGCCCTGATCACGCTGATTCTGGAATAGCCGGAAAACTCCTGGGCCATTGCGATGGATAAGGGTTCCGGGAATTTCCGATTTAATTGCCCGAGAATGAGAAGTTGTGCCGTATTTCCAAGTCCGGAGAACTCTTTTGGAGCAGCGGAGGATATTTCGGTGAATGCTGCGTGGAGAAAAGGTAGATACAACTGTCGATCAGGAACGATAAACGGAACATGCCGTTTTAACAAACGCCCGCGGTTATAGCTAATCAAACTTGTCGCCGTGTAAACAGCCGGAAGTTTCGCATATCCGGCAACAAGTTCGCTATGCTTGGCGATAGAGGCAGGAGTAAGGGCGGTTTTACCCCGGTCGAACATCAAGATGAATTGCTGATTGTTCAGGGTAGCAAGCTGGAAATCGTAGCTGCCCTGCAACAAGTACGGTAATCCGCCGCCGTCGAATGGAGCAAGAGTCAATTCCGCTCCAAAGAGCTGGTGAATGTAGAGTTTCAGCTTTTCCATCATGACAAAACACTTTTTATATTTTACTTTTGCTAAAGTATAATATAAATGATACTCATGCAAAAGTCAAATATTGTTCAATGTGTCTTCGTGTGTCTTCGTGTGTCTTCGTGTCCTCCCCCTTCGTGTACCTTCGTGGTTCAGCAACATTTAGAGCTGTTTTTCGATAATCTTCATTACCTGCTGGTATTCGCTGCACACTTGGAATTGAGGATACGTTTTCACCACTAGGTCGGAGGGCCTGAACAGTATACCCAGCTCGGCTTCCTGCAGCATGGCTATGTCGTTGAATGAGTCTCCCATGGCCATGACCTCGTAGTTAAGCTGTTTCAGTGCGAGCACGGCATGTCTTTTGCCGTCTAGCAGCCTCATCTTGTAGCCCACTATGTTGTCTTGCTCATCGCAGAGCAGTGAATTACACAGCAGGGTAGGGTAGTCCAGCTTGCGCATCAGGGGCGCGGCGAATTCGTAGAAGGTGTCTGAAAGTATGACAAACTGGCATTTTTCTCTTAGCCACTGCAGATATTGCCTGGCGCCGGGCAGCGGTTCCATCTCCGCAATCACTTGTTGGATATCGGCTAATTTCAACGAGTTTTCTTTTAACACGCGCAGCCTGTGCTGCATAAGCTGATCATAATCGGCAATGTCCCTGGTGGTCAGCCGCAGTTCGGCAATGCCAGTTTTCTCGGCAAAGGCTATCCAAACTTCGGGCACCAGCACGCCTTCGAGGTCCATGACGAGGAACTTGATTCTCTGCTGCATTCCTTTTCCTTATGCAAAAATGGGTGGAGCCAGCCTCGCTGCTCTTCGGTTATAAGCAGCTGCGTCTGCGAGTGGCAAATCGGCTAATATCCTAGTATGGGGTATACACCGCGTACTTTTTGGCCAGGGCGTTGATTTCTTGGTTAAGTCGCTGGGTTTGCTCCTGATTGACGCTATAGTTGCGCTGTGCCAGGAGATGCAATATTTTTTGCCCGGCCCATTCGCGCTGCAGTTCGGCGCCGCCTACCATGCAATCGCGGTACTTTTTGCGAAAGATCAGGCTGCGTCTTTTCAGCTCGGCATCCTTGCCGCTCAGGGTCAGCACCAGCTCCTCCTCGATATTAGCGAAGCGTCCATACAGGCGCAAAGACTCTTTGCGATAAAGATGCGGCAGCGAGCGCGGGTAGATATCGCGGCTCACCGGCCCTTCGGCGCTGTAAGCCAGATCCATAATAATCAAGCTGCTGTGGTTGCTGATATAGTTCACCAGCCGGTCCTGCAAGTCCTCGAGCTGGTCCACATGGCATTGGCTGCCGCGGTTCAAGTAGCCGAGGAAATCAAGCAGCTGACGGTTAGCCTGGCGACCAGCACTAAATGGGAAAATAGAGACATTGCCGGGATTCACGGCATTTATCTGGCGCAAAAAGACTGGCGGCTCATAGATATTGACAGTGGACTGTCCGTCGGTTAAGACGAAGATATTCAGGGGTCGATTGGCATTGCCGTTGCTGTCGCGCACGAAAGGCGCGATGCTGCCAAACACGTCGGTCATGCCGCCGCGCCACAGCGAGGCGATATACTTGTCGGCCTCCTCCAAGTTGGCCGGATTCACCGGCTGATAGTTCTGAAACAGTGATTTGCTCACTGTGGTAAAGGCCACCACGTTGAAGCGGTCCCTGGGGTTAAGCCTGGCCAGCGATTCGCGAGTGGCCGCCTTGAAGCGGTTGAGCTTGGCCGGCGAGATGCTAGTCGAGTGGTCGATAAGAAAAAGCGTGTCCTTGGCGATGTCAGCGAGAGCCTCGCTGTTGGCATTGGGTAAGATATCAACCTGGAAGCAGCCGGCATTGCCCACGCGGTCTTTGACTATACGCACCTCGATATCGACAAAGCCGTCAAAGGGCAGTTGCGCCATGTCCGACTCTATTCGTGTTGGCGTCAGCATTGGCGCCAAGTCCGGTTTTGTCGGCGTGGTTGGGGTTGGTTGCTTCGTTTTTCTTTCAGCCTGTTTAAGCTCCTCGACATCAATTTCTGGCAGGGCGAACTTGGGTCTTTGGCCGGGCTGCAGGCTAAGAGCGAAAGAAGCCCCTTCGGGCATCTGCAGCGGCCCGTGCTGCGCCAGGCTGGGCAGCAGCGGCAGCTCGCTGCCCTCGCGCTCCAGCTTGGGAGTGATGATGCGGCTGGGCAAGGTCTGCCGCGGCAGAGCCAGCTTGGCGTAATCGATTTCGATGATCTCAGGACGCGGCGCGCTCAAAGCTCGCGGCAGCTCGGCGCCGCCAGGCTTTAGCGGGCTTGGCTCAGGCTCACGGCTTTGAAGCTTAAAGCTGGGCTTGGGAATATCCAATAAATCGTCTTTAAGGAAGATATCCTCGATTTTACGCTGATTGGCCAACTGCCGGCTCTCTTTTTGCAGACTGCCGCGCAGTTCCTCCTTGTCCACAGCAAGCATATCGGGGCTTTTCTCCTCAGCCTGTGTTTCTACCTTGGTTTTAGGCAGCTCGGGCAATATGGTTATAGGAAAATCCGTGGCGATCGCGTTTTGCCGCTCTTTGTTCTGCAAAGCACTGACGTCAACCAGCATGTCGGCAGACAAATACAGCAGCAACAAATGCAGCAGTAATGACAGCGACATGGAGAATACGATGTACCTGGATAACTTCATCAGTTTGCCTGCGCAATAGTCTATAAGCTGAACACATACATAATGTATCTGCTAAAGAGCGCCTTTGCCAGCCAAAACATAAGTTCCCAGCTAAATAGACCGCGCCCAAAAAGACCATGAACCACAAAGGCACACGAAGAAGGAGGACACTAAGGGGCACGAAGAGACACTAAGACACACTAAGGGCTTATGCGGCGCCCGTTTTGGTTTGTTGGGAAAAGGGAGCCGGTCAAAGCAGAAAAACTTGATGAAATCGAATAAAAACGCAAATTTCCTGCTAAAATTTTAATTTTTTCTAGAGAATCTGTCCATTTGCTGCCCTGAAAGGGCAACCTAATACAGCCCAGGGTAAGCGAGGCTCCGTAGGAGCCGAGCGCCACCCTGGGTAAAAGCCCCCCCCCGAATCCGGCGCCCTGTAAGGGCGCCACTAATCTGTTGAATGGCAGGGAACGGGAGCGGGAACGGGGAGCAGCCTAAAGGCTGTACTACATACCTGGGACGGAAACCGGCCAGGTGTCTATTGGCGCTAACTTAAGCCTGAAAAGTGTTGTTCTCCGCCGGCTTTAGCCGGCGAGGCTTTTTTGTTGAAAACCAATGAAAACAAGTGCAGCCAGGCAAAATGTCAAAATCATGCCAAATTTGTTGTTATTCATAATAAGTGAAAATCGTACATGACCAGTCCATAGAGTCCATACAGTCCATAGAGTCCATACAGTCCATAGTGTCCATACAGTCCATAGTGTCCATACAGTCCATAGTGTCCATATAGTCCATAGCGTCCATAGCGTCCATACAGTCCATAGAGAGCATAGAGACTGTCAATCCTAAAAACTTCGTGTGTCTTAGTGTCCAAAAAATGACACTCTGAGTATCGCAGAAAGATACGAGGTGTTCTTCTGCTACGGCATCAAACACGACTTTAGCGGCGCTGAAATCCGAGGTTCAACTACTTCTACGCGATCCAAACCACATTTGCGTCGGGGAAGGAGAAGGGCTTCACGAAGTTCTCCCGGATAACCAACATCCACCTGACTTTGTGGAAGGCACATTCCTAACTGTTGATCCTTGAGTCGATTTTTACGGCCTTATCCGGACGAAAGCGTTTGACAATCGGCCTCGGGCTAAATATATTAGAGGATATTTTAAGTTGGGGAGACTGTGCCCAGTATTCCCGTTAACGCCTCTGGCGCAGCCAGAAAACCAATTCCCCATGAGGACATAGAGAAATGGCCGAGATGGAAGACCGCTGGTTATCAGTTGACGAGATAAGCAAGTACCTCGGTATCAGCAGTGACACCGTTTACCGTTGGATCGACAAGCATGCGATGCCCGCCCATCGCATGGGCCGTCTCTGGAAGTTCAAGAAAGATGAAATTGACGAGTGGGTGAAGACTGGCGGCGCGGCCGAGCCTGCGGGCAAAATAGCCGGGAGCGATTTT